>RRZT012732721.1_pt1 | contig 16639 bp, 16 predicted proteins | sample 2165551 | NCBI WGS metagenome assembly RRZT01 (sample SAMN10456910, study PRJNA506462) | wastewater metagenome | biome: wastewater; feature: sludge; material: wastewater sludge; isolation source: wastewater sludge with Escherichia coli K12::gfp cells carrying plasmid... | place: USA: Moscow, Idaho...
CATCAGGCCGGGCCAGTCCAGCACCTCGGCGCACCAGATATCGGCGGGTTGCAGCACGGCCAGCCATTCGGCGGTGGTCCGCGCGGGCGTGGCGTCAGCGATCAGCGCCTTGATCGCATCGCGGTCACGCCGCGCGCTGGCCGGGTCGGCGGCATAGGGCAGCAGCGCCGGAATGCCCATCAGATCGGCCAGCGTGGCAAGCGAGGGCACCATGGCCAGTGCCAGCCAGCCATCGCGTGTCGGATAGACGCCGTAGGGCGCGCCGATATAGGCATGCGCGCCATTGACGCCGGCGCGCTCGGGCAGCTTGCCGCCATCGTTGAGATAGGTGGTCAGCACCTCGAACTGGAACGAGATCAGCGCCTCGATCAGCGAGGTCTCAATATGTGTGCCGTCAGCGCCGCGCCCGACGCCGACCAGCGCGGCCAAAATACCCTGCGCCAAGGCCTCGCCCGCCAGAATATCGGCGGCTGCCAGCCCCATCGGCATCGGCGGGTCGTTGCGGCTGCCCGTCAGCCACATCAGCCCCGATCGCGCCTGCGCCAGCAGATCCTGTCCCGGCAAGCCCGCCCAGTCGGTCGGCCCAAAGCCCGAGATCGAGCCATAGACCAGTTTCGGATTGACCTTGCGGACATCCCCGTAGCCAAGCCCCTGGCGTTCAATCACGCCGGGGCGGAAATTCTGGATCAGGACGTCGGCGTCCCGCAGGATTTCCATCAGCAGGGCGCGATCAGCGGGGGCGCGCAGATCGGCGGTCAGGCTTTCCTTGCCGCGATTGATGGCGTGAAACAGGGTATTTTCGCCACCCACCGGGTCCGAGATATACAGGCCCCGGCAGGGGTCGCCCGCGCCGGGGCGTTCGACTTTGATGACCCGCGCGCCCAGATCGGCCAGTTTCAGCCCGGCAAAGGGACCGGAAAGATACTGCGCGACTTCAAGAACGGTGATGCCTTCCAGTGGCCGTTTCATGCGCGGCTGTCCCGATAGGCGGCGTCCAGCGCATCCAGCGTGGTGGGAATGCTGGCGTCGCCGCGCAGACAGGCGTGGACGGTATCGCCCGCGCGGTCCTGCAAGCCCATATAGCCGTCATAGCGCGGGCGCACCCATGAGGTTTCCAGCGTCTCGCGGGTGTTTTTCATGAAATCGCGGCAGGCGGCGTTGCAGGCGGCATCCTCCCATGCGGCGGCATGGCCGGGCTGGCCGCCGCTTTCGAAGAACAGCCCCTTTTGGCAATCCGCCCCGGCGATCCAGAACGCGTAATCGACGGCCACGTCGCGCGCCTTGCAGGCGGCGGAAACCGCAATGCCGGTGCCGCCCAGAACCGTGCCGCGCGGGCCGTTGTCGCCAAAGCCCGGCGCATCGGCAAAGACCAGCGGATGCGGGCAATAGCCGTCGCGGGAATAGTTGGTATAGCCATAGCCAAAGGGCGAATAGGCAGGCGCGTCCGCGTTGCGGCCCATCCATTCATAGATGCCGATCGGGTCCAGCATCAGGCAGCGCGGATCCATCAGCGCGGCGATCTCGCGCATGCGTTCCAGCACCTCGGTGCCGGCGTCGCGGGCGATCAGGTGGCCGGGATCCTCGGCAATGGGAACCAGATTGTTCCGCGCCATGCCGAAAAAGGTCATCAGCGCGTTGATCGGGATCAGCGCAAAACCGACGCGGCCCCGGCGGGCCAGCTCAAGCACCTGATCCCAGCGTTTCGGCGCGACCTCAAGCAGGTCGGGGCGATAACAGGCGACGGGGGTGGCCGCATCGATGGCCAGACCCCATTGCCCGCCCTCGAAGGCATAAGAGGGGTGCGAGGCCCCGACCGATCCCGCCGCCAGCGCCGCCAGTTCCGCGTCGCGCCCCTCGGCCGCGAAATCGACCAGATGGCCGGCGCGCGCCACCTCGCCGACATGGGGATGGTCGATCACCATCAGGTCGTATTCGCCGGCCATGTCGCCGATGGGCCGGTCGGCGAATGCCTGTAACGAGCGTTTTTCCCAGGTGATGCGGATTCCGGGATGGGCGGCCATATAGGCGGCCGAGGTGGCGACCATCGGGTCATGGCCGCGCGCATGGTCCCAGGTCATGCCGCGCAGGACGATCTCAGTCATTCGCTTCCTCATGTGCGGGGGATGTCGCGGCCGCCTTTTGGGCCAGCCGGGTTTCGGCCTCGACGCGGAACCGGCCGGGGTCGCGGTAAAGCGCGGTCATCAAATGTTCGGCGTAAAGAACCAGCGTCCCCTCGTCCTTATAGACGGAATAGCTGACACGGACCTTGCCCTGTTTCAGGTCGTGGATGTCCTTGGACAGGTTTTCGCGGATCGTATAGATCGTGTCGCCGATAAAGACCGGCGCGATAAAGCGCAGCCGGTCATAGCCATAGGAAAACGAATTCAGGCAATTCGTCGCCGCAAGGCCAAGCCCATAGGAAAACACCATCGCCCCGGCGACCAGCCGGCGCCCGAAGGCGCCTTCGCGTTCGGCAAAGGGCTGGTCGCTGACATAGGGGTGGTGATCCATCACCAGCGAGTTGAACAGCATCGCCTCACCCTCGGAGATGGTGCGGCGGATCGAGCGTATCCTGTCGCCGGGGGTGAAATCCTCGAAATACCAGTTCTCGGCGTTCCAGACCGGGATTTCGGCATGCGCCTGTGGCAATCCCGGCAATCCCCGCGCATGTTTTCCGATTTCGGCCATGGTCTTGGCTCTCCTCTGTGGCGGCGGGGCGTCAGGACCCGTAGACCAGATTGGGCAGGAACAGGGTGATGAAGGGAACAAAGGTCACCAGCGCCAGCGAGATCATCATCGCCACGAACAGCGAAAGGCTTTTGCGGGTGAAATCGCCGACACTGACCCCGGTGATCGAACAGGTCGTATACATCAGCGTCCCCACCGGCGGCGTGACCCCGGCAATGGTCAGGTTCAGCACCATCACCACCCCGAAATGCACCGGATCGATGCCCAGCTTGGTGATGACCGGCACGAAAAGCGGCGTCAGGATGATCAGCGCCGCGCCCCCTTCAAGGATCATGCCGATGACCACCAAAAGCAGGTTGATCAGCAACAGGATCACATAGGGGTTCTGCGACAGGACCAGCATGGTGTCGGCCAGCTTGCCGGGCAGGCGTTCCCAGGACAGGAAAAACCCGAATGCCTGCGCCGCACAGATGATCAGCATGATCACGGCGGTGGCGATCGCCGCCTCGCGGAACATGGCGGGGATGCGCCGGACCGGCAGCGCGCGATAGACGATCAGCCCGATGAACAGCGCATAACAGACCGCGATGGCGCCGGCCTCGGTCGGCGTGTACCAGCCGAAGCGGATCCCGCCCAGAATGCCCACCGGGATCAACAGGCCCCAGCCCGCATCCAGCGCGGCCCGGCCCCGCTCGGCCCAGCTGGCGGGGGTATCGCGCGAGGGGGGATAGCCCTCGGCCCGGCTGATGCGGCCGACCGCGATCAGCAGCAGCGTACAAATCAGCGCGCCCGGCACCAGACCGGCGATGAACAGCTGCCCGATCGAGACATCGGCCAGAAAGCCGTAAAGGATCAGCCCGATCGAGGGCGGGATGATCGCGGTGATGATCGACGAGAACGCCGTCACGGCGGCGGAAAACGCCTTGTCATAGCCGCGCGCGGTCATTTCCGGGACCAGCACCGTGCTTTGCATCGCGGCATCGGCATTGGCCGATCCCGACATGCCCCCCATCAGCGTGGAAAGCAGCACGTTGACCCGCGCCAGACCGCCGATCATGTGCCCGACCATGGTATCGGCAAGCTTCATGATGCGGCCGGTGATGCCGGCCTCGTTCATCACCACGCCGGCGAGGATGAAGAACGGGATCGCCAGCAGCGGAAAGCTTTCCGTGGCGCTGACCAGACGCTGGACATAGGTCTGGACCGGCACGCCCGCGCTGCCCATGAAAAAGACCAGCGCGCCGATGGCCAGACAATAGGCGACCGGCGCGTTCAGCACCATCAGGATCGCCAGCACCAGAAACGGCAGGATATCGGTCATGATTTCGCACCCCGGTACAGGGTGATGGCGTCGCGCAGCGCGCCGACCGCCATCGAGGAAAAGCCCACGAAAACCGCGGCATGGGTGATCGAGGATGGCAGGCGCAGGACCGGCGTCGGCCGGTTCAGGCTTTGGATGCCGATCTTGACCGCGAGCCAGGCGATATAGGCCAGCGCAAGGGCCAGAAACAGCGACACCGCGCATGCGATCCCGCGCTGGACCGCCCCCGGCAGCCGCGCGGTCACCAGATCGACACCGATATGCAGGTGCTGACGCGCGCCGGCGGCCGCGCCGACAAAGACGATCCAGGCAAAGCCCAGCGACGCCACCTCGCCCGACCAGACGGCGGGGCGGGGGGCGACATAGCGCGCCAGCACCCCCCATGACACCGCAAGGAACACCACCGCCAGGGCCGCCGCCGCGACATTGTCTTCCCAGTTCCGAAACATCCGCATCGCGACGTCTCAGTTGTCGAGAAGGGCGCGGACGGTATCGTGCAACCCCGGCGTCCAGTCGGGGAACTTGGTATAGACGACCTCGGTCGCGGCGCGCATCGCGCCCATGTCGACATCGTCGACAAAGGTCACGCCGGCGCCTTCAAGATCGGCGCGCAGGGTCGCCTGCGACTGCGTCACCAGCTCGGCCATGTATTTGCCCGCATCCTCGGCCGAGGTGACCAGCACCTGTTGCAGCTCGGGGTCCAGCGACTGATAGACGCTTTCGTTGATGATCGGCCCGGAATAGGCGATGAAATGGTTGGTCATCGACACGGTCTTGGCGCTTTCATAAAGCTTGGACCCCCAAAGCGACGACAAGGGCGCCTCGGCGGCATCGACCACGCCCGAGGCCAGACCGGAATAGACCTCGGGCCAGGCCAGCGTCTCGCCGCGCGCGCCAAGGGCGGCAAAGGTTTCGATCCACATCACGTTCGGCGGCACCCGGATCGACACGTTCTGAAGGTCGGCGGGGCTGCGCACCGGCTTGTTGGCGATGATCTGGCGCCCCCCGAACAGCCAGTTCAGCGTCAGCACGCGGATCTGGTGATCGGCGGCGATCTTGTCGGAAATGCCCTTGTACCAGTCGCTGTCCAGCAGCTTTTGGAAATCGCCCGCCTCGTCAAGCAGATAGGGGGCGTTCAGAATGCCGAAATCGGGCACATAATCCGACAGATAGCCCGGGTCCGAAATCTGGACGATGGGCGCGCCCATGCGCACCTGTTCGTACATGTCCAGGTTCGAGCCAAGCTGCCCGGCGGGGAAAACCTCGACCGCGATGCGCCCGTCCGAGCGTTCCTTGACCAGTTCGGCAAAGCGTTCCGATGCAAGATGCATGGGTTCGGTGGTCGACAGCACATGCGTCACGCGCAGGGTCAGATCCTGCGCCTGAAGGGTCACGGCGGACAGGCCGAGAAAGGTCGCGGCCAGCGGCAGCACAGCACTTTTCATAGATGTCTCCTCCCGGAAAGATGTCTGGACCCCTCCTCAGGGTGACACAGATTGCGCTGGGGGATAGCAGCCAATATTTTACTTGTCAAATTATTTTCTATATATGAAATGGTCCGGGACGCAGAGGAGGACCCATGGAACGCGTGCGCTACTTCGAGGATTATGAGGTGGGCGAAGCCCGCGAGACCCTTGGCCGGACCATCACCGAAACCGATATGGTCATCCATGCCGGCCATTCGGGGGATTTCTTTCCCCATCATATGGATGCGGAATTCTGCAAGACACAGCCATTCGGACAGCGCATCGCCCATGGCACGATGACCTTTGCCATCGGCATCGGGCTGACCGCGACGGAAATCAATCCGCGTGCCTTTACCTATGGCTATGAACGGCTGCGCTTTCCCCGTCCGGTCTTTGCCGGCGATACGATCCGCTCGACCGTCACCATCGGGCGCAAGGCCGAGGACCCAAAGCGTCCCCGCCATGGCCAGGTGGTCGAGATCGTCGAAACCCGCAATCAGCGCGGCGAGACGGTGATGTATTGCGAACATATCCTGCTGGCTGAACGGCGCCAGCCCGCCGACCCGGCGTGAGCGGGGCGGCGATGGGATCAGCTAACGGGCCAATGTGCGGGGCGCGGCCTGTGCCGGATGTCGGCGCGGGCCGTCCCCTAGCGCCGCCCGGCCAGCGCGCCGCCCAGACCGCGGCTGATGGTGGCGGCGGCCTCGATCACTGCCTTGCGGCAATCCTCAAAGCCGATCGGATCGTCATAGCGTTCCAGATAGGGCACCGTCAGCGCGGCGGCCGCATGGCCGGAATGGTCAAAGACCGGGACCGAGATATTGACGATACCGCGCACGACAAAACTGTCGCGAACCTCGTGGCCATCGGCGCGGATGCGGGCCAGTTCGGTTTTCAGCCCGCTTTCGGTCATCGCCGCCGGCAAGGGCACCCGGTCCAGAAAGGCGCGCAGCACGTCCTCGGGCTGATGGGCAAGGATCACCCGCCCGGACGAGGCGCGCCAAAGGTCGATCCGGGCGCCCAGCCGCACGGACATGTTGTTGTTGCCGGGATTGTTGATCTGGCTGATGACCAGAATGCTGTCATCCGACAGGATCGCCAGATGCGCGGACTGGTTCACCCGGCCGGTCAGCTTTTGCATCACCGGCTCGGCCAGCGTCGTCAGGCGGCGGATCGGGGGCGTGCGGTGGGCGACCTCGAACAGGCGCGTGGTCAGCACATAGCGTTCGGTCAGCGCGCTTTGCGCGACATAGCCCCGTTCCTGCAACACCACCAGCATGCGAAAGATCTCGCTGACCGAGCGGGCAAGCCTGCGCGCGATTTCGGCCTGGCTCAGCCCGGCCTCTTCGTTGGCCAGCAGCTCAAGAATATCCAGTCCCTTTTCCAGGGCTGGCGCGGAATATTTCCGGGTCGGTTCGGCGGTCGTCTCGTCGGATCGTGTCACCTTGCACCTGTTTCCATGCCCAAGCAGGTGCATTTATATGCGAAGTGCGCCCATGCCAATGTTTGATACCGATCCCGCGCCGCTGGCCGGGTTGCTTGTCGTCGATCTGAGCCAGTTTCTGGCCGGGCCCTATGCATCGCTGCGGCTGATGGATCTGGGCGCGCGGGTGATCAAGGTGGAACGCCCGGGCGCGGGCGACCTGACCCGCAGCCTGTATCTGACCGATACCGAGATCGGCGGCGATTCGACGCTGTTTCACGCCATCAATCGCGGCAAGGAAAGCCTTGCCCTCGACCTCAAGGATGCGGATGACCGCGATGCGCTGATCCGGCTGATCGCGCGGGCCGATGTGGTGATCCAGAATTTCCGCCCCGGCGTGATCGAGCGGCTGGGCCTTGACTGGGACCGGGTGCGGCGGATCAACCCGCGCATCGTCTATGGCAGCATCTCGGGCTATGGCGAGGACGGGCCATGGGCCGACCGGCCCGGACAGGACCTGCTGGCGCAGGCGCGTTCGGGGCTGATGTGGCTGTCGGGGGATGCGGGCGACGCGCCGGTGCCGATGGGCCTTGCCGTGGCCGACATGTTCGCGGGCGCGACATTGGTTCAGGGCATTTTGGCCGGGCTGGTCCGGCGCGGCGTGACCGGGCGCGGCGGTCTGATCCAGACCAGCTTGCTTGAGGCGCTGGTCGATCTGCAATTCGAGGTTCTGACCACGCATCTCAACGATGGCGGGCGCAGGCCGGCGCGCGCCGCCCATGGTTCGGCCCATGCCTATCTGTCGGCGCCCTATGGGGTGTATCGCGCGGCGGATGGCTGGTTGGCGCTGGCGATGATGCCGGTGCCGCGTCTGGCCGATCTGATGGGTCTGCCGGTTCAGGATCGCTGGCGCGAGGATCCCGGATCGTGGTTTGCCGACCGTGACCAGATCCGCGCGCTGATCGCGGACCGGATCGCAGAGCGCCCGGTCGCCGAATGGATGGCGCTGTTCGAGCCGGCGGATATCTGGACGGCGCCGGTGATGGGCTGGCCCGAGCTTTTGGCCCATCCCGGCTTTGCCCGGCTGGGCCTGTTGCAGGACCTGCACGGGGGCGCGCGCGATGTGACCACCACCGCCGCGCCGCTCAGGGTCGATGGCATCCGCCCGCGTTGCCGCGCCGCATCGCCCCGCGTGGGCCAGCACAGCGCCGCCATCCGCGCCGAATTCGGTCTTTGACGGGTGATCTTTGACAGGCGGTGCCGGACAAAGCGGGGGGACAAAACGGGCGGGACCCGAGGCCCCGCCCCATCGCGGGATCAGGCGCTTTCGGCCCGCGTCTGGTCGTAATGGGCATGCAGCTCGGCGATCAGCTGCGGCCGTGTCATCGCGCCTTGCAGCCATTGGTGGCAGAGCTTTCCCGCCTCTTCGAAAAAGATCAGAAAGCCGTTCCAGCGCGGCCGCATATAGGCCTTGTCCAGCGTTTCGAGCGTGTCGCGAAAGAAATCGCTGGACTGGTCGTTGACGCGGGCGTCGGTCCAGGCGCTGCGCAGGCCCGGCTGGCCGCCGGCCTCGAAATAGGCGCCGCTTTGAAAGCCGGGACGGTGCAGCCAGCGCCCATAGGCAAGCGCGGCGTCGATATCGCGACAGCTGTGGGTGATCCCATAGCCCGCGCCGCCCAACAGCGCGCCGGCGCGCGGATCGGGTCCCGGCCCGGCGATATTGGTGGACCGGATCGGCCGCGGGCGGCCCTTGCGGGCATAGTTGGAATAGCCGAAGGCAAAGCTGGAATAGACGATGTCATCGCCCGAGGACATGGCGTCATAGCCCTGAATCGGGTTCCAGCCCAGCGAGCGGGGATCCGAGGCCGCGACCAGTTCCCCCATGCGGGCCAGGATCTCCTCCAGCGCATGCGGGTCGATGAAATGCGCCGCATCCTGGTCCGGGGCGGCGCCCAGATTGGCGGCAAAGGTGAACAAAAGACAGCTTGCGTCAATCGGACAGGCGGGCGTGACGATGGTTTTTCCCTGTTGCCGGGCGGTTCTGGCAAGGTCGAGAACCTCGGCAAAGCTTTGCGGCACCCGGGCACCAAGCGCGGCCATCAGGTCTGGACGATAAGCGGCGACATGCGAGGCGGCATCGGTCGGCAGGCCGAATATCTGTCCGCCGAAATGATAGGATTGCGTGGACTGACCCACGCTGTCGGCGCGCATCGCCTGAATCTCGGCCTCGGTCAGATGCGGTTTCAGGTCGATCAGACAGCCGGTGGCCTGTGCCTTGCCGGAAAACGGATGGTCAAAGATGATCAGGTCATAGCGTTCGGCCAGAACGTCGATCGGGGCCTCGCCGAAATCAAGCAGGCTGCGCTTGTCCCAATGGATTTCGATATCGGGGTTCTCGGCCATGAACTGGCCGGCCGTGCGCGCCAGACAGGTGAAACCGCGATCGTGATCCCAGGCAATGCCGCGCAGCGTTCTTTTGGTCATTTGGTCCTTGTCCTTTTGGGTTTTTCCCCGTCGCCGGCATCCGCGCGGCCCCGGGCATCGGTGCCTGTTCCGGCATCGGTTGCGGCCGGCCTGATCCAGCCCAGCGTGTGGCTGAGTTCGTCGGCGGTCGCGATCACCATGGGCAGGGTGCCGTCGATATCGACCCGGGACCGCGTCTGTCCCAGATAGGGAACGGTGACCGCCGCATGGGGCACGCCGGCATGGTTAAAGACCGGGCGGCTGATATTGACGACGCCGGTGACCGCGCTGCTGTCGCGGCATTCATAGCCCAGCCGGCGGGCATCGGCGAAACGCTGGCGCATGGCGTCGCGTTCGTCCTTGGGCAGATGCGCAAGATAGTGGTCCTGAACGCGCTGTTCGCTATGGGCGATGATGACGATGCCGGAACTGGTCTCGAGCACCGGGAACGAGGCGCCGACGCGCACCGCGTAATGCATCGCGCGCGGGCTTTCGGCCTGTGCAAGGATCACCAGCATGTCGCCGGCCAAAGCGGCCAGATGCGCCGATTGCTCGCTTTGCCGGGCCAGCGCTTCCAGCACCGGCAGCGCCGATTGGACCAGCCGGGCGGTGGGCGGGTGGCGGTGCGACATCTCGAAGAGTTTCAGCGACAGCGAATAGCGTTCGTCGCGTTCGTCCCGCGACAACAGGCCCAGCCGCTGCATGGCGACGATCAGGCGGTAAAGTTCGCCCATCGAACGGTCGAGCCGCGCCGAAATATCCGTCGCCGTCAGGCCGACCGGCTCGTCGGCCAGCAGGTCCAGAACCTCGACCGCCTTGGTCAGCGCGGGCACCGCATAGGCCGCGCTTGTGCCCGCCCCGCGTTTCGCGCCGCCGCCCGAGATGTTCTTGTCGTCGCCCGTCATCGTTTACCCCTAAAGATGTGCCAGCCATGTGCTCAGGAACGGCAACATAATCAGCAATGCGGCGACGAACAGATAGCTCAGGACATATGGCCAGACGGCGCGGGCGAAATTCGGGATGCTGACGCGGGTGATGGTGCAGACGGTGAACATCACCGTCCCGACCGGCGGGGTGATCCCGCCCAGATGCGCCATCAGCACGAAGACGATGCCATATTGCACCGGGTCGATGCCCAGCCCGTTGGTCACCGGCAGGAACATCGGCCCCAGGATCAGGATCAGCGCGGTGCCCTCGATAAAGATACCGGCGACAAAGATGATCGCCGAAATCAGCACCAGCATGATCCTTGGATCGTCCGAGGCGGCCAGCATCGCCTCGCCGATGGTCTGGGGCACCCGCTCGAATGTCAGCATCCAGCTAAAGGCGGCCGAGGCGGCCAGCACAAGGATGATGGCGCTGGTCGTGGTCAGCGTCGAGCGCAGGGCCGCGCCGATCTGGGACAGGCTCGCCTCGCGATAGATCAGGATGAAGACCGCCGTGTAAAGCACCGCGACCGCCGCCGCCTCGGACGGGGTAAAGATGCCCATGCGGATGCCCACGATGATCAGGATCGGCAACAGGATCGCCGGAAGCGCGCCGATAAAGGCCGGGCCAAGCGGCTTTGCGGGCGGTTCGGTGACCGGCGGATCCCAATGGTGGCGGCGGGCGATGAAATGGGTCTGCACCATCATCACCGCCGCCAGCAAGAGGCCGGGCACGATCGCGCCGGCAAACAGCCGCCCGATCGAGGTGTCGGTGACAAAGCCGAACAGGATCAGCCCGATCCCCGGCGGGATCATCGGCGCGATCAGCGCCGAGGATGCGGTCAGCGCCGCCGAATAGCTGATCGGATAGCCGCGCCGGGTCATTTCCGGGACCAGGATCTTGGACTGCATGGCCGCGTCGCCATTCGCCGATCCCGACATCCCGGCCAAAAGCGTGCTGAGCAGGATATTGGCCTGTGCCAGCCCGCCCGACATCCGCCGCGTCACCAGCGCGGCGAAATCCATCACCCGGCGCGTGATCCCCGAGATGTTCATCAACTCTCCGGTCAGGATGAACAGCGGCACCGCCAGAAGCGGAAAGCTTTGGGTGCCGGTGATGACGCGCTGTGCAAAGGCAAGGTCCATGATCGCCGGCTCGAACAGGACATAAAGCACCGAGAGCGCCAAAAGGATCATGCCGATGGGCAGGCCAAGAACGAGCAGGGCGACAAAGGCGATGCCGATGAACAAAAGCATGGCTTACCTTTCCCGCCCGGCGACGATGCCTGGCAATCGCAGCAGATAGATCAGGGTCAGGCCCGCGAACCCCGCCGGCAACGAGGCGTAAAGCCACCTGACCGAAATGCGCATCGACGGGATCTGCATCCCGGTGCGCAGGATCAGCCGATAGCCGATCCAGGTCATGAAGGCCGCAAGCGCGATCAGGATCAGCTGTTTCAGCACCATCAGGGCGCGCCGGAAAATGCCGTCGGGAACATCGCCCAGCACATCAAGGCTGATATGGGCGCCATCGCGTTCGGCGCTGAACAGCCCCAGAAAGACCACCCAGGCGAAAAGCAGCGTCGACAGGTCATAGGAATAGACGAGCGGCGCCTGAAACACATAGCGGGCGGCCACGGCGGCGATGACCAGCGCGGTCATCACCACCAGAATGGCGATGGCCAGCCAGGACAGCACCCGGTCAAGGACGGTTTCGATGCGGTCAAGACGCGAAAGACCGCTCTGCGTGTTGGGCTGGGTCATGGCGTTCCCTTTTCCCCGACCCCCGAAAGGACGCGGCAAGGCGGCTTTCGGGGGCGGACCCGGTTGCGGGCCGAACGGTTCAGTTGCCGGTGATGATGGCGCGGGCGCGGTCGTAAAGCCCGTCCGACCATTCCGGGAAGGCATCGGCGATGGCCCCGGCGCGGGCGGCGAATGCCTCGCGGTCGACATCGCTGATGATGGTCATGCCATGGCCGGCCAGTTCCGTGATCCCCGCCTCATAGCTGGCGAGCGACAGCTGGGACATGGTTTCGCAGGCGCGGTCGGCCTCTTCCTGAAGGATGGTCTGTTGTTCGGGGGTGAGGGATGCGAATTGCGACTGGCTCATCACCAGGGGCGAGATGTCCAGAATATGATTGGTCTGGGACAGGTATTTCGCATGCTCGTAATGTTTCTGATCAAGGATGGCGTTGGGCGGGGCCTCGGCCGCGTCGATCACGCCCTGGGCCAATGCGCTATAGGCCTCGGGCCAGGGCATCGGGGTCGGGGCGCCGCCAAAGACCTTTTCGACCATTTCGGTATACATGGTGACCGGCTGAACCCGGATGCTGAGGCCCTTTGAATCCTCGGGGCCGCGCACCTCTTTGTCGCGGGTGTAAAGGTCGCGCACCCCGAAATGCAGATAGCAGAGGACCCTGGCATTGGCCTTTTCGGCGGCCTGCTGTTCCAGATCCTTGATCAGGTCGCTTTTCAGGAAAGTCTTGGCGGCGTCGTAATCGGGATAGAGGAAAGGATAGATGATGATCGAAAAGTCGGGAACGTAATCGGCGATGGTTCCGACGCCGACCTGACCGATGATGTCGCCGCCAAGGCTGATCTGTTCGGTGACCTGTGAGTTCTCGCCAAGCTGGCCGCTGGGATAAAGCTCGATCTTGATCTCGCCGCCGGTGCGTTCGGCGACGGCGGCGGCCATCTGTTTGCCCCCTTCGTTGACCGGGTGGCTGGGCGAATTCATGTGGGCGAAGCGGATGGTGGTTTCGGCCGCGGCCGCACCCGACCAGGCAGCAAGCATCATCGCCGCCAGTGGCAGCGCAACTTTCGTCTTCATGGTTCTCCTCCTCGGCATCACACCGATCAACGTGATGCAATTCACAGTTTTCAGACTGGACATTTTGCATATGAGAATGCATTTTCATATAAGACAACGCGAGGAGGCGTTGTCAACAGTGCTGTGACGGGGATCGCCGGCCGTGCCGAAAGCCACAGGCCGCACGAGGTGGGGAACAGATGGGCCAGGAACTGGTATTGCGCCAAGGGATCGAACCGGGGGTCGAGATGTTGACCCTGAACCGTCCCGACAAGCTGAATGCGCTGTCGACGCCGCTGGTGCGCGCGCTTGAGGCGCATCTTGACGCGATTGCCGCCGACCGTTCGGTGCGCGCGGTCATCATCACCGGCGCCGGCGAACGCGCCTTTGTCGCCGGGGCGGACATTGCCGAATATCGCGGCCGCCAATCGCGGGCCTTTATCGACTATCAACGCGAAAGCCGGCGGGTGTTTTGCAAGATCGAGAACCTGCCGCAGCCGGTGATCGCGGCGGTGCGCGGCTATGCCCTTGGCGGCGGATTCGAAATCGCGCTGTGCTGCGACATCATCATCTGCGCGGCAAGCGCCCGGCTTGGCCTGCCCGAGGGGCTTTTGGGTCTGTCGCCGGGCGGGGGCGGCACCCAGCGCCTGACCCGCTATGTGGGCAAGGTGGTGGCCAGCGATATCATGCTGGCCCATCGCCGCATCACCGGCGAACGCGCCCATGCGCTGGGCCTTGCGGCGGAATGCGTGCCCGATGACGCCTTGATGGAGACCGCGCTGGAACGGGCGCGGGCGGTGGTCGCGGTGGCGCCGCTGGCCGCCGAAGAGATGAAGGCCGCGATCCGCGCCGCCGCCGAGACGCCGCTCGAGGCCGGGCTGACGCTGGAACAGACGCTGCTTTACCGGCTCTACAACACCGACGACGCCGAGGAAGGCATCAACGCCTTTCTGGAAAAACGCCAACCCGTTTTCACCGGGCGCTGAGCGCCGATTGGGGACATGATGCAGACCAAAGCACTGGAAGATGTGACCGTTCTGGATTTCAGCCACCTGTTGCAGGGGCCTTTCGCGACCCAGCTTCTGGCGGATATGGGGGCGAATGTGCTCAAGGTCGAGCGGCCGGGCGCGGGCGATCTGTTCCGTTCGATCACGTTTCGCAACAAGTGGCTGGGCGAGACGCGCGAAAGCCCGAGCTTTCTGGCCTGGAACCGCAACAAGCGCTCGCTGGCGATCGACCTCAAGGCGCCCGAGGCGCGCGACATCCTCTACCGGATCGCGGCGGATGTGGATGTGGTGGTGCAGAATTTCCGCCCCGGCGTGATGGAGCGCATGGGCTTTGGCTATGAGGATTTTCGCAAGATCAATCCGCGCATCATCTATTGCAGCGGCTCGGGCTATGGGACCAGCGGGCCCTATCTGGCGCGTCCGGGTCAGGACATGCTGATCCAGGGGCTGACCGGGCTTGCCGCCGCGACCGGACGCGGCGACGGGCCGCCGGTGCCGGTCGGTTCCGGCTTTGCCGATCAGGTCGGCGCGATGAACATGGTTTACGGGATCCTGACCGCGCTTTACTGGCGCGAACGCTCGGGCAAGGGACAGAATGTCGAGGTCAACCTGATGAGCGGCCTTTTGGCCCATCAGGGCCAGGAAATGCTGATGGCGATGAATTTCAACGAGGATTTCCAGCGTCCGAATTCGGGCATCGGCCATCCCGGCATGGATGCGCCATTCGGCGTCTATCCGACGCGCGACGGCTATGTGACCGTGGCGATGAGCCCGTTTCGCACGCTGGTCGGGGTGCTGGGCGATGACAGCCTGTTGGAATATGACGACCCCGAACGGCTTTTCACCGAACGTGACGCGATCTGGAACAGGATCGCGGCCCTCACCATGGAATGGAACCGGCAGGACCTGATCGAGGCGATGCTGGCCGTCGATATCTGGTGCGGCGAGGTCAAGACCCATCTCGAGGCCGAGGCGGATCCGCAGGTTCGCCATCTGGGCGCCATCACCCATTACGATCACCCGACGGCGGGCCGGGTCAAGGTCGTCGGCCCCGCCGTCAAGCTGAGCGAGACCCCCGCCGCCATCGACCGGCCCGCGCCGCTGGTCGGGGAACATACCGCCGAGATCCTTGCCGAATACGGGTTCGACGATGCGGCCATCGCCGATCTTCGCGCGCGCGGCGTCACCGGCTGATCCCGGCGCGCGGGGCCTATGACTTTCGCGCGCGGGCGCTATCATTCCAGCCAAGCTTGAAAGGGAGGCAGGAATGCTGAAAGGAATCGACCCGCTGATCAGCCCCGAGCTGTTGCTGGTGCTGGCGCGCATGGGGCATGGCGATTCGATTGCGGTGGTGGATGCGAATTTCCCCGCCGCCTCGGTCGGCCGCCGCACGGCGCATGGCCAACCCCTGCGCATGGATTGCAGCGCGCCGCGCGCGGTGCGGGCGGTGCTGTCGCTGATCCCCGTCGACGGGTTCGACACCGATCCGGTGGTGACCATGCAGGTGGTGGGCGACGCGGCGCAGGTGCCCGAAACCGTGGCCGAGGCCGCGCCGCTTTTCGCCGCCGAGGGGCATGGCATGGCGGCGGTCGACAGGTTCGAATTCTATCGCCTGGCCGGGGCCGCCTATGCGATCCTGCACACGACCGAGGCCCGGCTTTACGGCAATTTCATCATCCGCAAGGGGGTGATCGAAAGCGCCGCCGATCCGGCGGGCGCATAGGCCCGCGCCAGCCGCCCCGCCTTTCCGTTCCCCGCCTCCGTGCCGGCCCGCGCTTGCCAAAAAGTTGCGGGCGGCATGGATCAGCGGCTGTGCCGCAATGACGATCCCGGCCATTCCGGGGCGGGTATTGCGCATCCCTGATGACGTTTGGCGGCGCGTCCGGCGCGCGCCGCGACACTCATCGCGCCTTTATGCCCCCCTTTGCGCCCCGCTGATTCGGCCCCCCGGATCGTGTGATTCGGTGACGCGGCTGTTCCGACAACATGCCAAACCCGGGTCGGCCACCGCCGGATTGCCCGGAATTTGTGCAGATTTGACCGCGATTTTTTCACGATCAGATAGGACGTGATTATTCCGTTGCTTTTGTCGACCTGCTGTGTCGTGATTAATCGCACAGGGGCGGCTTGCCCCGATCAGACAGGAGAATGTGATGAAAGATCATGGTCGGAAACTGTCCAAGGGTGCGCCGCAATGATGGCCTGGATCGCGTTTGTCTCTACCCGCGCCGCTGCGCCTGTCTTGTCGTTTTTCAAGGAAAAACAGATGATTGCTATTCCTGTTCGTGTTCCTGTTCCCGTTCCTGTCCGGGCGCCGCGCCCGCAGGTCGTTTCCGTGGCCCGCGCCGGCACCGTCCCCGCTGGTTGCACCCCCGCTGGTGGCGAACGCGCCGGCCTTCGCGGTGCCGGTCGCCATCTCTTCGTGGCGGCGGCCGCCATCGGTCTGATCCTTGGCGTGGCCAGAGAGGCGTCGGCCGAAACCCTGCTGAATGTCAGCTATGACCCCACGCGCGAGCTTTATCGCGACCTCAACGAG
>RRZT011862495.1_pt1 | contig 16636 bp, 20 predicted proteins | sample 2165551 | NCBI WGS metagenome assembly RRZT01 (sample SAMN10456910, study PRJNA506462) | wastewater metagenome | biome: wastewater; feature: sludge; material: wastewater sludge; isolation source: wastewater sludge with Escherichia coli K12::gfp cells carrying plasmid... | place: USA: Moscow, Idaho...
AGGGCTGGAACCTGTTTATCCAGCCGCCTGATCTTACTGTTTGGCAACGTACGCTAACGCCAGACCGCTTTCAGTTCACCTATTCGCCCGCTGGCGTTTGATTGCTGCTGTTGGTGCTCATTCCAATCGTTCGAAGCTGACTTGCCCATACATTTCAGGATGCGAACTGGCAATCCAGTGGTTGGCTTCTGATTCGGCACGCTCCCAAGTTGCGGCGCGCAAGGGGACGTTCTGGATACGGCCGTCTTCTTCCGCCCATTCCAGAGCATAGCTGCAAAAGCCGCCACGTTCCTGCCGGTGAATTCGGTTGCTCCAGCGTGGTGGTTCGCAGCGCAAACTGGACAAAAACGGATCAAGCTGCAGCCGGAACAGCGGGCGCTGGCCATGGTGCTGGACGATGTACTCTTGATCAGAGGTGACTTCTTCGATTACCCGCCAATCGGCACAGCCTTCGATAACGACACCTAAGATTGCGCCGTTTTCGTCACGAACAATTTCGGCCTGAACGTGGTGTGTTTCGTCGCGACGCTCAATCAGGTCGTGCCATGGTGAGCCATTTCGCGTCGGTGGAGGGAAGGGCAGCGGTCGTTTGCCTTCCCGGATGCGGGCAAAAAGCGCCGATTTGAGGATATCTTCAAGCTCAATTAGCGGAAAGGCCGAACGTGGCTGCGAGGGAAAGCTGCCGGCGCCCATGTAGCCGACGTTCCATAGCGTTTTAAGCCATTCTGCGGCATCCAGTGCGACCTGGGCAAGTTGTGACTCCAGTTCGCTGTTACTCTTACTGGCCGTACCTGAATCGCTCATACCGGTGAGTAATTCCGCTTCGTGCATGCGTGCGCGCAGGCACTCCTGAAACAGCGTGCGCACCCACTCGGCGTCGACGGCAGGGAGCCGCTCGATGCGGTCGGCAAGGTTCATCAGTTCATCCGCGTCGAGCGGGGCTTCGGAGTTGGTCATGATTGATCCTGATTGGCAAGAGCTTGATGAGTCTAACGTGTGTGTTCGTTTTCGAATAGCGTTGGCACGCTTGACGCATTGAATTTCCGTTAAAATTCGCCTTCTTGTGGGCGGCAGCAAAACGACGGAGTTGGATGTGATCGGCAAAACGGTATTGGTAACCGGTGCAGCAAAACGGGTGGGCCGTTCGATTGCTTGTGAATTGCATGCTGCCGGCGCTAACGTCATGGTGCACTATCGAAGCGCGTCAGCCGAAGCTGAAGCGATCGTGGCTACTTTTAATGTCTTGAGGCCGGGCTCTGCGCAGTGTCAACAGGCCGATCTGTCGGATATTGATGCTCTTTTCTCTCTCGTGACAAGCACGGTTGAGCGGTTTGGTCGTCTGGATGCGCTGGTCAACAATGCGTCCAGCTTTTACGCCACGCCACTGGCCGATATTGATTGTGCTGCCTGGGACGATTTGCTGGGAAGTAACCTGAAAGCACCGCTTTTTCTAACGCAAGCTGCTGCACCGCACCTTAAAGCAGCGCATGGCGCAGTGGTGAATATCACCGATATTCACGCCGAGCGGCCTTTGGCAGGCTATCCTTTGTATTGTGTTGCCAAGGCCGGTTTGCTCGGACTGACCCGCGCATTGGCGATCGAACTCGCACCGGAGGTCCGCGTTAATGCGGTCGCGCCAGGGCCCATTTTGTGGCCGGACGAAAACTCTCTCGATACGGCATTTGATGGAACGACACGCGACAAAATTGTGTCCCATACCTTGTTGAAGCGTGATGGCCGCCCGGAAGATATTGCTCGTGCTGTACGTTTTTTGCTTGAGGACGCGCCGTATATCACCGGGCAGGTGATCAATGTGGATGGTGGCCGAACCGCCCATCTCTAGTTGTACTTACGAAATTGAATCGATTAACGGATATTCGTGGATAAGTCAAAAAACTTTCAGCTTCTAAAAAAGCGTCTTGAACGTAACGCAGGTAAGGCGATTGCCGATTACAACATGATCGAGAATGGCGATACCGTTCTGGTGTGTATTTCGGGTGGCAAGGATTCTTACGCCATGCTGTCGCTTCTGATGGCTTTACGTGAAAGGGCACCGGTCGATTTTCGTCTGATCGCGATGAATCTGAATCAGAAGCAGCCAGGGTTCCCTGCCGACGTTCTGCCGGCTTATCTAGCAGCTCAGGGAGTTGAGCATCTTATTGTCGAGCAGGATACCTATTCAATCGTTAAAGAGAAGATCCCGGAGGGTAAGACCACCTGTTCGTTGTGTTCGCGGCTGCGCCGAGGCGTGATTTATCGCACGGCAAAAGAGCTTGGGGCGAACAAGATTGCGCTTGGGCATCATCGTGATGACATCGTGCACACACTGTTTTTGAATTTATTGTTTGGCGGCAAGCTTAAGGCCATGCCCCCTAAACTGGTTACCGACGACGGTGCGCATGTTGTTATTCGGCCGCTGGCTTACTGCGCCGAGAGCGATATTGCCAAGTTTGCGCGGGGCATGGCGTATCCCATCATTCCTTGTAATTTGTGCGGCTCACAGAACAACCTTCAGCGTCAAAAAATTCGCGAAATGATGGCCGACTGGGATCGCCGCTACCCAGGGCGTACCGAATCTGTTTTTTCCGCATTGCAGAATATTGTGCCATCGCACTTGGCTGATAATGTGTTCTTTGATTTCAAGGGTTTGCGTGTTGGAACTGAATTGAACGAAGTGGATGGCGGTGATACGGTTTTCGACGCGCCGTTCCTTTTCGGTGAGGAACTGACCGTGAATGGCAACATCATCCTGAATGAAATTGGCGCTTGAAGTATAGATGCCCGGCTTTTGTTATTATGCATAAACGGCCTGACCATTGTGCAGCCAAAAGAGGTGTATGAATGAGTATTGCTGTTGCTGGAGAAACGCAGTTTGGTATGGGAACAGTAGTTTCTGACATTGGATTGATTATGGATGTTACTTCTCCCTCGTTGTCAGTACTGTGTGCAGATGTCGCCGGAAGCGCGCGTTTGCATGAGAGGCTCGGCGATGCTGAAGCCTTGCGCGCAGTTGATCGCTGTATGAAGCGGATGGAACGGGCGATCGAAGGCTTTAGCGGGCGCGTCGTGAAATCGGTGGGCGGAGAACTCATGGCAGTTTTTGACTCAGCCGATGAGGCGTGTCAGGCTGCCGTGGATATGCAACATCGGGTAGAAGATTTGCCGCCGGTGTCAGGAGTCAAGTTGGCCATACGTGTTGGGTTTTCGTATGGCTCAGTGAATGAAAACGGTGGCAGTATCGATGGCGATACGGTCAATGCGGCGGCTCATCTTGTCGGATTGGCCTTGCCTGGACAGGTTCTGACCAACTTACCGGCTCAATCCGGGTTGTCACATTCGTGGCAGGTGACAACACGCGATATCAGTGCGACGCTGACGAATGGTCGGCCCTCGGGAATGAATGTTTTTGAGGTTGTTTCGTCGGAGTCGGCCTTACCTGTTGAAAGAGGCGTTGCTATTTCGGCGCAGCATTGCGCGCCGTTAAACCTACGCTATATGGGCAAAGTCATCGTACTTGATAAGGATAATCCGGTTGTTCGGATGGGGCGGGATGCCGAAAGCGATGTTCTGGTTCGCGATCGCCGTGCGTCACGGCATCATGCGTTGATAGAACTTCGCAACGATAGAATTTTTCTTGTAGACAACAGTACCAATGGCACGTTTGTGACCTTGACCGATAAGCCGGAGTTGTTCCTGCGCCGTGAGGAGTGTCTGCTCTATGGCAAAGGCACAATCTGTTTCGCAGCCTCTGCATCGAGCAAGGGGGCGGATTGTGCGGAATTTGAGCAGGCTTGATCGAGGCAATGAAAAAAATGGCGATGTAAGAGCATCGCCATTTTGCTATTTCACTGCGCCTTACTTTTTGTCAGCCTTGAGGCATTCGCTCACGAATTTTTTTCGTTCGTCGCTTTTGAGCGCATTGGTTTTCGCTTCGGCATTACAGGATTTCATTTTCTCTTGTTGCGCCAGTTGGGCTGGCGACGGTGCCTTCTTTTCGTGCTCGGCGGCATAGGTGCTGCTGGCAATGAAGCTTAGGGTCACAAGAGTAATCAGTGCTTTCATTGGTAAACTCCTTGATGAAGGGAAGTTGAGGCTGAGTATTGCCTTGCGTCAAATATCATCGTCGAGCACAGCCTGTTGTTGACGATTGATGAACTCGCTCATACTGTCGATGCCACGCAACTGCAAAATGCAGTTGCGAACTGCTGCTTCTAGCAGGACGGCAAGGTTGCGTCCTGGGGCTACCTGAAAAACGACTTTCCGGATCGGAATGCTCAGAATTTCCTGCGTCTGTGAATCAATTGGCAAACGTGGCATGTTATCGCCCAAACTCCCTTTTTGCAGGTGAACAATCAGCTTGAGCTTCATTTTACGCCGCGCTGCGGTTTCGCCGAAAATGGTTCGAATGTTGAGTAAACCAAGGCCGCGAACTTCAAGATAGTCACGCAACATGCCCGGGCAACGCCCTTCGATGGTGGTTGGCGCTATGCGCGCTAGTTCAACCACGTCATCGGCGACCAAGCCGTGACCGCGCGATACTAGTTCAAGCGCAAGCTCGCTCTTGCCAACGCCAGAGTCGCCGGTAATCAACACGCCCATGCCGAATACGTCCATGAACACCCCGTGTGCCGAGACGGTGTCGGCAAACCGGCGCGCAAGGTAGAGGTGCAGCAGGTCGATGACTGCCGAGCAGGCTTTCGGGCTGGTAAATAGCGGCGTTTGCGTTGCGTCGCAGAGTTCTCGCGCTCCCGGCGGCAGTTCGAGGCCGTCGGCTACAATCAAGGCGGGTGGCTTGGCCTGGATAAGGTCATCGATTTGGCGCTGCCAACGATCCTGACCAACCCGTTCAGCCCAACGTTGTTCTGCCTTGCCGATGACTTGGACACGATGGCAGTAGATGAGATTAAGGTGACCCACCACATCTGGGCCAAAGGTCTCCATGTCTTTGAGTTCAACGAGCCGTTCGACGCCAACGGCAGCGACCCAGTTGAGCTTTAGTTTTTCGACATGATCCTCGAAAAGCTGCGTAATACTCAACGTGCGGGTAGCGATCATACGGATGGAGCCCTTATTGTTGGTTGGCAAATATTCTGTGAATGGTGTCTGCGCTGTCAGCTGCGCACAACGCTTCGCGGCATTGGCGATCGGAAAACCGTTCGGCGAGTTCTGACAGAATTTGCAGGTGATGCTCTGTGGCTTGCTCGGGGACAAGCAAAACGAACAAAAGAGACACTGGCTTACCGTCGGGAGAATCAAAGGGGACGGGCGTGCTTAGTCGCAAAAAAGCACCGCTCGCGTGCTTCAATCCTTTAATGCGGCCATGGGGGATAGCGATCCCTTGCCCAAGTCCGGTTGAACCTAGCTTTTCGCGCGCAAAAAGGCTGTCGAAGACCGTGCTTCGAGCAATGCCTTGGCTGTTCTCAAAGAGCAGGCCTACTTGTTCGAAAACACGCTTTTTGCTGCTCGCGTCGAGATCGAGAACGATGTTGTCCGAGCTTAATAATTGAGTAATCTGATTCATTCAAAAATACTGACCTTGGGAACGTGCGCCAAGGAATTGAGGGAAATAGCGGGGGCAACGTCAGTGGCAGACCCGATCAATCGAAATCACTCCGTCGCGTCGAGCTAGTCGCTGCTTGAAAAAGGCGTACCACCAAGAAGCTAACGCTAGCTAGGAACTGCCAATGAAACATCCTTATTTGCTTGGCAAACTTCTGCTTGCGCTAGGCTTGGTGGTACGGCGCTTATCGATGCCTCTCAGTGTGATGGGTTAGCGTCAGTCCTGATCAGCCGGAGTGAGCTTTTGCCCACGGTGATGGTCCTGGATCTTCTGCTTGTGCTTTTGAATCTGGCGATCAAGTTTGTCCGCCAGACTGTCTATTGCAGCATAAAGGTCTTCGTCGGTTGATTCAACGAAAACGTCTTTGCCGGACAGGTGAACAGTCACTTCAGCCTTCTGCTTCAGTTTGTCTACCGACAAAATAACGTTCACATCAATAACGTTGTCGAAATGACGTGTAACGCGCTCAAGCTTTCCGGTAACGTAATCATGAATTGCCGGAGTGATCTCAAGGTGGTGACCACTGATTTGCAGGTTCATGGTGTGGCTCCTTATCAAGGTGATAGTCGCTATGCGACTCTTAAAACTCCCCGTGCCCACTCGTTTGAGAGGGATCGAGGATGAGGGTGACAGGCATTGTATTCATCTTATCACTTTGGATTTGTGCAATGCCTGTCAGATTACTTTACGAAGCTTAACGGGTTGAATGTTGAGCGCCTCGCGATATTTTGCAACCGTACGCCGTGCCACGACGATACCCTGTTGGCCGAGGATATCGGATAGTTGGCTGTCCGAAAGCGGCTTCTTTTGATCTTCTGCACTTATTAGCTGCTTGATCAGTGCACGGATTGCCGTCGCCGAGCAGGCACCACCCGCGTCGGTGGCGACGTGGCTGCCAAAGAAGTACTTCAATTCAAAAATTCCGCGCGGTGTAGCCATATATTTTTGCGTCGTCACCCGAGAGATGGTTGATTCATGCAGCCCAAGAATATCGGCGATTTCTCGGAGTACCAGCGGTCTCATGGCCACTTCGCCATGATCAAAAAATTGGCGTTGCCGGTCGACAATAGATTGCGCCACTCTAAGGATTGTGTCAAAACGTTGTTGCACGTTTTTTATCAACCAGCGCGCTTCTTGCAATTGACCGGATAGTCCAGAGCCTCGCTGCTTGGAGAGAATTTGCGCGTACAGGTTGTTAATGCGCAAGCGGGGAAAGGCGTCCGAGTTGACGTTGACTGTCCATTGTCCGCGGATTTTGCGCACCACAACGTCTGGTGTGATGTAACGGGCGTCAAGGGCAGAATACTGTGCGCCGGGTCGCGGATTAAGGCTGCGAATGAGAAATTGCGCGTCGCGCAATTGGTTGTCGTCGCAATTGGTGTGCTTCTTCAATTTGACGAAATCGCGTGCAGCAAGCAAATCGAGGTGCTGGCGTACAATAATGAGTGCCAGCGTCTGTGTTTCGTCTACCGGTAGCGCCTCAAGTTGTAGCGCCAGGCATTCCTGTGCGTTACGTGCGCCAACACCGGTTGGGTCGAAGTACTGAAGGTGTTTGAGAGCAATCTGCAATTCCTCAGGCTCGATTTCTAACTCTGCGGGAAGCGTTTCGGCAAGCTCCTCAAGTGACTGGGTTAGATAACCGTCATCGTCGAGCGCTTCGATCAGGCATTGAACCAGCGTTCTGTCGCGCTCGGGAATGCTCATTAGCCCGAGCTGCCATGATAAGTGCTCGCGCAGTGAGGTGGTTGCGGCCCTAATGTCCTGATGGTCGTTGTCGTCGTCATCAAAGGAGCTTGCTGAACTTGAATAGCCGCTTTCCTCGCCAAGCCAGCTTTCTTCGTCGTTGGAGGATGGTGTTGCAACGGCTTCAGTTTCGGCGCTTTCGGTGCCGTCAGATTCATTTTTGCTGGTGGCGCTTTGCTGCGTTGCGTATTCCTCTTCTTCGCGTTCCAGCAGCGGGTTTTCTAGTAAATAGTTTTCCAATTCTTGTTCAAGCTCGAGCGTCGACAGTTGCAACAGGCGTATCGACTGTTGCAACTGGGGCGTCAGTGCAAGATGCTGCGAGAGCTTGAGCTGGAGGGATTGTTTCATTTACGGAGCCTGATCGGCCTCCGGATTAAGAAGTGCTGCTCATTCGCAGTGTGTTCCGAGAAAAGCAGGCAACAAGGTCAAAGGCGGAAATTTTCGCCAAGATAGACTTTACGCACGCTGTCATTATAAATGATTTCTTCGGGGCGGCCAGAAGCAAGAACACTGCCTTCATTGAGGATGTAGGCGTGATCACAAATTCCGAGTGTTTCGCGGACATTGTGGTCGGTGATCAGCACCCCGATGTTGCGTTCCTTGAGAAAGCGAATGATTTTTTGAATGTCCAGCACGGCAATCGGATCGACCCCGGCGAAGGGTTCGTCAAGCAGGATGAAGCGCGGCTCGGTTGCGAGCGCACGAGCAATTTCGACCCGGCGACGCTCTCCACCCGAGAGAGAAGCGGCCGAGCTATTGCGAATATGGCTGATATGGAGTTCTTCGAGCAGACGTTCGGCACGGCTTTCAATCTCATCAGCTGAGTAATGTTGAAGTTCAAGCACTGCTTTGATGTTTTCAACAACTGTCAGCTTTCGAAATACCGAGGCTTCTTGTGGCAGGTAGGAAACCCCGAGCTTTGCCCGCTGGTGAATGGGTAGGTGAGTGATCTTTTTCTCGTCGATGTAAACATCGCCGCCATCACATGCCACAAGCCCAACGACCATGTAGAAGCAGGTCGTCTTTCCCGCTCCGTTCGGCCCCAGCAGACCAACGACCTCGCCACTACCTACTTCGACGGATACGTCTGTCACCACCGTTCGCTTTTTGTAGCGCTTATTGAGGGTGTGCGTAGAGAGCGTGCTTTTGGTGTGTTTGTTGTCGGGCGTTTCGTACATCATTGATCTTCTTCAAAATCACCGCGCAAAACGCGGCGGATGGTTTCTCCGGAGAACCCCCGGCTTATCAGGAATCGCGTTTGGCGAGCGCGTCCAGTTACATCGTGCGTCGTATATTTTTCGCCAAATTTACGCAGTAATACTTCGTGTGCGCGCGAAATCTCGTCATTGCAGGTTCCCAGCGCACTGTCCACCAATTCGTCGGAAACACCTTGCGTACGTAATTCGTAGGCTAAACGAGCGTTGCCATAACGTGCGCCTCGAGCGTTCATTCGCATTTCTACATAGCGTTCGTCCGAAAGCAGGCCCCGAGCGCTCAAATCATTCAGCAAGGCTTCGAGCTCTTCTGCCGATTCGCTGTGCGCTGACAGTTTTCGCGCCAGTTCTGCACGGGCGTGCTCGCGCCGTGCCAGTAAGCGCAATGCACGTTCACGCAGGGAACTTGTCATGAACGTTTGTATTGTTTACTCGGGGGCGTTGATAGGCTTTTGCGAGGGTACATTGACTGCCGTGCGAATTTTGGCCTCGATTTCCTCTGCGATTTGAGGGTTGGCCTTTAAAAACTCGCGAGCGTTATCTTTGCCCTGGCCAATCTTTTCGCCGTTATAGGCGTACCAGGAACCGGACTTTTCAACCAGCTTGTGAGCCACGCCCAACTCGACAATCTCGCCTTCGCGCGACGTGCCTTCGCCATAAAGAATGTCGAAAATGGCCTCGCGGAAAGGCGGTGCCACTTTGTTTTTAACGACCTTGACGCGGGTTTCGTTGCCCACTACTTCGTCGCCCTTCTTGATGCCACCGATGCGGCGGATGTCCAGGCGCACAGAGGCGTAAAACTTGAGCGCATTGCCACCCGTAGTGGTTTCCGGGCTGCCAAACATTACGCCGATTTTCATGCGGATCTGGTTGATAAAAATAACCAGTGTATTCGTTCGGTTAATGTTTGCAGTCAGCTTGCGCAGCGCCTGGCTCATCAGCCGGGCTTGCAGACCCGGCAAAGAATCACCCATTTCACCTTCGATTTCTGCTTTCGGGACAAGGGCCGCGACCGAATCGATGACGACAACATCAACGCTTGCTGAACGCACGAGCATGTCAGCGATTTCAAGCGCTTGTTCGCCGGTGTCGGGTTGCGAGATGAGCAACTCATCAAGATTAACGCCAAGCTTCTGGGCATAGGTCGGGTCAAGTGCGTGTTCCGCATCGATGAACGCAGCGGTGCCACCGAGCTTTTGCATTTCGGCAATGACTTGCAGCGTCAGGGTGGTTTTGCCGGACGATTCCGGTCCGTAGATTTCAACTACGCGGCCCCGCGGCAAACCACCAATGCCCAGCGCGATATCCAGACCAAGCGAACCGGTAGAAACGACCTGGATGTCATTGACGACGCTGCCGTCGCCCATTTTCATGATCGACCCTTTACCGAACTGCTTTTCGATCTGAGCTAATGCTGCAGCCAGTGCTTTTGTCTTGTTGTCGTCCATTGCTTGTCCTTTGTACTGATTGAGGTCGATTATCTCATGTTGGATGGGAAGAGGTTTGCATCGATTGCTGGGATTATATACAGTATTAATAGAAATGCGAGGCATGTTTGATCGCCAATACACACAAGGATAGTTTTCTTGTGTCGCTTGGCTTATCCTTTCCGGCCAGCAAACATTGACTGTGTGACATTTTTCCTCTTCGGAAGGCCGTCAAATTAGCTATAGTTGAATCTGATCGGTACTTGCGGCACCATAATTCATACCTGATTTTATCCATATAATGCCCGAGCCTTTTGAAACCTGCGAGTTGTGTTCTTCAGTCGGCGGTGAATTTGTCTGGGAGAGTTCGCTTTGTCGGGTGGTTTGCATTGCCGATGTCGATTATCCAGGCTTTTGTCGGGTGATTCTCAATCGGCATGAGCGTGAGATGACCGATTTGTCGGAAGAAGAGCGGTCTCAGGTGATGCGAGTGGTTTTTGCCGTTGAGGCCGCTTTGCGCAGACTGATAAATCCCGACAAAATCAATCTTGCCAGTTTTGGCAACATGACGCCTCATGTTCATTGGCATGTCATTCCGCGCTGGCGAAACGATAGGTGCTTCCCGAATCCGATTTGGGCGGAGCCGGAGAGGACGTCCGATATGACAGGAGGTAGTATTGAACTCTGTCGTTTGCAGGAAGAGTTGGTTACACTACTCGGGAAACCGATAACTACGTTACGGGAGTGCCTGTCATGAACGATCCGATTTCCTCCATCTTTGTAATTCGCGATTTGCGTACCGGCAGTGAGATCATCTCCCGGCTTTCTTTGACCAATCCGCAGCAGGCCGAGGTCGACCTGCATCGTATCCTCGACAGTCTTGCGGCTACGCCACCGGATGGGGAAACTTACTTTCAGCTTCTTGAGCAGGCTCGTCTGCCGATTTCGTTTGTGGCGGAAGAGATGGCCAAGCGCTACCTGAACAAGCCGCTTCCACTGGCTGAGGTCGAGGAAGAGATTTTTCAGCAGGTCGTCACGCTCTGGTTGAAAACCGCAAAGGCCTATGCCCATTGCGCGGAATGCGATACTCCCGATGAAGACGACGCCGCTCATGCACAACGGGTGGCGACAATCCTGCACCGTTGTATTCATCATACCGGCATGGCCATCGTCGAGCATCAGCGCGCACGACGAGAGTACTCGGCAAACCTGTGGCTTGATTTGCATGGCTATTACGGTAGCGCCGAAGAATGGGGTATTGCAACCGTGCCGGTTGCCGATCCGCTTGAATGCCTTGGGCGCAGCACACATTGTGAGGCCTCGTATATCAGCTTTCTGCTTTGCGATATGGCGGGTTGTTACAGTTTGCCGGTTCGTGCCCAAGCACTGGTTCGTCGTTGGGCAACTTTCTGGGCGCCGTTGGTTAGTTTGCATAAGGCTGAGCCGGGCGACCCCCTGCCGCAGTTTGTTGTTGATCTGATGCAGGATGTGGCGCTGCGCCCAGTGTCCGATTGCCTGCAAACCGATCATCTGAGAAGGATGGATACGACTTGTCTGGCGATGCAAATCAGTCAGATCCGACAGCAATTACGGCAGAAGATACCGCCTAGTCAGCTTTCCTTGGGCGATGATTGTACCGCTGGCCAATGCAACCGCTTGCTTGAAGCTTTGAGCAGTCCGTGGTCGCAGGCAAAGGCGGCGAGAAAGTTCAAGCGTCATGCCACGACCGGTATTACTAAGCTATGCACCGGATTTGAGGATATGCACTATTACATTGGTGGGAAGGAGTTTGAGCAGCCGGAAAACGTAAGTGCCTACTCGCGCCGTGACTACGAAAGCCTGTTTGCTTTCCGGCATCAGGAAGACCCATCGCAGATGCTGCAAGTGCGTCAGGAGCAACTGCCTTATTCCGTTGATCAATGGGAAGTCGTCAATCAATCCGCGAATGGTTTTCGTCTTGTGCGCAGTGTCTCCGGTAAGAAAATGGTTCACGGTCAGCTGCTGGCCATTTGTCCGCATGACGGGGAGCGTTTCTTTCTTGCTCAAACCACCTGGCTGATGCAGGAAAAGGGCGGCGGGCTGATTGCCGGGATCAAAGCGTTGCCGGGTATGCCGTCGGCGATTGCCGTGCGGCCTCTGGAGCCGACGCAAGGGCAAAGCGGCAAATACGAGCGGGGATTTCTCATGCCGGCAATACCGTCAATTGGCCTGGAGGCCTCGCTGGTTCTTCCCCAGGGCTGGTTCCGTCCAGCACGGGTGATTGAGCTTAGTTCTGACGGAACTTCGCAAGTTAAGTTGCTGAATATTCTTGAAGACGGGCCGGATTTTGAGCGGGTTAGTTTCGCACTCTGCTAACGCGAAAAAATTCAGGAAACAAGTACTCGGGAAGGGAAGCGCGCGGTAAAGCGGCTGCCTTTCCCTGGTTCGCTTTCTATGTCCAGCGTGGCGTGATGGCGGGTGAGTACGTGTTTGACAATAGCCAGACCGAGTCCCGTTGCACCGGTTTCACGCGAGCGACTACGGTCAACGCGATAGAAGCGTTCAGTCAGCCTTGGTAGGTGTTGTGCAGGGATGCCGATACCGGTGTCCGTGACGATAAACTCGCCGACGCCATGGTCAATGCGCCAGATTAAATCGATTTTGCCGCCTGCTGGTGTATAGCGAACGGCGTTTCCAGCCAGATTGCTGAACGCGCTGCGTAGTTCGTTGGCACAACCGGCCAGTACCGATGGCGTTTCAATGCTCAGAAATATTTCGTGCTGGCTGGCTGAAAGACTTTCGATGTCGGTCAAGATGCTTTTTAGCATCGGCTCGATTTCGACGCGCCCATCGTTTGGTGCCAAAGCCTCGGATTCCAGTGCGGACAAAGTTAACAGGTCTTCGATTAGCCGCTGCATGCGTGCGGTTTGCTCGCAAATCAAGCTCAGATAGTGCTTGATCAGGCCATTGCCTTTGATCTCCTGGTTTTCAGAAAGCATTTCCGAGAAGCCGACGACGACTGTCAAAGGCGTCTTGAGCTCATGGGAAACATTGGCAATGAAGTCGCGCCGCATAGTTTCCATGCGCTCAATCTGGCTGATGTCACGCGACACAAGCAGGCTTTGTTCATTGCCGTAGGGGATGATTTGCAGCAACAAGCTCAAGCCATCAACCCGACCATCGCGATAGATCAGCGGATCGGTATATTGTCCCTGCTCAAGGTAGGCAACGAAATCCGGATGGCGAATCAGGTTGGTTAGCGCTTGCCCGCGATCAGCGACTGCCGAGATGGCAAAGTGTCCTTCCGCGCGTTCGTTGATCCAGTCGATGTGCCGATGGCGATCGAAAGCGATCACTCCGTCAGGGAGCGCTTGAAAAGCACGTACGAAGCGTTCTAGTGTTTCGGAAAGCGCTTTTTGTTGCCCTTGTCTGATGCGAATACGACGGTGCAATCCGGAAAAGACAATTTCCCAAACGCCGCGGCCCCGTGGCAAGGGACGGTCAAGCGTTTCATCTAGCCAACCCAGGAGTTGAGCAAGGAAGAAGAAATGCCAGAGCAGTATGAGCAGCAGGCAAGCGATTAGTGCAGCCAGTCCCCAATTGAGGCCAAAAGAGATGGCTATCGGTGCGAAAACGAGGATGGCTATGCCTAGTAGCCACCAGAATGTCCGCATCAGAATGTCGCTTAAGCTGCGTCGCAAACCTGACATGGAAGTCTTACTCCGGCAGCGCCGAAAAGCGGTAGCCACTGCCTCGCACCGTTTGAATCAGACTGTCGTGCCCGGTCTGTTCCAGCGACGCACGCAGGCGGCGGATGTGCACATCGACGGTCCGTTCTTCGACAAAAACGTGGTCTCCCCACACTTGATCGAGCAATTGCCCCCGGCTATAGACGCGTTCGCCATGAGTCATGAAGAAATGCAGCAGCCGGAACTCGGTCGGTCCAAGGTCGAGCGTCTGTCCGCTGCCGGAAACGCGATGCGTTGCCGGATCAACACGCAAGCCACCAATTTCAACGCAATCCTCGGTAATTTGCGGTGCACGCCGACGCAAGACCGCCTTGATTCTTGCCATCAACTCACGCGGAGAGAAGGGCTTGGTCAGGTAGTCGTCGGCTCCGGCATCGAGCCCAGCGACCTTGTCGTGTTCTTCGCTACGCGCGGTGAGCATAATGATCGGCAATTCTCGGGTGCGCTCGTCCGTGCGTAAGCGCTGGGCGTACTGAATGCCGCTCATCCCTGGCAACATCCAGTCGAGAAGTACGACATCGGGCAAGGTCTCGTTAACCAGCCGTACGGCCTCTTCCGCACTATTGGCGCGTAAAGCTCTGTGTCCTGCATGCTGCAAGCAGGCAGCAATCAGCTCCTGAATTGATGGCTCGTCTTCAACGACAAGGACTGTGGCTGGCATCGAAAGGGATCCTCCGTATATTTCTGCTGCCAGTTTATGAACACAGGGTTACAAATTGATGACAGTCAGGGACCCCCTCGAAGGTGTCGAATCCGGAGCTGTCGAGTGGCACGAGGCTCTTTGCGCTATCATAACGCGTTCAATTATGCGTGAAAGTAGCTATGGCAGGTTTGAGTTCAGATATTCCCGTTCCAACGGAAATTAAGCTCCACCAAAAATCTCGGGTTCTCGAGCTGGCTTATGAGAACGGTGATCGGTATGAGTTGAGTTTTGAGTTTCTCCGCGTTTTCACGCCTTCTGCCGAGGCGCGTGGTCATGGCGTCGGCCAGGAAACATTGCAAGTGGGCAAGCGGGATGTGGACGTTGTTAGTATCGAGCCGGTCGGTAATTATGCGATCAGGCCCGTTTTTTCCGATGGGCATGATAGCGGCTTGTATTCCTGGGACGTGTTGCACGGCCTTTGTGTTCATCGCGACGAGCTGTGGCAGGCGTATTTGCAAAAGCTCGAAGAACAGGGCGCCAGCCGTTATCCGTCAGAGACCCCGCTGCCGCCCAAGAAGACCTCGTCTTCCTGCGGCATCAAGCGCTGAGGCGCTGCTGCCTGCCTTCGGTACTACTAAACATGAACGATTCAAGCAAGACCCATTTCGGCTTTGAGCAAGTAGCCGAAGCCGAGAAGGCTCGGCGCGTTGCCGATGTTTTTGACTCGGTTGCGCAGAACTACGACATCATGAATGACCTGATGTCGGGCGGGCTGCACCGACTCTGGAAAGCTTTTACCATCGCCCGAAGTGGCGTTCGTGAAGGCTCACGTGTCCTTGATGTTGCTGGGGGAACGGGGGATCTTTCATTGGCCTTTTCCCGTAAGGTTGGGAAAGCTGGACAGGTCTGGCTGACGGATATCAATATCGCGATGCTGGCCAATGGCCGCGATCGACTTTGTAACAAGGGATTTCTGCTCCCGGTCGTGCAATGCGATGGCGAGAAGCTGCCCTTCCCTGACAACTATTTCGATTGCGTTACCGTGGGTTTCGGTTTGCGTAACATGACGCACAAAGACCGGGCGCTGGCCGAAATGAAGCGTGTTTTGCGCCCAGGCGGTCGCTTGTTGGTGCTGGAGTTTTCTCACGTATGGAAGCCGCTGGCGCCGGTTTACGATTTTTATTCGTTTAAGGTCATTCCGCGCCTTGGTGAACTGATCACTAATGATCAGGACAGTTATCGTTATCTGGCTGAATCAATCCGAGTTCATCCCGATCAGGAAACGCTTAAGGGGATGATGGAGCAGGCGGGGTTTGAGCGCGTTGAGTATTTCAACCTGTCGCTGGGTGTCGTTGCTTTGCATCGCGGGTTCAAGTTCTGAGGCAATAGCGGCATCGTTGCCGGAATTAGACAGATACGGGAGTGAGGGATGCTTTCCGATGTGGCCGTAGGGTTCTTGAATCATCTTCTCTTCAGCGAAGGATGGGCGCCTAAGCGCTTGCGCGCATTTTCCGGGCAGTCGGTACGTATCGAGATTGGCGCGTTTGGCTTGCCGCTCAGAGTTACTTCCGATGGCGGGTTCGCTGTGAGTGCCAAGAATACGGTGGCTACCGTCACCATTTCTTTTCCGCAGGACGCTCTCTTGCTCGTGCTGACTGACCGCCCGGCGCTTGTTGCGGCAGCGCGAATTAGCGGTTCGGGTGAATTGGCCGAATGTCTTGGGTTTGTGTTCCGCAATTTGCAATGGGATATTGAAAGTGATCTTTCCCAATGGGTTGGCGACATTGCGGCGCGTCGCCTGCTTGCCGGGGGAAAGCAATGGCTTGCGTGGCAAAGCGGTCAGATAGTGAATCTGGCGCTGAACTTCGCCGAATATGTCACTGAGGAAGATCAGATGCTTGCCCGGCGGCAGGACGTGTCAGCCTTCTGTTCTGAAGTCGGGAAGGCACAAGAGGAACTGGTGCGACTCGAGAAACGTGTAGTGCAGCTCGGAGCCTGATTTTTTGGGGCCTTCAAAAGCCGCATGCTTATTGGCTTTCAGAGCGTTCACCTTGAAGGTGCCCGTATTTGTCGCCTTGCAGAGCAGTCGTGCAGACGAAAAAAATGGCAGCGCTAAGCTGCCATTTTCGTTGATGACCCGGAACGGGGACTCAATGATCTTTCCGACGCCCGCGTTTAATTGCCTTCAACTGGGCGACCGCTTGTGCCAATTCGGCTTCGGCAGAGGCGTAGTTCATATCGCTTGCGCGGTTCTTGAGTGCTTCTTCCGCATGACGCTTGGCCTCGATGGCCTTGGCTTCGTCCAGATCGTGGGCGCGGAT
>RRZT011903422.1_pt1 | contig 16635 bp, 16 predicted proteins | sample 2165551 | NCBI WGS metagenome assembly RRZT01 (sample SAMN10456910, study PRJNA506462) | wastewater metagenome | biome: wastewater; feature: sludge; material: wastewater sludge; isolation source: wastewater sludge with Escherichia coli K12::gfp cells carrying plasmid... | place: USA: Moscow, Idaho...
CTTTGCCTAGCTCTGGATCGGCGGGCGGATCCTGGTGCTGACGCGCTACGCTCCTGCGGCAGACCTGGTGAACGCCGCGTTCACGGTAGCAGTCGCAATCGGGCTCGCCATTCCGCTGGTGAAGAGCCGTAACCAGCGCAACTACTTCTTCGTCGCGCTGCTGATATTTCTCGGGGCGGCCGTTCTGGCCATGCATCTTTCCTGGCTAGGAATGCTGGCCGCCTGGCCCGAACGGGCGAGTTTACAGGCTGGTCTCGATGTCATCCTGTTCATCATCGCGGTGATGGGCGGGCGAGTCATTCCCATGTTCACCAACAACGGTATCCCGGGTACGCAAGCCACTCGCCATCCGCTCGTTGAAAAGTTCGCACTTGGCAGCGTTCTGGCCCTGTTGGGTGCCGATATTCTGCTGGCGCCGGCGACGGTGATCGCAAGCATTGCGCTGGTCGCCGCCTTGGCGCACGCGGCCCGGCTCTATCTCTGGCAGCCTTGGCGAACCTATGCAACGCCGCTGGTGTGGGTGCTGCATGCGGCTTACGGCTGGATTGTCGTGTACCTCGTGCTGCGTGCACTGGCAGCGCTCGGTCTGCTTGCCGAGCCGCTCGCGATGCACGCGCTGACGATCGGGGCCATTGGTGGCATGACGATCGGCATGATGGTACGCACCGCGCGCGGCCACACCGGCCGTCCGCTCCTTGCCGATCGCTTCGAGCTTGCGTTTTTCGTCCTCGTCCAGTGCGCTGCAATCATTCGGGTCTTTGGCGGCATGATCGTTCCCGATGCCTACCTGAGCACAGTCCTCGGCTCGGGGATTTGCTGGTCGCTTGCCTTCGCCTTGTATGCAATTCGCTATTGGCCGGTGTTGTCGCGGGCGCGGATCGACGGCAAACCTGGCTAGGCCCACTATCTTGAACCTTGGCACTGCGCGTGGCCGGAACGACAAATCCAGTGCCAAGCAGCCTGACGGCAGAGGGTAAAATGGCGGCTCATTTTGCCAGGAGTCCACCATGAATGTTTCCCTTGTTCTGACCGTGATCGGAGATGACCGTCCAGGTCTTGTCGAACAGCTTGCTACCGTCATCAGTCAGCACCAGGGCAACTGGCTGGAATCGTCGATGTCGAACCTCTCCGGCAAGTTCGCGGGCATTGTCTGCGTCAGCGTTGCCGAAGCGCAGCTCGCAGACCTTTCCAAAGCGCTTGCTGCTTTGCCCGGTCTGCGTATCACTTTCGAGGTCTCCCGCCTGCCCGCAGCTCAGGCCGGTGATCGACGGTTGAAGCTTTCGCTGGTCGGCCATGACCGCATAGGCATCGTGCGTGAGGTCTCGCAGGTGCTTGCCCGGCATGCGCTCAATGTCGAGGATCTCAGCACCTATACGGCGAGTGCGCCGATGTCGGCCGGGATGCTCTTCCACGCCAGCGTCGAGCTGACCGCTTCGTCAACTCTCGATGTGAGCGACCTGACCCGAGAGCTGGAGAGCCTGTCGAATGACCTGATGGTCGATATCACCCTCGACGAAACCGCTCGGACTTGAGATTTCGCGAATCCTACGGCGACGCCAAGCAGGCGTGGTGGATCACTGCTTCTTTTCCATTTCTCGTGCCGCCCGAATCATGTCGGCATCGAGGACGGCCGTATCGGTTCCGTAGCAGCTGATCATTTCGATTTCCTCGAAAACCGGCGGCTCCTGATTGTGCCCTCCGGCGGCAGTTTTCGCACCGAAGTGCTGGCCTCGCCAGCGCGCGATCAGCATCTCCTGCTCGGTCAGTCCGGTCTTCATGCCCTGCGGAACCTCCGCACCCAACTCGATCAGGGTCTTGATGACTTCGCTGCGGTTGCCGCGAACGGCCATCGACAAGGGCGAGGTCGGTTGTGCGTTATCCGGGGTATTGACTTTCGCGCCACGGCCAACCAGCTCGCGGACGATGTCGGCGTATCCCATGAAGCACGCGACACCGAGCGGCAAGCCGGGGTCACCCCGACCGTCAATCAACTCCACCGGTGCGCCGGCATCCAGTACCGCCCGGACCTCTTGAAGACGCCCTGAGCGGATTGCTTTGAGCAAGTCAATACCAGTGTTCACACCTTATCTCCGATCCTGTGGCCTGGTTTCAGCGTAAAGGCTGCTCACTGACGACTACCCCATCGCTGTCAACATAGATCCACTCACCCGGCCTGAAAGTGACGCCGCCGAAACTGACGGCCAGATCGCGGTCGCCGACGCCTTTCTTGATGCTTTTCAGTGGATGCGTATTGAGCGCGCGCACGCCGAGGTCGATGCGGGCAATGTCTTCCGAATCGCGGATGCAGCCGTAGACCACGATCCCTTCCCAGGCATTCTTGTGAGCCAGGATCGCCAACTGGTCACCAAGCAGTGCGCAACGCATCGAGCCACCGCCGTCAATCAGCAGGACCTTGCCCCGCCCATCTTCAGCGAGAACTTCACGCACCAGCGTGTTGTCCTCAAACAGTTTCAGCGTGACAAGCTGGCCACAGAAGGAGGATCTGCCACCGTAATGCTGGAACATCGGTGTGACGATACGGACGCTGCCATCCTGAATCCTGGCCTCGTTGTTGTCGAGCAGGTCGGGGGTCTTGAAACGCATGCGGCTAGCCTTGTTGAGGTAAAGAAGTGACCATTGTTCAGTGCATGACCCTGGTTATCCGGGGGGTTCAGGCAAGCACCGCGTGCTCTTCTTCGAAAGTCAGCTTCACTTTCTTGTTTTCGTCGATGTCGACGGTGACGTGGCCGCCGGAAGCCAGTCGCCCGAACAACAGTTCGTCGGCCAGTGAAGCGCGGATGGTGTCCTGAATCAGGCGTGCCATCGGGCGGGCCCCCATCAGCGGGTCGAAGCCTTTCGCAGCGAGATCCTCCTTGAGTGCTGTGGTGAATACCGCTTCCACCTTCTTTTCATGCAGTTGTGCTTCGAGCTGCATCAGGAATTTGTCTACCACGCGCAGGATGACGTCGTGGTCAAGCGCTCCGAAGGAGATGGTGGCATCGATCCGGTTGCGGAATTCGGGGGTAAAGATCCGCTTGATCTCGGCCATTTCGTCGCCGGCCTGTCTGCTTGGATTGAAACCCATCGTTGCTTTCTGGATGGCCTCCTGTCCGGCGTTGGTGGTCATGATGATCACCACGTTGCGGAAGTCTGCCTTGCGTCCGTTGTTGTCGGTCAGCGTGCCGTGGTCCATGACCTGCAACAGGATGTTGTAGATGTCGGGATGCGCCTTTTCGATTTCATCGAGCAACAGGACACTGTACGGCTTCTTGGTGATCGCCTCGGTCAGCCGTCCGCCCTGGTCGAAGCCAACGTAGCCGGGTGGCGCACCGATCAGGCGTGATACGGCGTGCCGCTCCATGTATTCCGACATATCGAAGCGCACCAGTTCGTTACCGAGACAGTACGCCAGTTGCTTGGCCACCTCGGTTTTGCCGACTCCCGTCGGACCCGAAAACAGAAAGCTGCCGATGGGCTTGGTGGGGTTGCCGAGACCGGAACGGGCCATCTTGATCGATCTGGCAAGCGCGTCGATGGCTGCATCCTGGCCAAAAACCACGGCTTTCAGGTCACGGTCGAGATTCCTCAGGTTGTTACGGTCATCGGACGAAACGTGGGTCGAGGGGATGCGTGCAATCTTGGCGACGATCTCTTCGATGTCGATCTTGCCGATCAGTTTCTTCTGCCTGGACTTGGGAAGGATCCGCTGCGCGGCGCCCGCTTCGTCGATGACATCAATCGCCTTGTCCGGCAGATGGCGGTCGGTAATGAAGCGTACCGAGAGTTCGACGGCCGAGGTCAATGCCGCAGTCGAGTATTTGATGCCATGATGGGATTCGAAGCGTGACTTGAGCCCCTTGAGGATCTCGACCGCTTCGGCGCTCGATGGCTCGTTGACGTCGATTTTCTGGAAACGCCGTGACAGTGCGTGGTCCTTTTCGAAGATGCCACGGTATTCGGTGTAGGTCGTCGCGCCGATGCACTTCAACTGGCCGGTGGACAGGGCGGGCTTGAGCAGGTTCGACGCATCGAGGGTGCCGCCTGAAGCCGATCCTGCGCCAATCAGGGTGTGAATTTCGTCAATGAACAGAATTGCCTGCGGATTATCGCTGAGCTGCTTCAGAACGCCCTTCAGGCGCTGTTCAAAATCACCGCGATACTTTGTGCCGGCCAGCAGCGAGCCCATGTCGAGGCAGTACACATTCGCTTTGGAGAGAATTTCGGGAATCTCGCATTCAACGATCCGGCGTGCCAGCCCTTCGGCAATGGCAGTTTTTCCGACGCCCGCTTCGCCGACCAGCAGTGGATTGTTCTTGCGCCGGCGGCAGAGTGTCTGAATGACCCGCTCAAGCTCCCGGTCACGGCCAATCAGGGGGTCGATCTTGCCCTGGAGAGCCAAGGCGTTGAGATTGATGGTATAGCTTTCGAGTGGGCCAGCGGCGCTGGGCTGTTCGCTTTCCGCCTCGACTTCAGGCTCGCTGCGCGGTGTGCTCTGCGGCACCTTGCTGATCCCGTGCGAGATGAAGTTGACCACATCGATGCGACTGACGCCCTGTTTTTGCAGGTAATAGACCGCGTGCGAATCCTTTTCGCCAAAGATCGCGACCAGGACGTTGGCGCCGTTGACCTCCTTCCTGCCGGAAGACTGAACATGCAGGATGGCGCGCTGAATCACGCGCTGGAAACCCAGGGTGGGTTGCGTATCGATCTCGTCATCGCCAGCGACGGTTGGCGTGTGCTCGCCGATGAAGCGGGTCAGGTCCCGGCGCAGTTGCTCAATGCCTGCTCCGCAGGCGCGCAGGGCTTCGGCAGCCGATGGGTTGTCGAGCAGTGCCAGCAGCAGGTGTTCGACGGTGATGAACTCATGGCGCTTCTGCCTTGCCTCGACAAATGCCATGTGCAAGCTGACTTCAAGTTCCTGCGCAATCATTTCAGTTTTCCTCCATTACGCACGCCAGGGGATGCTGGTTACTGCGTGCGAAGGTTGTGACCTGTTGAACCTTCGTGGCCGCGACGTCGCGCGGAAAAACTCCACAGACTCCGCGGCCCTCGGTGTGTACTTTGAGCATGATACGCGTCGCGTGTTCTCTATCCAGCCCAAAGAATCTTTGCAGAACGACGATTACGAAATCCATCGGGGTGAAATCATCGTTCAACAACAGAACCTTGTACAGGGGCGGCGGCGCGAGTTGTGTACGTTTCGCTTCGAGCAGGGAACTGTCTTGATGCTTTGTGGCCATGCGTGAATTCTAACCAGTCTTTACGGATGCGCAATACCAGAAATGCCATTTTCGGGGTGTTAGACGGTGCTGCGGGCAGCAAACATGGAAAACGCTTGACGTCGCTGCCTGATCTAGCGTAAAACGCTTACATGCTCTTAGTTTAGGCAGCTGGTTGGTGTTTGTCCATGACTGGAATCCCTGATCAGCTGGTGTTGAATTAGAAGCATGCAAGTCGGGCGATACCCGGGTTTAGTCTTTTTTCAAGGAAGTGGCAATATGGCAACAGGTACAGTGAAGTGGTTCAATGACGCCAAAGGTTTCGGCTTCATTACTCCGGACGATGGCAGTGAAGATCTCTTCGCCCATTTCTCCGCGATTACCATGGGCGGTTTCAAGACCCTCAAAGAGGGCGAAAAGGTCTCCTTCGACGTGACGCAGGGCCCGAAGGGCAAGCAAGCATCGAATATTTCGCGCGCCTGATTTTTTGGGTGTGCAATAGGGACCCGCCTTCGGCGGGTTTTTTTTCGCCATCAGGCTCGGATCTCGACTGCTTTCCGCCAGGCTTCCGCGCCAGTGCGTTCGATCTAGCGATCTGCTGCTCTCAACCTGCTGTCCAGTGTCCTGACTTGCCGCCAATTTTCTCGAGCAGGCGCAGGCTTTCAATGCGCATCCCGCGATCGACTGCCTTGCACATGTCGTAGATCGTCAGCAAGCCGATACTGGCGGCGCAAAGCGCTTCCATCTCGACACCAGTGCGGCCGAAACACTCGGCACGCGCCGTGCAATGCACGCTGTTGGCTTCGTTATCGATGGCAAAGTCGACAGAAACCTTGGTCAAGGCAATCGGGTGGCACAAGGGGATCAACTCGGAAGTGCGTTTGGCGCCTTGAATCGCGGCAATCCGCGCAACGCCGAGAACGTCACCCTTGCTGGCCGAACCCTCCACAATCCGGGCCAGGGTTTCCGGCTGCATCAGGATGCAGCCGCTGGCCATCGCCTGCCGATGAGTCTCGGTCTTTTCGCCGACGTCGACCATTTGCGCCTGACCTTGCGGATTGAAGTGGGTGAGGGGGTTGGCGGGCATGATCGTCAGTGAGGTAGGCGGGTACTCACCTATGGACGTACCCGAAATGGAGCCAGTGATATTCGGTAACGCTTGGTAACAATTCGCTGGCTGTGCATTGGTTATCATAGCACCATCTCCATTCGCCCATGTCCGGGAGCCGCGTTGAAGCGAATCACCTGTGCCGCCGTATTCCTGACCGTGGCCGCCTTGTTGGGAAGTTCCTCGCTGCCGGCAGACGAGCTTCCCGACCTTGGCGAGGCAGCGCGTGCGGAGCTCTCGCCGCAACTCGAACGAAAGATCGGCGAGCGCATCATGAATGAAATCCGCTTGCGTGAGCCGAGCTACGTTGACGACGCAGAGGTCACCGACTACCTCAATCGTCTGGGCAGCCGCCTGGTAGCAGCCAGTGCGAATCCGTCCCGCGATTGTCAGTTCTTTTTCATTCGCGATAACACCGTCAACGCGTTTGCGATGTTTGGCGGTTTCATCGGCGTGAATACCGGGACGCTGCTGACGGCGCAATCGGAGTCTGAACTGGCCGGCGTACTCGCGCATGAAATTTCGCATGTCATGCAGAATCACCTGGCACGGCAGATTGCCCGCGAGAAGCAGAACTCGATCGCCAGCATGATCGCCATGGCTGTCGGCGTATTGGCTGCCCGTTCCAACTCGCAGGTGGCCAGTGCTGCGATCGCGTCGGCACAGGCAGGATCGATCCAGGCGCAACTGGCCTACAGTCGTGATTTTGAACGAGAGGCCGATCGATTGGGGTTTCAGACGATGACCCAGGCGGGCTACGACGTGCGCGGCATGGGGGACTTCTTCGGTCGCCTGCAGCAGGCCGGGCGGGTGTATGAGAACAACGCACCGGTCTACATGCGCTCGCATCCGCTGACCCTGGAGAGGATTTCCGACATGCAGAACCGGGCGCAGGGTGCCCCCTATCGGCAGGTAGCCGACAGCCTGGACTTTCATCTTGTGCGCGCCAAGCTGCGCGCTCAGATGAGCACGCCGCGCGAGGCAGTCAACGAGTTTGGCAAGCAGTTACGGGAAAAGAAATATGTTTCGGAGGTGGCGACCCGCTACGGACTGGCGTACTCGCTGTTGAGGGCCAAGGAAGTGGCTGCCGCACAGCGAGAAGTCGAGGCGCTGAATGCGCTCAAGGTGTCTTCTCCAATGACCGCCGGTCTCGCGGCCGAGATCAGGATGGCGGCCAATGACCTGGCCGGCGCACTGGCGATCTATCGTGATGCCTTGCAGCGCTATCCGCAGTCCAGGTCACTGGTTTATGGTTACGCCGAAGCACTGCTTGCCGGGGGAAACCATGAGCAGGGCCAGCTCTTTCTGGATTCCCAATTGCAGGTCTACAGTTCCGACTACAAGCTATATGGCCTGCAGGCCAGGACCTTCGCGGCGGCGGGCAGGCGCCTCCAGCAGCATCGAGCGCAGGCCGAGTTCTATCTTCTGCAGGGACAGTTGGGGCCGGCCGTTGAACAACTGCAGTTTGCACAAAAGGCTTCCGACGGCACTTTCTTCGAACAGTCTGCGGTGGACGCCCGCCTGCGCGAATTGCGCAAGCTGCAGGCGGAAGAGGCGAAGGAGAAGCGAAATGGCGGGTAAAATACGTCTTTCGTTGGGGATCCAGGCCATGCATTTCGATCGAGAACTAGACGTCAAAGGGCTGAACTGCCCGCTACCAATTCTGCGTACCAAGAAGGCTCTGTCCGAGATGTCTCAAGGGGAAGTGCTGCACGTACTGGCGACCGATCCGGGTTCGCTCAAGGATTTCGAGGCCTTCGCCCGGCAGACCGGTAATGAGCTGCTGTCGAGCACCGAGGCAAACCAGGTTTTCGAGTATTTCCTCAAGCGCAAGTAAGGCGCCGCCTGGCAGACGGGCTCCTGCCACTGTGCTTCCCTCCAGATCGCCGGCTGCTGTCTGCCCCTTCGCCCTGTTCGATGGGGACGGTGGAAATACCCTGCTGCTGAGCAACTGCCGTCGATCCATGGCACTCGACGGCGCTGCAGATCCAGCGCAGGTTTTCGGTACGATCGAGATGGCACTGGCCGCGGGAAACTGGGTGGCGCTGGCGGCCGACTACGCTCTCGGCGCAAGCCTCGAGCCTGCGCTCGCCAGACCGTCGCCAGGGCGGCCATTGCTGCGGGCCTGGGTGTTTGCGCAGGCGGAGTGGCTTGACATGCCGGCAGTCGAGGCTTTCCTTGCCGAGCAAGTGGCAGCGCTTCCCGAACATCAACGGCTGGCCGGAATCGCCGAATTGTCGCCTGGCGTCGATGCGGCAAAGCATGCCGAGCAGGTCAGGCAGATTGGTCACTGGATCGCCGACGGCGACTGCTACCAGATCAATCTCACTTTTCCGCTGACCTTCCGGATCTACGGTCATCCGCTGGCGCTGTATGCGCGCTTGCGCGAGCGGCAGCCTGTTCGCTATGGGGGCTACGTCGGCAGTGGCGAGGAAGCGATTCTTTCCTTCTCGCCGGAGCTGTTTTTCGAGCGCTCGGGCAGCCGCGTCGTGACGCGTCCGATGAAAGGCACGGCGCCGCGTGGCGGTACGCCGCTGGTCGATCAGGAGCGGCGGGCGGCACTGCTCGCCTCGGCGAAGGAGCGCGCCGAGAACATCATGATCGTCGACCTGCTGCGCAATGACCTGGGACGACTGGCGCAGCCGGGCAAGGTGCGCGTCGAAGCCTTGTGCGAGGCCGAAGCCTATCCCACGCTCTGGCAGATGGTGTCTACGGTGGCCGCAGAATTGCCGGCAACGCCCCTGCTCGAGCTGTTCGGCGCGCTGTTTCCCTGTGGCTCGGTCACCGGCGCACCGAAGATACGCGCCATGCAGCGCATTGCCGAGCTGGAAGAATCGCCGCGCGGCCTGTATACAGGCGCTCTGGGCTGGTTGGCGCCGACTGGCGACTGCCGTTTCAATGTCGCCATTCGCACCATCGAAATGGGAACCGGCCAGCGGGCGCGCATGGGGGTGGGCAGCGGCATCGTCGCCGACGCGGATGCGGCGTCCGAGCATGCGGAATGTCTCCTGAAAGCGAATTTTCTGACCGCTTTCGATCCGGGATTCGAGTTGTTCGAAACCTTGCGCCTCGAAGACGGGGGGTATCCCTGGCTGCCTTTGCACCTGGATCGTTTGCAGGCATCCGCTCGCAGCCTCGGTTTCGCCTGTGCGCTGCCGACGGTGTCCGCGGTGCTGGCGGCAGAAGCTGCTGGGCGGCCGCGTGGGGTCTTTCGCGTTCGTCTGACGCTCGCGCATGACGGCAGTTGCCGCGTCACTGCGTCGCCTTTCATGGACCAACCCGGCCGCCAGTGGAGCGCACGCCTGGCGGCTGAAACGCTGCCTGACGACGACTACCTGCTGCGCTACAAGACCACGGCGCGCGCCCGTCATGAGCGCGCACTGGCGGCGCTGACGGCATGTCCCGCGGTCTTCGACACGATCTTTCTCAACACGCGCGGCGAGGTTTGCGAAGGCGCACGCAGCAACGTCTTCGTCGAGCGCGGCGGGGTGCTGTTGACGCCGCCTCTGCACTGCGGCCTGCTGCCCGGCGTGCTGCGCCGCCAACTGCTCGAATCGGGGCGCGCGCTCGAACAGGTGCTACGGCTCGACGACCTGTGCGGGGCTTCCCGGCTGTATCTGGGCAACGCCCTGCGCGGTCTGCTGCCGGTGTCGCTCGAATGCTGACTGCAGCGGCAGTGCCTGGCACCACCACGTCCAGGTGCCTTGGTCTCTGAGTTCGCTGCGCAACAGCAGCCCGGTGTCTCGTCCGCAAGAATCAGGTCATGCTGCAGCGGCATCTGGTAAGCGTACTGATTGCCAGTGCGGGCGAGAACGAGAGCGATCTCCAGTCGTGCCGGCGATCTCTTTCATCTGTTCCGGTGAGTATGTTCTTTGGCAAAAATCACCTTATACTTGCCATGGTGGAGTGGGATTTTCATCCCTGCTATATGATCGGTTCAGGGGGGACTCCTCCGGGTGACGATCATCCCGAAGGCGCGCCCTCCTCTCGTCCCATCGGTGCACCGTCCTGGCCAGATGGCTACGATCCGACGGCATGCGTGGGCACCGGTGCTAGTTCCGGGGGAATGAACTACGACTACCCGTGCGGGCCCAACCGCGTGGAGCGCCAAGTGCCGGTCGGTTACGACGGTCCGGACTCTGCCCGTCCGCCCTGTCCGCCGGGCTTCCCAGGCGTGTTCGTGAGTGGTCCTGACGGCGGTGGCAGCGGTCTTGGTAGCGGCGGTGGCGGCGAGTCGTCTCCCAGTGGCCCAGGGGTCCGCTACATCGGCAATCCGCAGGAAGAAACGCCGACCAACGTGCATTGCGACGAGCCCGGCGAGGTTCCGGATTGCCTCTTGCCACTCGGCCTGAAGATCGTCGGCGGGTTGATCATCGGGGCCGCGCTTCGACGGGGTGACGCAGGTCGACGATTTGGCCGAGCGGGCACTCACGCATGCGGATTTCCGCGCGTACCAGATCGATGCCTACGACCAGGCGCTGCTGAACAACGTACGCGAGGCCCAGGTCGAACTGCAGATCGAGCAGTTGAAGCAGGTCGAAGGGGTTTGCGCGACGATTCGCCTGCGGATCGAACAGGACCTGGTGATGAGCCGGCAAGCCTTCATCGGGTCGCTCACGCTGGAATCGGACGACGAGGATTTGAGTCAGATCGCACTGAACCTGGTCATTACCGACCTTGCCGGCAACGTCGTCGCGAGCAATGTGTTCGGCATCAGTAACGACTATCTGTCCGGGATCGACGCCCTCGATGGGACCGACGGCCTCGCTGCCGGCGGCTCGTTCACGTCGGAGGACACCTTCCTGCCCTCGACACTGGCTGCCCCCGAGGGACCGGCGGCCTACCGGATCGGAGGAACGCTTTCGTTCCGCGACGTGACCGAGAGCCACGATCACCTCATCCAGCTCGATCCGGTGACCGTCCATGTGCTGCCGCAGGCAGAGTTGACGCTCGACTACTTCCAGGAGCGCAATGTGGTTTCGGACGACCCGTTCACGGACGATGTCGTCGAGCCAGCGAGCCCGTTCCTGCTCGGCGTGCTTCTGAGCAATGACGGGAGGGGAACCGCCGATTCGCTGCGCATCGAATCCGCGCAGCCGAAGATCATCGACAACGAGAAAGGCTTGCTCGTCGATTTCAAGATCATCGGTTCGCAAGTCGATGGCGAAAGCCCATCCGGCAGCCTGACCGCTGTTTTCGGCGACATCGGTCCTGGCGATACGGCAGCCGGCGCGTGGTTCCTCGAATGCTGCGGGCACACTCGTGGGGCCGTTGGCGACGGGCGTGGCCGCGAGCATCGCCGGCAGTTTCGGCTTCCTCGTCCTGGGGGCAGACGGCGCGTTCCGCTACACGCTCGATGATCAGAAGGAGAGTGTGCAGGCGCTCGACGCTCAAGGGCAATTGGTCGACGTCTTCACGTATACCATGAAGGACGCTGCTGAAGCGACGTCGACCGCCACCCTGACCGTGACGATCCATGGCGCAAACGACGCCCCGGCCTGACCGACGACGACCCGGCCGCGAACAGCGTTGCCGAGGGCGCCGCGAATGGAATGACGATCGGAGTGTCCGCCCGGGCAACAGATGTCGATTCGCCAGCGCTGTCCTATTTTTTGTCTTTGCGGGGCAAAGTGCCAACGTGTTCAGCGACAGCGTCACGTGGTTCGAGATTCGCGGCAATACCATCATCCAGGCCGACGCCGACGGAAAGATCGAGGCTGACTTCACGCTGGTTCTCGTGGGCACGAGTCTCGGTCTCAGCGCAGCGGATTTCGTCCTTTGAGGAGCCTGCACGTGCGACCGATCGACGTCAATACGGCGGGACGCAACAATATTCGCCAGGTGGAGTGTCGGTTTTTTTTACAGTGTCAGTCGAATCGTTATTGTAACATACTGATCAAAAAAGAAATTAATGACTGGCACGGTCATTGCTTACGTGTTGGGCAACCAAAAGCTGGGGATTTCCGGCCGCAATTGGTGACCATATACCTAACGAAAGGAAAAACATCATGTTCTTGACATGGAAAAGATTGGCCGTTGTGGCCGCACTAGCCACCGCAGCGCCTTTGGCCTCTGCTACGGTATTGCCGCTTGGCTCGTGGCAAACCTTTAGCTTCGGCACTGCGCCGTCGTTCATCGATACCTACACGATTGACGTGGCCCCAGGTTCGCATGTGAAAGTGAAGATCGTCGACGGCTTCGTCATCGGCGACGAGTTCTCGTACTCGGTCGACGGCGGAGCACTGCAGTTCACCTCCGATGCGGATGCCAACGACGGCATCCAGTCGAATGCTTTCGACGGCGACGCTGCCTGGGCTGACGCGAGGCTGAGCAAGGCCCTGATTCTCCTGCTGCCCGGTTCGCATACCATCGACATCGCCATTACCGAGAATGCCTTGGGCACTTCGGGCGGAGGTGCGTTCATTCGGGCGGACCTTCCCGAACCCGCAACGCTTGGCATGATCGGCCTGGTGCTCGCTGGCCTCGGCTTCAGCCGCCGTAAGATTGCCTGAGCGTCGGTTAGGCTACCCCGCCGCAAGGAACGAAACCCCGCTGCGGCGGGGTTTTTTGCGTCTTGCGGCTCCTGACGGGAAGCAGACCGGGTGCGGGCAGAGCGAGCGGCGAGCGGGGTTGCTCAGGAAAGAGCGGTGCTCGCGGGCGGCGAGTTGTGGACTTGCCCCGGTGGTGTGTGCTGCGTTGCACGAGGCCACTACGCGGAGGAGATGTGGCCGAAGCCGAAGATCTGGTCGGAAAGGCATCATCTGGTCTTTATTGCCAGGGCTTGTTCTCATTGATCATGATGATATCCCATACGCAAAAAAATCTTGACTCAGGGGGCCAGTTTACCGGCTGTGACCGCCTGAGGCGTTCGCGTTGCAGTTCGAGTTTTTCGAGCGTGGCGACGAAGTCCTCGAGGCGCTTCCTTTCCTGTTATGCCGCGATATCGGCGTTGCCACCGAGTAGACCCGTCAAGCGCCTGGCCATCCCATCAAGCTGTCGTTCGTCGTAAAGACGAGAGCGCACGCTCTCGGGCATCCAGCGATCATGCACAAAGACCAGGCTGCCGTCGCCTGCTCGGAGCCCCCCTCCCGACAACGGCCCCGACTGTCCGGCCCGATGGGCTCTCGCCGTGGCCTCGCCGACGCGATGGATCTTTGGTGCAAACGGCAGCGGCGGTGCCGCGGGGCGCCCACCGCCGCCCGCTGCGACCTATTCGGGGAGGCCGTTGAGGAGGAACATGGCCTGCAGGGCATCGTTCGGCTTGCCGAGTTGCCCGAACCAGCGGCCGAGAATCGGGCTGATCTCTCCGGAACGGTAGAGCCTGGCCAGGGTGCGGTCCACGGCGAGACGGAAGTCGGCGTCCCGACGCATCGCCAGGCCGTAGGGTTCGTAGCTGAACTGCAGTGTGGCAAGCGCAAAGGCCTGTCCCTGCCCGCGCACCAGGGCCGTCGTGATCAGCACCGTGCGATCTGCCGCATAGGCAGTGGCCGTCTTGTCCTTCAAGGCCTGCATGGCCGCATCATGGTCTGCCACCTTGAGCAGGTGAACATCGAGCTTGCCTGCCTTGATCAGGTCCTCGAGCGTCTTCTCGGTCGTCGTTCCGGCCACCACCGCTACCCGTTGGCCCTTGGTGGCTTCGGGGGAGGAAGGCGCCTCGCCGTCGCGAAACAACAGGCCAGCACCGTCGATGAAGGTCATCAGACTGAAGTCGAAGTCGGCCCGACGTGACAGCGTTTGAGTCGTATTGCCGCACTCCAGGTCGATCGCCCCGCTCTTCAGCGCTTCGAAGCGACTCTGCGCAGTCACCGGCACCCAGCGCACGTCGAGCTTCGGCAGTTCAAGTTGTTTGCCAAGATCCTCGGCGACGATCCGGCACAGGTCTACGCTATAGCCGCGCGGCTGCTTGTCGTCGCCGACGAATGAGAAAGGCATCGAATTCTCGCGGTAGCCGAGCTTCAGGGTCCCGGACTGCTTGATCCGGGCCAGTGCCGATTCAGATGCCATGGCCGGCATTGCGATGGCAAGGCTTGCGGCAAGCCCGCCGAGGAGAAGAGTTCGTTTGATCATTGGATTCCTGTCGAGTGGAGAGGGAGAGGTGGTCCGCAGCAAAGGAGATCATGCGGGCTCCGCAAGTATGCACAGCAACAACGGGTTTTTCCACCATAAGGACTGCCTTTTCCCGGCCAGCCAGCGCCACAGCGCTTGCCACGCTCGCTAGTGGATTGCTGCCCCCGGCAAAGGCTTGGCGCCCACCCGGTAGCTTCGTGACGTGGCCCGCAGGATGCGGAGAGTTCCCCAGCCGCCGCTGCGCGCGCCTCGACGATCGGCGGTCGATCAGGGGTTGAAGATCAGAAACTGCCGAACCAGCCCCGGAGGGAACTGACACTCGAACACGCCATCAGTCCAGGCGATTCTCGATGATGAGAAACCATGGCCTTTGGCCCGCATATTGCAAGTAGCCATCCGGGGACAGGGTCAAAATGGTTTTTGAAACGGAATTGCGAACATTGCCGCCAATGGCTTGCAAGGTTCGCCCGTCGGTTTGCACAACGATATCGCAATGCAGCCTCGAGTTGAGTGAGTCCGGTAGAGTTTCCACCAGTTCTTGAGGCTCGACCTTGCTTCGGGTGGCACAGATCAAATCCCCGGGTTGGGGTTTGTATTGCTGGATGGTGTGCGGCATAAAGACGGCGAATGGATCGTGGGCGTTGGCAAGAAGACGGTTGAGATACAAGCGGTGGGCGCTGCTTGGAGGGAACAGGTCTTTCGGCACACCCGCCGTCTGCATGATCCAGCTGATGAAGGCAGCGGACCACGGTTCTCTGCAGTCGTAACCGGACAGCCGGTACTTGCCGACTGCGCGCCAATACTGGTTGATCCGATCACTGTGGTCGTGATCGTCATCCTCCCAGATTCCCACACGCGGAATGCTCTCGTCGTCGCCATCGATCACGACCGTCTGCTGACCGAAGTAGACCCATTCAGCGTTTGCGGCTGCAATGATCTTGTACCTCCAGTAACCCAGCTGCGGTGATTCCGGTGATTCCGGCGATTCCGGCGATTCCGGACTGTCGGCCTGGGGTGCGGTCTCCTGTGCTGTCGGTTGTTCGTCTGGGGCTTGCGCAGGCATCTTCGGTGGCGACCCACAAGCGGCCAAGGCAAAGATCAACACGATCCGCAGATGTCTGATCATCACCATGTAAGCTTACACACGGGAAGGCGGGTCATAGTTGAGTCAGCATGGCGTAGCGTCGCCGATGAATCGCCAGCGGATCCAGAAGTCCTCCTTCGGGCCCGCGTCTGTGAGCCAGGAGACAGATGCAACTCGCGTCGTCGGGGCGAAAAAACATCGCCGGGCCCGTAAAGCCCGTATGCATCCACCACGATTGACTGATTCCGGTGGGGGGCACATTGGGCAAGTGCGGCGGCATGTCCGTCCCGCTGAACTCGATGACTCGACAAATGCCGTTCAGTGGCAAACGTTCCAGCAGTTCGCCGAACTGGCCAGGGCCGTTCAATACGCGCCAAAGCCCAAGTCCCCAAACGGTGCCGTCGACGGATCGTGCATGCGCGAGCGCCATGTTCGGTGCATGAGTCGTCCGCCATGCCATGAGCCACGGCAACAGAAGTTGGGCATTCGCAGCGAAGCCGGCGTGGCCGATCATCCCGGCTCGCGCATTCGCATCGTGCGGCAGGTTCGCCATGCCTTCCGGAAAGGCAATGTTGTTGGCGGCAAGGAGCCAGGCCTCCTGGTCCGGCCCGGGCGGAAGTGCGATTGGCGCTTCACTCCACGGAGCTGGCACGAGACCAGTCATCTGTTGCCCAAGTTTCGCCCAGGAGCCGCCACTGACCGCTTCGACGGCCTCAGCCAGCACACGGAACCCAAGGTCCGAATAGCAGGCCGGAAATTCGCCGAATTCTGCGACTGGCTTTACCAGCAGAGGGTGTCGATTCCAGGGAAAGGGGGCGGCGAGTTGCTGAGCCAGCGGAACGCCATTATACGGAAGCCATGGCGGCAAACCCGCCGTGTGCGAGAGCAGTTGGCGCGCCGTCAAAGGCCACGTCCGGTTGCGAAAATCCGACAGGACGGGAAGAGTGCGCAGGTCACGATCAAGGTCCAGGTGCTTCAGAGCCAGCGGCGTCGTAACAAGCGGCTTGGTTAGTGAAGCGAGATCGAACCACATGAATCATTGCCCCCGGCTTGTGCAAGTGCATTCGGCCACGAGCAGCTCTGGACGGTATTCGAAATGAATGGTGTCAAAGTGGAACCATTTTCCGCCCCAGATAAAGCCGTTGGCCTCAAAAATC
>RRZT012134245.1_pt1 | contig 16635 bp, 17 predicted proteins | sample 2165551 | NCBI WGS metagenome assembly RRZT01 (sample SAMN10456910, study PRJNA506462) | wastewater metagenome | biome: wastewater; feature: sludge; material: wastewater sludge; isolation source: wastewater sludge with Escherichia coli K12::gfp cells carrying plasmid... | place: USA: Moscow, Idaho...
TGTTCAAGGTCATCGAATGCCTGTTCACCGTCAAGGTCAAGGAAGACAAGGCGCCGGTGTGGCACGAGGACGTGCGCTTCTATCGCATCGAGACGCCGGCCGGCGACCTGGTCGGCCAGCTCTACCTCGACCTCTACGCCCGCGAGACCAAGCGCGGCGGCGCCTGGATGGACGAGGCGCGCTCGCGCAAGCGGGCGGCCGGCGGCATCCAGAAGCCGATCGCCTACCTCAACTGCAACTTCGCCCGCCCGGTCGGCGAGGTAAACGGTCAAAAGCGACCCGCCACCTTCACCCACGACGAAGTCATCACCCTGTTCCACGAAACCGGCCACGGCCTGCACCACCTGCTAGCGCGCGGCGAGGAGCTGGGCGTTTCCGGCATCCACGGCGTCGAGTGGGACGCGGTCGAGCTGCCGTCGCAGTTCATGGAAAACTACTGCTGGGAATGGGACGTGCTGCAAGGCATGACCGCCCACGTGGAAACCGGCGAGCCGCTGCCGCGCGCGCTCTACGACAAGATGCTGGCGGCAAAGAACTTCCAGAGCGGGATGATGACCGTGCGCCAGATCGAATTCTCGATCTTCGACATGCGCCTGCATTATGAATTCGACCCCGAGGGTGAGAAGACGGTGATGGATGTGCTCGACGAAGTCCGCCGCGAAGTCGCCGTACTGATTCCGCCCGAGTGGCACCGTTTCCCGAACAGCTTCTCGCACATCTTCGGCGGCGGCTACGCGGCCGGCTACTACAGCTACAAGTGGGCGGAAGTGCTGTCGGCCGACTGCTACGCGGCCTTCGAGGAAGCCGGCGACCCGTTCGACCCGGTGGTCGGCAAGCGCTTCCTGGAAGAGATCCTGTCGCGCGGCGGCGAGCGCCCGGCGCTGGAGAACTTCAAGGCCTTCCGCGGCCGCGAACCCAGCCCCGACGCACTCCTGCGCCATAGCGGTATGATTGCCGCGTAAACTCACTCCCCCGGAGGAACCCGTGCGCCTTCATCTTGCCACCGCCTTCACGGCCTGCCTGCTTGCCGCCAGCATGTGCACCGCGCATGCCCAGACCTATCGCTGGACCGACAGCAGCGGCCATACCATCATCTCGGACACACCGCCCCCCGGCCAGGCCCGCCAGGCGGCACGCGTGGGCGGCAAAGCCCAGCCGGACGACGGCTTGCCCTTCGCCACCCGGCAGGCGGCAGCCAGATTTCCGGTGACGCTGTACACCACCGCCGACTGCGGCGAAGAATGCCAGCCCGCCCGCGATCTGCTCAAGACGCGCGGTGTCCCATTCACCGAGAAAGTCGTGCAGACGGAGGCTGAACAGGCCGCCCTCAAGGCGCTGGTGGGCGATCTCTTTGTTCCCAGTCTGCAAGTCGGCCGCCAGCATCAGCGCGGCTTCAACGCCAGTCTCTACGAGCAGATGCTCGATCTGGCGGGCTATCCCAAATCCGGCAAATAGACCCCGGAGAAGCGCGCCATGACGGCAGACCACAGCGCCTCGCCCGCTCTCGCACTCGATGCGACGCAGCTGCGTACCCTGCTGGACGATGTGGGCACCTTCATCTACGCCAAGGATCTGCACGGGCGTTACACCTTCGCCAATCGGGCCAGCCTGGAACTACTGGCGCTGGAACATGTGGACCAGATCATTGGCAAAACAGACAGCGATTTCTTTGCCGCCGATACCGCCGCCGACATCGCACGTAATGACCAGGAAGCCATCGAACAGGCCTGTACCATCGCCCGAGAGGAAACCAACCAGGTCCAGGGCAGCGCCACGGTGCGCACTTTCCTGAGCATCAAGAAACCCCTGTTCGACCAGCAAGGTCAGGTGTGTGGCATGTACGGCGTATCGACCGACATCACGGCCGCGAAACAACTGGAATGGGAGTTGCGTCGGGAAAAGGAGCAGCTCAGGGTCGTGCTCGACAACCTGGATGCCACCGTTTACGTGAAGAACCGGGAGCGACGCTACCTCTATGCCAACAAGCATATTGCAGTCGCCTACGGCAAGACGGTCGACGAAGTGGTCGGCCAACTGGAAACCGATCTGGTCGGGCAGGAGCTTTCCGATCTGTTCTCGCAAGCTGACCGTGTCGTGTTTGCCGAACAGAAAAAAATCGCCCTCAAGGAATCCTTTCTCAGCCCGGATGGCAAGCAAAGGCATTACTGGTCAATCAAGATGCCCATCGTGTTCAATGGCGAAGCAGGTTTGATCGGTTTCAGCAGCGACATCACCGAACTGCACAATCTGCAGGAAGAGCTGAAGAACCTTGCCAATACGGATGCCCTCACCGGCGCCGCAAACCGGCGTTTTTTCCACGACACGACTGCGCATGAACTGGCGCGCAGCAAAGCCTTGCTGACGCCTCTCTCGCTGGCCGTATTCGATGTCGACTGGTTCAAGCGCATCAATGACACCTGGGGCCATCCAGTCGGTGACCGGGTACTCCAGGCCATCGCCGCAGCCTGTCAAAAAGGGCTACGCAAACAGAACCTGTTTGGCCGCATCGGCGGCGAAGAATTTGCCGTGCTCCTCCCCAGAACCGGACTGGCCGATGCCCAGCGCATTGCGGAGCGCTTACGCCTTGCCATCAGTCACCTTCGCTTCAAGGACCTGCCTGATCTGGGCCCCATCTCGGCCAGTTTCGGCTTGGTCACCTGCCTTGATGAAGCGATGACCTGCGACGAATTTTTCTCCCGCGCCGACAAGGCGCTCTATCAAGCCAAGGCGGCGGGCCGCAACTGCGTGTGCGTCGCCGCTTAGCGCCCGGTCGACAGCTCCCCACTCACCCACACTCGAATCTGGCCTCGCCAGCACTTGCCTTTTACTCCAGCACTCAGCCATGACACCTCCTTCCGCCCACCTCCCACGCCGCTCCAGCGCTGAACAACAGCGCCTGGAAGCCACCCTGCGCGACATGTTCGAGCACCGCATCAGCTTCAATGAAGTCCTGGGGCTAAAAGTCGCTTCGTTCGATCCGCAGGCGGCGCAACTGCGTTTTGCCATGCGCCCGGAACTGGTCGGCCATTACCTGTACGGCCGTCTGCATGGGGGCGTGATTGCCGCGGCACTCGATACGGTAGGTGGTTTTGCTGCCGTGGTGGGCATTGCCGAAAAGTACGCCAACGAAACCGCCGAGCAGGTCGCACACCGTTTTGGGCGGATCGGCACCATCGACTTACGCACCGACTTCCTGCACCAGGGGATCGGTCGCGAATTCACCGCGACCGGCACCATCACCCGTCTGGGCGGGCGCATTGCCTCGGTGCAGATGCGCCTGGAAAACGAAAGCCAGCTGCTGATCGCCACCGCTGCCGCGGCGTACGTCGTCAGCTGACAGCGCGGTCGCTTACTGCTCGCCCCGCTCGTAGACCAGATTGGCCCGGCCCACGATGAGCGGGTCGAGGTTACCAATCAGACCGGCATCCTTGTTGGCATACGGCAGCTTGTGCAGGACATAGCGCATGGCATTGAGCCGCGCCCGTTTCTTGCAGTTCGACTTGATCACCGTCCACGGCGCATCCGCCGTATCGGTGTGAAAGAACATCGCTTCCTTGGCCTTGCCGTAGTCATCCCATTTATCGAGCGAAGCCATGTCGATCGGCGACAGCTTCCACTGTTTGAGCGGATGCACCTTGCGCTCGCGGAAACGGCGGCGCTGCTCCTCGCGGCTGACCGAAAACCAGAACTTGATCAGGTGGATACCGTTCCTGACCAGCATGCGCTCGAACTCCGGGCACTGGCGCACGAATTCGTTGTATTCCTGATCCGAGCAAAAACCCATGACACGCTCCACACCGGCCCGGTTATACCAGGAACGGTCAAACAGCACGATTTCGCCATTGGTCGGCAGGTGTTGCACATAGCGCTGGAAATACCACTGCCCACGTTCGAGCTCGGACGGTTTTTCCAGTGCGACGACGCGGGCGCCACGCGGATTGAGATGCTCCATGAAACGCTTGATGGTGCCGCCCTTGCCCGCCGCGTCACGGCCTTCAAACAGGATCACCACCTTCTGCCCGGTCTCCTTGACCCAGGCCTGCAACTTCAGCAACTCCACCTGCAGCCGGTATTTCTGCCGCTCGTAATTGCGCCGCTGCATCAGGTTCTTGTAGGGATAGACCCCGGAACGCCAGTCGGCCACCAGTTCTTCGTCGGGATTCGCATGCTGGTCGTCGAAACGGATCTGCTGCTGACGCAACAGTCGTTTGAGCATGACCAGGGCTTCTTCGCTGGGCGAATTGGCGATGATGTCGCTGATGGCGGCCATCTTTTTTTCTTCTGCCGCACTGCTGGCATTGTGGATGGTGAAATTCTCGATCCCGGCAATGGTCTGCTGCGGCGGCACATCGCCCGCCGCCACCTGACGGGCTCGCGGCGGGCGGGGCTTGGCGGCGGCTTTCGCCTTGAGCGCGGGGGTGGGCTGCGGCTTGTTCAGCGTTGTAGCGTCTGCCACGGCCTTGCTCTGTGCGTTCTTGCCTGGTGCATCCATGGTGTTCTCCTGATTCACTGTTGTAACGGCCGGGTGGCGGGTGCCCGATACGGCCGGGATCGCGTCATTCTTCGCCATTTTTCAGGCGCACAGCCAATTCGTAAAGATTTTTCTGCGCCCCGCCACTGATCCCTGCCGCCAGACGTGCGGCCTGTTTGCTGCCGAGCCCTTCGGCCAGCAGCAGACGCAGCACCCGCTCACCTTCAGCCGCATCCGCCGTCACTTCGGCCCCGGAAACCACCAACACGAACTCGCCGCGCTGACGATTACTGTCCGCGGACAACCAGGCATGCGCCTCCTGCAGGGGCAGGCGCACGATGCTTTCGTACAGTTTGCTCAACTCACGCGCCACGAGCAGGGTCCGCTCACCCAATTCAGCAGCCAGATCGGCGACTGTTTCCAGGATGCGGTGCGGCGCTTCGTAAAACACCAGCGCCGCGCGCTGTCCGCGCAGCCCTGCCAGCACCTGCCGCCGCTGCCCCGACTTGCTGGGCAGGAAGCCATGAAAGAGGAACTGCTCTGCCAGAAAACCCGCGGCCGACAAGGCCGTGACTGCCGCGCAAGCGCCGGGTAGCGGCACCACCGGCAAGCCGGCCGCATGCATCGCCGCCACCACACGGGCGCCGGGATCGGAAATGCCCGGGGTCCCGGCATCGGAAATCAGCGCCACGGCTTCACCCGCCCGCACGATGTCCACAATGCGCTGCGCCGCCGCCTGTTCGTTGTGCTGATGTGCCGGCAACAAGCGCCCGGTGGCTCCCAACTGCTTGAGCAACGGCCCACTGTGCCGGGTATCTTCCGCCGCAATCCAGGGTACGGCTGCCAGCACGTCTGCCGCGCGGCGGGTCAGATCCGCCAGATTGCCGATCGGTGTCGGTACGACATACAATGCCGCTTTTAATTCAATTGTCATTTTCGCGTGCATGTTTGCAAAAGCCAAAGATACCACCGTCGCCCAGGGCCAGGCTGCCGAATCTCTGGCGCTGGCGTATCTGGAACGACAGGGCTTGCGACTATTGACCCGTAATTTTCGCGTCCGTGGTGGCGAACTCGATCTCATCATGCAGCACGGCGACTGCCTCGTCTTCGTTGAAGTACGGCAGCGCAAAAATGCCGCCTTCGGCGGCGCAGCCGCCAGCATCACGCGCCAGAAGCAAGAGCGCATCCTGCTCGCCGCCCGCCATTACCTCGCCCGCCACGGCGAATGCCCGTGCCGCTTCGATTGCGTCCTGCTCGAAGGCGAACGCATCGAGTGGCTGCACAATGCCTTCACGAGCAATTTTTGACCCCGCCGCAAAGCGGGGGCCGCGACCGCGTGAGGTAGAATGCCCGCCTGCATCGTTTCTGGATTTCACAGCATGGATTTGATCGCCCGCGTCTCGCAACATTTCGAAGACAGTGCCCGTACCAAGCTCGACAGCGTTGAAGCGATGGCCGCACCGATCGCCGCCGCCATCGAAATGCTGACCGGCGCCCTGCTCAATGGCGGCAAGATCCTGGCCTGCGGCAATGGTGGCTCGGCTGCCGATGCCCAGCACTTTGCCGCCGAGCTGGTCGGCCGTTTCGAGGCCGAACGCCAGGAACTGGCAGCCATCGCCCTGTCTACCGACAGTTCCATCCTGACCGCTGTCGGCAATGACTACGGCTTCACCCAGATTTTCGCCCGCCAGGTCCGTGCGCTCGGCCATGCCGGCGATGTCCTGCTCGCCATCTCCACTTCGGGCAATTCGCCCAATGTCATCGAGGCGATCAGCGCCGCCCACGAACTCGGCATGCACGTCATCGCCCTGACCGGCAAAGGTGGCGGGGAAATCGGCGAACTGCTCAGCGACCACGATCTGCATCTTTGCGTACCGGCCGAACGCACCGCACGCATCCAGGAAACCCACCTGCTCACCATCCACTGCTTGTGCGATGGCATCGACGCTCTTCTGCTTGGAGTTGACTGACATGAAAACCCGCCTGCCTCTTGCCCTTCTCCTGACCGCCCTGCTGGCCCCCGCCCTGAGTGGCTGTTTTCCCGCTCTCGTAGCCGGTACGGCGGCCGGCGTCATCAGCCTGCACGACCGCCGCACCACCGGCACGCAGACCGACGATGAAACCACCGAATGGAAAGCCGCCGGGCGCATCCCCAAGGAATTCAAGGACAAATCGCGCGTCAGTTTTGTCTCCTACAACCGGCGCGTACTGATCACCGGCGAAGTCCCCTCCGAGGAAGCCAGCCAGGCGATTGAGCGACAGACCCGCAGCATCGAAGGGGTACGTGAAATCTACAATGAACTCACCATCGGCACCCCTGCCACACTCTCCATGCGCAGCGGCGATGCCTTCCTCGAATCCAAGGTCAAGGCACGTCTGGTCGATAGCCGGCAGATTTCAGCCAACCACATCAAGGTCGTGGCAGAACGCGGCCAGGTCTACCTGCTGGGGGTGGTGAACGAGAAGGAAGCCAAGGTCGCCATCACCGTTGCCCGCACCACCGCCGGCGTCCGTAAAGTCATCAACGTCATGGAAATCCTCTCCGACGCCGACATCAACCGCCTCAACGAACAGGCGCTGCTCGCCACAAAGAAACCGGCGCCCGCCACACCCGCACCGAGCGAAAATCGCTGAGCCCGCATGGACTACCCCAGCCCCGCCCACGAGCAGAAAATCTGCCCCCCTGAACAACTCGCCGCTGCCGTGGCCGGCCTGCCGCGCCCCCTGGTCTTCACCAATGGCTGCTTCGATATCCTGCATCGCGGCCACACCACTTACCTGGCGCAAGCTGCTGCACTGGGCAGCAGTCTAGTCGTCGCACTGAACAGCGACGCCTCGGTGCAGCGTCTGGGCAAAGGGGCGGACCGGCCGGTGAATCGTCTCAGTGATCGTCTGGCTGTGATGGCCGCGCTCGGCTGCGTCAGCCTGGTCACCTGGTTCGAGGAGGACACGCCACTGGCGCCGATACTTGCCTGCCACCCGGACATTCTCGTCAAAGGCGGTGACTGGCCAGTGGATAAAATCGTCGGCGCCCGGGAAGTTCGCACCTGGGGCGGCAGCGTGCACTCCATTCCCTTCCTGCACCAGACCTCGACCACCGCGCTGCTGGACAAGATCCGCCGCCTGTAGGCCCGGCGGCGAATACACTCTGCCACATGCTGGGCACCTTGGCCGCCTTTCTCGCCATTGTTCTGCTGGCAGCAGCCATTCCCCTCGCCATTGTCGTATTCACCGCCATCGCGACCAGGCCAGAAGACTGCGGCTCGGCCTGGCAAAACAGAAGATGGTTCGCTGCATGCGTGTTCGGCGTCAGCGCCTTGCTCTGGAGCGCCTGGATTTTTGCCGGCACAGGCGGCACCTTTCTCATCATCGGCCTCCCGGCAGCCCTCCTGGCCGCCGCACTGGGTGCAGCCGGCCAGCGTTTCCTCAGCAGTCCTTCCCGGCTACGCGCCGCAATCGCCGGCATGACTATTGCGTTCCTCGCCGCCTTCGGCACCACCGTGCTGCTGACCGTTGCGATCGTCCCCGATACCGGCGCCGCGCTTGCTGTCATCGGCATTGCCAGCGTGCTGCTCGCCCCCTATTACCTCCCCACGCTGAGCATCGGCCTCGGCTGTGGTTTGCTGGTTCATTTTTTTGCCCGCCGGCAGCCCCCCGCAACGACAGCGCAAGTACGTCGCTAATATTTCTGCGCTGGCTACAGCACCACCTGCGTCCCCAACTCAACCACGCGGTTACTCGGCACCCGGAAGAAGGAAGTCGCCGAACCGGCATTCCGGAACATGGCAACGAAGATCTTCTCGCGCCAGAACGCCATGTCTGATCCCAAGCGTGGAATCAGGGTGGCACGGCCAATGAAATAGCTCGTTTCCAGCGCCGTGAAATGCAGTCCGGCTTCAGCGCACATCGCCAGCGCCTGCGGCACATCCGGTTCGTCCTTGAAGCCGTACTGAACGATGACACGCCAGAAATTACCCGTCAGCGCCCTGACCTCGACCCGGTCAATATCCGGCACATACGGCACGTCGAAGAACTGTACCGAAAGGAGAACCACACGCTCATGCAACACCTTGTTATGCATCAGGTTATGCAGCAGCGCATGCGGCACGCCATTCGGATCGGCGTTGAAGAACACCGCCGTGCCCGCCACCCGGTGCGGCGGTGAGGCTTGCAAGGCGGCCAGAAACGGCTGCAGTTCAAGGCGCTCGCCACGCAAGCGCTCATCGAGCAATTGCCGCCCCCGTTTCCAGGTCGTCATCAGGATGAAGATCACCATCCCGGCCACCAGCGGGAACCAGCCACCATCGGGAATCTTGAGGATGTTGGCGGCGAGAAACACCAGCTCCACCGAGAGAAAACAGGAAAACAGCAGACCGGCCCGCCACCAACCCCAGCCCCAGACTTTGGCCACCACGACGGTGGCCAGGATGGAGGTGATCACCATGTCACCCGTCACTGCAATGCCATAGGCCGCCGCCAGGTTGTTCGACGACTGAAAGCCGAGTACCAGCACCATCACCGCAACCATCAACCCCCAATTCACCGCCGGCAGATAGATCTGCCCCTGCGCCTTCTCGTTGGTATGCAACACCTCCATCCGGGGCAGGAAGCCCAGTTGCATGGCCTGGCGTGTCACCGAAAAAGCCCCGGAGATCACCGATTGCGAAGCAATCACGGTCGCCAGCGTGGCCAGTCCGATCAGGGGATACAGCGCCCACTCCGGTGCCGAGCGGAAAAAGGGATTGTCCGCCACCCGCGCATCGGCCAGCAACGCAGCACCCTGGCCGGCGTAATTGAGCACCAGCGCGGGCAGAACGAAGGCAAACCAGGCACGCGAGATCGGTTTGCGGCCAAAATGCCCCATGTCGGCATAGAGCGCCTCGGCCCCGGTGACGGCGAGTACGACATTGCCCATGGCCAGCAAACCCATGGCGCGATTGGCAAGCAGGAAATCGATGCCATACCAGGGATTGAAGGCAGCCAGTATTTCCGGATGCAGCAGGATATTGCGCACACCGATCAAGGCCAGCACGCTGAACCAGCACAACATGACCGGACCAAACAAACGCCCGACCACGGCCGAGCCGTTCTTCTGCACGAAGAACAATCCGAACAGGACCAGCAAGGTCAACGGCAACACGAACGGATGCAGTGCCGGCGCACCGACTTCCAGCCCCTCCACCGCGGACAGCACCGACATCGCTGGCGTCACCATGCCATCGCCGTAAAACATGGCCGCGCCAAGCACGCCGAAAATCATGATCCAGCGTGCCTGGCGGGGCTTGTCCTGCACCGTGTGCAGGGCCAGTGCGATCAGCGCCATGATGCCGCCTTCACCACGGTTGTCGGCGCGCATGATGAAGATCACGTACTTCACCGAAACCACGATGATCAGTGCCCAGAAAAACAGCGACAGACTGCCGTAAATGTTTTGCGGGGTGACCGGAATCGGGTGATTGCCGGCAAAAACTTCCTTGAAGGAATACAGCGGGCTGGTACCGATATCGCCATAAACGACGCCGAGCGCGGCCAGGGCCAGCGCCGCCAGGCGTTTACCGGCATCGGGGGAAGAAGCTGAATGGCTCATGCTGTGCCCTGCGTTAGCTGCTGCCACCTACCCTGGCCGCCAGGGTGACGCGGCAGATCAAGGGGTTATCTGTCTCTGGTCGGCCGCCAGCGCATCAGGCGCCCAACGCCGCCTTCAGCGAAGCCACTTCCTCTTCCGATTCATCCACGATCTCCTTCAGGGTGGCGGCATCGAACAGGCTGTCCAGCACGGAGGTATCGACCGCACTGCCACCAAACTCCGGATCGCGCCAACTGGCGGTACGGTTGGCAATCTTGTTGGCAACGTAAAGCACATCGGAAAGGGTCTTGATTTCCGCTATCTGCCGCTCGTTCTCGTGCTCCAGCACGGCCGTACACACGGACTCCGGCGAACCCAGTGCCGTCAGCAGCGCGTGACCGATATTGTCGTGCCAGCCGACCAGCAGGGAATGCAGTTCCGCTTTGTCGGCAACCAGCTCGGGAAAACCGGCGGCGCGCGACATCAAGTAGAACACGCCGATATCGTGCACCAGCCCGGTGAACATCGCTTCGTCGCCATTGATTCGGGCTACCTTGCGCGCCAGCACGCGTGCCAGCGAGGCCACATGGGCGGTGTGTTCCCAAAGCTTCTTGGAGATGCCCTCGAACGGCTGCATCTGCTTCGATTTCAGCAGCTGCTCCATAGCCACGGCGAAGGACACGCTACGCACCGCCTCCATGCCGACACGGATGATGCCATTCTTGACGTCCGCAACTTCCTTGCCCGACGGATTGAGCGCCGCCGAATTGGCCATGCGGATGATCTTGGTACTCATCAGGGGTTCAGCCCCGACCAGCTTGGCCAGCTGCTCGACACTCAGATTGGGATCCTTGAGCGCCGTGCGTACCTGGAAGGTAATGTCGAGGAAGGTCGGAAAGGTGATTTCCGAGCCGGACAAATCCTTGGCAATATCTTCCAGAATCTTGAAGGTAATCGGCTTGCTCATGGCGGGGTCTCGCTGTTAATCGGGGCCAGGATGGAACGCATTAGAACGGAATGTCGTCGCCCAGATCGTCAAAAGCCGGTTTTGGCCGGTTTTGCGCCGGCGCCGGTTGGTAATCGACCGGTGGCTGGCCGTAGCTGTCGCCACCACCACCTGCCGGAGCCCCCATGCCCTGGCGCGAGCCCAGCATCTGCATGGCGTCGCCACGGATTTCGGTGGTGTATTTTTCCTGCCCGTCCTTGTCGGTCCACTTGCGCGTGCGCAGGCTCCCCTCAACGTAAATCTGCGAGCCTTTCTTCAGGTACTGCCCGCATACCTCAGCCGTCTTGCCGAAGAAGGACACGCGGTGCCATTCGGTATGTTCCTTGCGCTCACCGCTGGCCTTGTCGCGCCAGTTGTCGGTCGTCGCAATGCTCAGATTGCACATGGCATCACCGGTCGCCGTATAGCGCACTTCCGGATCACGCCCGAGATTACCTACCAGAATCACCTTATTAACCGAAGCCATTCTCGTCTCCTGAGATCAAGTTGCCGGCTGCGCCCGCCGGGGGAAAGTCATGCTGAACGCAACAATCATCCAGCATACCGCGAGCAGGGCGCAAGCGGAAAACACCGCATTATCGCCGAAATGCTGGGCGATAACGCCACCCATCGCACCGCCGATGAAAAGTCCCACCGCCTGCGTCGTGTTGTACACCCCCAGCGCCGCGCCCTTGGCAGCCGGCGGCGCGGTGCGCGACACCAGAGAGGGCAGGGTAGCCTCCAGGATGTTGAAGGCGACGAAGAACAGCAGCAGCCACAGGCCCAGCCACCACAGGCTGTCCCCCAGGAAATACAACCCACCCTGCACCAGCGCCGCCAGCGCAATTGCCGACAGGAATACCGGGCGCATCTTGTCGCGCTTTTCAGCCGCGATGATGGCCGGCACCATGACGACAAATGAAGCCAGCACCGCCGGCAGATAGACCTTCCAGTGCTCCGGCGCCGGCAGGGCACCGCGCACGACCAGGGCGTGCGGCAGTACCACGAACATCGCCATCTGAATGACGTGCAACACGCCGATGCCAAGATTCAGCTTGAGCAGGGCGCCGTTGGTCAGCACCTCACGTAGCGGCAGGCGCGCCTGCGTATCGGGACGCGGCGGCGACGGAAGACGTGCCAGCAAACCCAGCGCCCCCAGCGCCAGCACGCCGGTCAGCACGAACAGGCCGCCCATGCCGATCCAGCCGTAGAGCAACGGCGCCCCGACCAACGACAGGGCAAAGACCAGGCCGATCGACGAGCCGATCATGGCCATCACCTTGGTCCGCTGTTCCTCACGCGTGAGATCGGCCGCCAGCGCTGTCACCGCCGCCGAAATCGCCCCCGTGCCCTGCAGCACGCGCCCCGCGATCATCCAGTGCATGTCCGGCGCCCAGGCGGCAACGAAGCTGCCCAGCGCGAACAGCAGCAAACCGAAAACGATGACCGGCTTGCGCCCGAAACGGTCGGAAGCCATCCCGAAAGGAATCTGCAGCACCGCCTGGGTCAGGCCGTAAGCGCCCAGCGCCAGACCGATCAAGGTCCGGTCGTCGCCCCCCGGCAAGGTCGCGGCATAGACGGCGAACACCGGCAGGATCAGGAAGAGGCCAAGCATGCGCAAGGCAAAGATGGACGCCAGCGATGCGCCGATGCGACGCTCTTGCGGCGTCATCCGGTCAGAAGGGGAGGCCATGACGAGTGATGTTCTGCTGTGGGGAGGCGGCATCTTAACAGGTTTGCCCAGCCCTTCCGGAAAATGCGCCGGCTTCGGTATAGTGCCGCCTCACGCCACTTCCGCTCGCAGCCATGGCACGCACCATCCCGATCCAGCCCGTCCCCGCCCATGCCGTTTCCGGGCTGGAATTCAAGGTTTCGCCCCCGCTCGCGCTGTACATCCACCTGCCCTGGTGCGTGCAAAAATGCCCCTACTGCGATTTCAACTCGCACGCGCGCGCCGCGGGCGTCCCGGAAGCGGCTTACGTTGCCGCGCTGATTGCCGATCTGCAGGCTGCCCTGCCCCTGATCTGGGGTCGCCCGATCCACACCATCTTCTTCGGCGGCGGCACCCCCAGCCTGTTCTCAGCCGCTGCCATCGACGACATCCTCACCGCCGTACGTACCCTGACCCGCCTGCAGCCAGACGCGGAAATCACCCTCGAAGCCAACCCCGGCACGGTGGAGGCGGAGAAATTCGCCGGCTTTCGCGCCGCTGGCGTCAATCGCCTGTCGCTCGGCATCCAGAGTTTCAACGACCGCCACCTGCAGGCCCTGGGACGCATCCACGATGCCCGCGAAGCGCGCCGGGCAAGCGAACTGGCAGCGCAGCACTTCCCCACCTTCAACCTCGACCTGATGTACGGCCTGCCCGGGCAGACCTTCGCCGAAGCACTGGACGATGTGGCGCAGGCGCTGGCTTTCGCCCCGCCGCATCTCTCCTGTTACCAACTGACCCTGGAGCCGAACACCCCATTCGCGGCATTTCCGCCTGAAGTTCCTGACAGTGACAGCTGCGCCGACATGCAGGATGCCATCGAGACACGTCTGGCAGCTGCTGGCTACAGCAACTACGAAACCTCGGCCATTGCCCAGCCCGGGCGGCACTGCCAGCACAACCTGCATTACTGGCAATTCGGCGACTACCTCGGCATCGGCGCCGGCGCCCACAGCAAACTGACGCTGCACGACCGGGTACTGCGCCAGATGCGGCACAAGCATCCGACCGCCTATCTGGAACACGCTGCTGCAGGTCGCGCCGTGCAGGAGGAGCGCGCCGTCCCGCCGGAGGAACTGGCCGGGGAATTCATGATGAACGCCTTGCGCCTGCACGCCGGATTTCCGCCCGACCTGTTCGCGCTGCGCACCAGCCTGCCGCTGCAGACGCTACTGCCTCTGCTCAAGGACGCGGAACGCGATGGCCTGCTCGAACTCAGCGCCCACACCATCCGGCCCAGCCTGCGTGGACGCCGCTTCCTCAACCTGCTCATCGAACGCTTTCTGTGAGCGCCCTCACCTGCCGTTCCGGTTGCGCCGCCTGCTGCATCGCGCCGTCGATTTCCAGCCTGAACAAAGCCGCCGGCGTACCCTGCCAGCACCTGGACGCAGCGCTACGCTGCCGCCTGTTCGGCCAGCCCGAACGCCCCGCTTGCTGCAGCGGTCTGCAACCTTCTCTGGAAATGTGTGGAGAAAACCAGGAGCAAGCGCTTACTTGGCTGGAAAATCTGGAAAACCTGACACGCCCCGGATGCTAAACTGCGCACCTTTTATTGCGCCGCAGCTGTCATGTCTGCGGCATTCAGGCACTCCCGCATGGACCTCATCTTGCTTCTCAAAGCCCTGCTGCTCGGCGTCATCGAAGGGCTGACCGAATTCCTCCCGATTTCTTCCACCGGCCACCTGATCATCGCCGGCAGCCTGCTCGGCTACACCAATGAGCAGAGCAAGGTATTCAAGATCGTCATCCAGCTGGCGGCCATTCTCGCTGTCTGCTGGCATTTCCGCAGCCGGATCGGCGTCGCCCTGGGCGGCCTCGGCTCCGATCCGGTGCAACAGCGTTTTGCCGGCCTGCTCATCGTCGGCTTCCTGCCGGCGGCGGTCCTTGGCCTGCTCTTCCACAGCACCATCAAGGCCTACCTGTTCAATCCGCTGACCGTTGCCGGCGCCCTGATCGCCGGCGGTCTGCTCATCCTGTATATCGAGCGCCGCGCCCGAACGCCGCGCATCGAGCAGATCGATGCCATGCGCTGGCCGGACGCGCTGAAGGTGGGCTTCGCCCAGGCAGCAGCCATGTTCCCCGGCGTCTCCCGCTCCGGCGCGACGATCATGGGCGGCCTGATGTTCGGCCTGTCACGCAAGGCGGCGACGGAGTTTTCCTTCTTCCTCGCCATTCCCACCATGTTCGCCGCCACGCTTTACGACGTGTACAAGAACTGGGCATTGCTGCGACTGGAAGATCTGCCAGTCTTCGCGGTTGGCTTCGTGGCCTCCTTCATTGCCGCCATGCTCACCGTGCAGGCCTTGCTGCGCTACGTTTCGAACCACGACTTCACCCTCTTCGCCTGGTACCGCATCGTGTTTGGCCTCTTCATCCTGGCCACCGCCCAGACCGGCTGGATTCACTGGGTCGATTGAGTGGCCGGCACAATCCTTTACCTGCACGGCTTCTGCTCTTCCCCGGCGTCGTGGAAAGCACGCCTGCTCAGTGAGGAAATGCAGCGCCGGGGCCTGTCGGCGCAGTTGTTCTGCCCGCAGTTATCACCGGTTCCAGCCATCGCCATGGCAGCGATGGAAGCATGGCTGGCAACACAGGTGCAGCCGGTGACCGTCATCGGCTCCTCACTGGGGGGCCACTATGCCAGTTACCTGGCAGCCCGCCACGGCCTGCAGGCGGTGCTGATCAATCCTGCCGTGGTCAGCGCACTGGAGGCCGACCGCTTCATCGGCGAACACGAAAACTTCCACAGCGGCGAGCGTTTTACCTTCACCGCCGTACATGCACAGCAACTCGCCGAGCAGATCGCTCTGCCCGATCCTAGGCGGACCTGGCTGTTACTCGAAACCGGGGATACGACACTGGACTATCACGCGGCCCAGGCACACTGGTTCGGCTGCCGGCAAAGCGTCTTCGAGGGCGGCGACCACAGCTTCACCCGTTTTCCTCAGATGTTGCCGCAACTCATTGAATTTACCGGGCTATAATTTCGCAATGAATTTACTTTTCGAAGAAGAAGGCAGCTTCAAGGCGGCCACCATCCTGGCCGACAACGACACCTCCCTGCAGGTGGAGATGCCTTCCGGCAAGCGCAGCAAGATCAAGGCCGCCAGCGTGCTGCTGCGTTTTGCCGCACCTTCGGCCAGCCAGCTGCTGGAACAGGCAGCCCCCCTGGCAAGTGACATCGAAGCGGAATTTTTGTGGGAGTGTGTCAGCGATGGCGAATTTTCGTTTCTGGATTTTGCCCGTGATTACCACGGACGCGAGCCCACGCCGGTCGAAGCGACGGCGGTGCTGCTTGCCCTCCACGCCGCGCCCATCCACTTCCATCGCAAAGGCAAGGGGCATTTCAAGAAAGCGCCCGCTGACATCCTGGCCGCTGCTCTGGCCAATCTTGAAAAAAAGCGCCAGCAAGCGCAAGCGATGGAAGGCTGGACCCGCGAACTGAGCGAGTTCCGCCTGCCCGCAGAATTTGCCCCGCTGGTCGACACCCTGCTCTACGCACCGGATCGCAACAAACCGGAAACCAAGGCGTTCGAAGCCGCCTGCACCGCCACGGGCCTCACCCCGGCGCAGCTGCTGCACCGCTGCGGTGCCATCCCGTCGGCCTACCTGCTGCATTACAAGCGCTTCCTGCACGAGCAATTTCCCAAAGGCACCGCCTTCCCCGACCTGCCCGCGCCGGCACTGCCCGATGACCTGCCACGCAGCGACGTCCGGGCCTTTTCCATCGACGATGCGCACACCACCGAAATCGATGATGCCTTTTCCGTCACCTGGCTCCCCGGCATTGGCAGTCGCATCGGCATCCACATTGCCGCCCCCGGCCTGGCCATCACGCACGGATCACCGCTCGATGGCGTGGCGCGCGGCCGCTTGTCCACCGTGTACATGCCCGGCAACAA
>RRZT010917109.1_pt1 | contig 16632 bp, 6 predicted proteins | sample 2165551 | NCBI WGS metagenome assembly RRZT01 (sample SAMN10456910, study PRJNA506462) | wastewater metagenome | biome: wastewater; feature: sludge; material: wastewater sludge; isolation source: wastewater sludge with Escherichia coli K12::gfp cells carrying plasmid... | place: USA: Moscow, Idaho ...
AAAGTGAGAATATAGTATAGTTAGTGAATCCTTTCGCCTGATGTATGTTATGATCCAGACCGCGATAGGAACCGTCTACGTCCATATACACGGACGGATTAATCATGGTATGATAAAGCGAAGTGTAGAACATCGCCTTCTGATCCGGTGTACCTTCTATTTCGAAATGATCCAGTTCATTGTTCCAGTCTGTCCGTGCAGCTTCCGCCAACTGTTCGAAGCTCTTTCCGGAAGCCTCGGCACGCAGGTTCTTTACAGCGCCTTCCGTGCTGACTGCCGACAAGGCTACCTTTACAACCAGTTCGGGATCTTTGGCCGTTTCGAAGTTAAAGTAAGCCACGATCTTTCGACCAGTGATTTCCGGGAAATTCTTCTCCAGCTTGAAACGACGCCAAAAGCCATTGTACAATACCTTTTCCTTATCCTTATATCCGTAATCCTTGATCGGCTGTGACAAGGAAATGGCAAAATAGGTATAATTCGTACGTGCCCATCCGTTGGTGATGCGGTATCCTGTCAGCAATGTATCGTTTTCCACCCGCAGGTTTGCCCACAATACTTTGCCGTCATAATTATAGATACCATGCACCAGGTCCAGGATCAGATGACCGTCTTTTCCTTTCGGGAAGGTATATTTATGTACACCCGTCCGTTGAGTAGCTGTCAGTTGCGCTTTAATGCCATAGTCGTCCAGCATCACTTCGTAGTATCCGGGTGTCGCTTTCTCTGTGGCATGATCGAAGCGCGAACGGTAACCCTCTTCCGGATGGTCCGCCCGTCCGGGATTCAATTTTACATCGCCGACAGCAGGCATCAGCAATATATCTCCCAGGTCGGAATGTCCCGTGCCGCTGAGGTGGGTGTGACTGAAACCTACGATGGTTTTATCCCGATACTGGTAACCGGCACAATATTCATACGCATTCTTCTGATAAGCTCCATTCACATTATGTGGAATTGTGTCTGTGTCCGGACTCAGCTGTACCCATCCGAAAGGGGTGCAAGCACCGGGAAAAGTATGCCCCATACCATTGGTTCCGATAATCGGATTAACGTAATCTACCGGTTGCTGAGCTACGGCGGACAAGGTTACCGCCGCCATAGTCATCATCAATACTTTCTTTTTCATCTTATTCATACCTGCTTACTTGTTATCACGAGAGAAGGAATAGGGGAAGTCGGATTCGTTAATACCTCTTCCTTTATTCGGTTTATTATCCATATCAAATACCAGACGTCCGCCTTTCAGCAAGTCGAAATGATTCAGATAATTCTTTGTATAGTTCTTACCGTTATAGTTCAGCGAACGGATGTAACGATTGGCATCACTATTTTTAGGAGCGGAGATTTCCAGTTTCTTGCCGTTCTCCAGTGTGATCGTCGCTTTCTTGAAATAAGGAGCACCCATCACATATTCATTGCTGCCCGGACATACCGGATAGAAGCCTAAAGCGGTAAACACATACCAGGCAGAAGTCTGTCCGTTATCCTCATCACCACAATAACCGTCGGGAGTGGCAAAGTAGAGGCGGTTCATCACTTCACGCAGCCAGTACTGTGCTTTCCAGGGCTCGCCTGCATAGTTATACAAGTAAATCATGTGCTGGATAGGCTGGTTGCCGTGCGCATAGTTACCCATATTGGCAATTTCCATTTCATGGATTTCATGAATCACACCTCCGTAGTAGCTATCATCAAATATCGGTGGAAGGTTGAACACAGAATCGAGCATACTGACAAACATCTTTCTGCCGCCCATCAAATCGGCCAGTCCCTGTACATCATGAAATACAGACCACGTATAGTGCCAGCTGTTTCCTTCGGTAAAGGCATCCCCCCACTTGAACGGATTAAAAGGAGTCTGGAAGGTGCCATCGGCGTTCTTGCCACGCATCAGTTTTGTTTCAGGGTCGAACAGGTTGCGGTAGTTCTGGCTTCTGCTCTTATAGAGTTCCAGTTCTTCTGCCGGACGCCCTAGCTTTTCACCCATTCGGTAGATGCACCAGTCATCGTATGCATACTCTAATGTACGCGCCGCATTCTCGTTAATCTTTACATCGTAAGGCACATAACCCAGTTTATTATAATATTCGTATCCACGGCGCCCTGTTGTAGAAACTCTCGGATGTACACTGTTGGCTCCTTTGAGCAAACCTTCATACATTTTCTCCGCATCCGCTTTGGTCACATTCTTCATAAAAGCATCTGCCACTACGGAAGCCGAATTGTTTCCGACCATACAGCCACGATGTCCCGGACTCGCCCATTCGGGGAAGAATCCGCTTTCAAGATATGTATTCAACAGTCCTTCCTGCATCTTCTCTCCCATTGAAGGATATATCAAATTGACAAACGGGAACAGGCAACGGAACGTATCCCAGAAACCGGTATCGGTAAACATATATCCCGGACGGATTTCACCGTTATAAGGGCTGTAATGTACCGTTTCACCCTTCGCATTCACTTCGTGGAACATACGGGGGAATAATACCGAACGATACAGACAAGAATAGAAGGTACGCATCCGGTTCTCATCATCGTCTTCGACTTTGATACGTCCCAGTACGTCATTCCAAGCTTTACGTCCGGCTTCCTTGGTCTGTTCGAATGTCTTGTTTCCGATTTCTTTCAGATTCAGTTCCGCCTGTTCGGGGCTGATGAATGAGGAAGCCACTTTGGCATGCACCTGCTCTCCTTTCTTTGTCGAAAAACCGATGGCAGCACCTACGTGATTGGATTGCAGTTCAAGATGCGTCTCTACCAGATGGTAGTCCGCCCATACTTTATTAAATGTAAAAGGCTTGTCGAACTCTATCACAAAGTAGTTCCTGAAATTCTGCGGAACACCGCCACTGTTACGTGTCGTATAACCTACAATCTTATTTTCTTCGGGAATCACCTTCACATACGAACCACGGTCGAAAGCATCTACTACCACATAAGCATCGGACGCTTCGGGGAAAGTAAAACGGAAATACGCACAACGCTCCGTCGGGGCAATCTCCGTTGTCATGTTATACTCTGACAGATAAACACTGTAATAATAAGGAGTTGCTTTCTCTGCCTTATGCGAAAACCAGGAAGCACGGCTGTCCTGATCAATCTTCAGCTGTTTGGTCATCGGCATAATGGAGAACTGTCCGTAGTCATTGATCCAGGGACTGGGCTGGTGGGTCTGCTTGAAACCTCTGATTTTGTCAGAAGCATACGTGTAAGCCCAACCGTCCCCCATCTTTCCGGTCTGCGGCATCCAAAAGTTCATCCCCCAAGGCAGTGCAATGGCAGGATAGGTGTTTCCGTTGGAGAGCGAAATCTTGGAGTCGGTTCCCATCAGGGGATTCACGTAATCCACCGGCTGCTTTTGCGCAAAGATAGAGGAGACTCCCAACAATAGAGTCATTGTGATAGACAGTAGTTTCTGTTTATTCATGATATAAGAGTTAAACTATTAATATTAGATTAGCGAGTGTTATTATTCACGTTACAAATTAACGCAATAGAAAATTAATAACTATACTCTAACGTGACAAAAAGCACGTCCGGGCGAGAATGTCAGAGTAGAGAACTAGGAGTCAAACAGAGCACAAATTAAATTACTAATAATCAAATAATTGCCCATAAGAAAATACAAATAGAGTACAAACAAAAACAAAAGCAAGAAAGTAATCGAGATTATGTTCTGTTTACTTTCTTGCTTTTTTCAAAGACTGGTTACTTCTTCATTCTAAACCAACGCTCGCCTGTAGCACTTAACACATACACCATACTGTCATTGTCATCATAACTCCAATAGAAGCCGTCTTCCGAAACACAGAAAGAGAGGAATTTACTGTAATCCTGCTGTACACGGTTATAATCAGCCGGATTATTATTCCATCCGAATAAATCATATGGTTCGCCCAAGCTGATGAATATACGACCAGTAGCATTATCTGCTGTCATAGTAACCGCAAAGCCAATATAAGATCCCATACCACTCCACGGACAAGCAATCAAATTCCTCGGATTACGATCATCAAACTCCACACCAGAGTGGAAGATTCCCTTAAAGTCTGCATGAATCTCATCCTGATCTACTATATGGGTCTTCCAACCATCTGCATACCATGCTGCAATATCAGAGGCTTTCCGAGTATCACATACAACATTAGCATTGTCAGTTTCAATTTCACCATTCAAATAGTTATAATAGAGTTTATTCAAACTTATCCCATCTACCGTCACATTGCTACCCAAAGTCAACACTGCATTTTCATCATTCGTTGTATCAATTATCATCGGATACTCTGTGTGTTTTACCACACCGTTATCTATTGCAGAAATCTTCACTTTCCAATTATTGCTCTCGTCGCAAATAATCAAATAGTGTGCAAGGAAAGAAGAGGATGACCTACGAAATACACCATTATTCAACTCTCCCTTAAGCAAATCCATGGCCTGTGCTTTATTATAAGCAATAATGGCCAATCGTTTTCTCTCCTTAGCTTGTTGCAAAGCTGCAGTTGAGACCGGAGTCAAGATCATTTCTTTGCCATGCGTCTGTCCTACAGCTGTAATTTGTGAATCAGAATACCCCGTAATGACAAATGTCGTCTCCGAGTTTTCGTTCAAATATTGTAGCATTCCTCCATTCAGCAAGGTAAGCAACACCGCTTTTTCCCCCTGGAAATCCAGAGAATAATCTGTTCCAACCTCATTCTTCAACAACGTTTCGTCTGAATCCGATGCTACATTTCCTTCTTCATCAAACTGAAAGTAGAACGTTACTCCTTGATAAATCATTTTCCATCCGTCTGCCGCACACAGTAGTTCTTTTACCTCTGAAGGACGCAAGCGGTCTGCACTCATGTCACCTTCATGTTCCCAGTCTTTCCAAGGTTCCGTCATGCCACAACTATAAAAAACCAGGCAACACAACGACAACATTATATAAATAAGTTTCTTCATGATGTTTTTCTTTTAAGATTTGAAATTAGAAATTAGGTATATATCCTCCCAAGTCCGGTCCCACTCCATAATTCTTGGCTGCTCCCGGCGCACAAATACGTAAGTCAATCATCGGCGGAATCCGTCCGTCATCCTTCACTTTCATCACACCGTCGGTAGTACCTCCCCAAGGATTCCGCATCTTGAAAAGATGAGTATTATCATCCGGCAAGATAAACGTAAACGCATGCCCACTGGTCGTCTGCCAATTTTGATCTACCTGTTCACCGCTTCTTGTAAAACCACCGATCACCAGTCTACCCTGTTTGAGCGACACTTCCACCGCGCGTTGTAAGTCTTCGGCAATCAATGCATTTGCACCGAAACCTACACTTTCCCCGTCGCCGGTAAAGATAGCAGAAACATATTCAGTACCAATACCACCGACATTAGAACTACCTTGATAGATCTGATTCCACTTAATCATAGCCTTTTCGAGAATCGTAGCCCAAGTGACTTCTTTATTTCTGCCGCCTAAGGCACCTAAATCGCCACTATTACCGATAAAATAGTCGCCACCTACACCAACTGATATTTGTTTTCCTTTCGGGTCATACATAGTAACTGTGTATGTTTTGTCCATATTATCCTTGATAATGTGTTTTACGAAACGGGGATAGAGGTATGCCATCGAAGCAATCACCGCACAAGCACAGCAGTCACCTACCCAACGCTGATTTACATCAGACATCACAGGATTTCCATTTGGATAAATGGATACAACATTGAATGTATTCCAAGCCATCTTCGTCCCACCATCTCCAAATGGTTCAGGTTCTTCAGCAGGATCGGCAAGCCATTTCAAGTCTGCTGCCGTAGCTTCTCTGTCATTCTCATGCTGTCTGCCCATCGGAGTTATCGCACTAAACGTACTGGAACCTTTACTAGCAATCAAGTCGTTGATATTCTCCGTATATGAACGCATGGCCACCAGTTTCCATTCAGCTATCTGCGTGGCAGCACCACCATTGTTCGCTTCAACAGAAAGTCTGTAGTAACGATAGGAAGTTGCATTATCCACTTCATAGCTTTTCTCTTCTTTTCTCGCTGCAAAAAGTTGGTTTGTCTGCGCATCCAGTTCTGTCCACGTAGTATTATCATTAGAACCATAGAGTGTCCAATCTTTCGGGTCCATTTCGGGAGTATCGGCAGCCGAGGTCAACGAATAGGCAGTGACAGCCTTACTACTATTTCCATTCCAAGTGATGTTGAAACTACTATGATAAGTAACATACTTCGTGTCAGCATTATCGTCTACCAAACGTCTGATTTCCGAACCGACAGGAGCATCAGCATATTGCGCTATAATTGTACCACTGGAGGGCATATTCGTGTTACCCGAACCAAGTACATAAGAAACCGGAGCATCTTCGTTCGGACCTTCTCCTCCATTATCTCCTTCATCATCGTCGGACGAACATCCTGCCAGACAAAAGGGAATTAGCAGCACCAAAAGAAAAATGATTCTCTTCACTGCATTCACATCGCTACATCTTATTTGAGGTATCTTCATTGTTTTTCTTTTCATTAATTTCTTTCATTCATTCGCAGATCGGACATCCGGAGTATATTACTCCGTTGTCCATCCCAGATTTTGTACCATCTTCGGATTACGACGTACATCTTCGTCAGGAATCGGGAAGAGGTAATGTTTAGGCAAAAATGTACGTGTTTCTACTACTACCTTCTCAAAAAATGCAGGAGCATCCGAACGGAAAGCCATACCATGAATAGGTCCGCCTTCTCCACCTCTATGATATTTAGGATAAATCCAATCATCGCCTACAGCCATATCGGCTACTTTCCAACGACGTACATCAAAGAAATGATTCCATTCGAACATCAGCTCAACCAAACGTTCACGATGAATACGTTTGTCCACTCCGTCACGTGTATCTTCATAAGGAATGCATGCAAATCCATTATCGTCCTTAGTACCTACCGCACCATATCCAGGAATACCGGCACGGGCGCGTATCTTATTTACATACTTAATCGCTTCATTACGTTGGTCACAAGCGCTCAACGTTTCAGCATACCCCAAGTACATGTCTGCCAAACGAAGCAAAGTTGCACAATGCCTGTTAGCCCCGCTACGTCCTTCTTTTGAAGCCATTTTACGCATACCATAACCCGTGTAAGGGGCATCCCAATTGGCATTAGCATAACCGGAATTACCGTTATAAGTCAGTTCTGTGGTTATTTCTCCACGCGGAGTATCTGTCTTCAACCAAGTAGAACCATGGAATGTAATGTTCGTATAAAAACGCGGTTCGCGATTAGCCCATTGTTTCAATGTTTGATTCGAATTGCTCTTGAAATAGGTTCTGGAAGGAACTACTTCGTCAGTATAGTCACTCGACCATCCCAAATATTCATTAGAAGGTACCCCCTCATATTCCTTATAGTTCGTATCGTCAACAATCCGGCGACCGTCTTTCATAAAGTACAAGTCCACCATTTCCTGAGGTACACCAAATCCCAGACCACCTCTCAAAGCACCATTATTATCATCGTACCCCTTGTGATAAGGCGTGGTTTCGTAAGCCCGGTAATCATGGTCTGCCAAGCGAATGAAAATCTGTTCTTTATTCTCTGTACCGTACAAAACTCCCGATGTCACTTTTCTATAAGATTCATAGAAATCAATCTTTCCATCGGCTGTCTTCTCCGTATATAAAGAGAAAGTGTTACCGTATTCATCAAAGAATTCTTTGTAAGCATCACGTGCAGCCTCCCATTTCGCTTTTTCCTGCGATTTATCTTGCGGAAAGAGTTGCTTGCCACTTTCCGGATTAACGATGGCGGCATAATCGGGATTACAATTGAATAGCGGACTTGCCGCATACAACAACATTTTCGCTTTGAAAGCTTTACATGCAGCTCTGTCTATACGTCCCAAATTGGATCCGTCATATCTATCAGGAAGCTCATTTGCCGCATCATCAAATTCCTTCGCCATAAAAGCCACACATTCATCTACCGTATTACGTTCTTTCAGCAGTTCAGCAGTAGAAATATCCAATGGAATTGGTTCTTCCCCCAAAATCACAAATGGGCCGTAGGAACGGAAAATCATGAAGTAATAGAAAGCACGCAAAGCTCTGGCTTGCGCTTTCCACTGTTTGCGTTGTGCGGCCGAAGCTTCCAAACAACGGTCTACATTCATGATAAATGTACTGGCACGAGAAATTCCTTTATAATACTCGATGTACCAAAAGTTTATCCATGAGGAACCTGCATAGGTGGCTCCGGAAGCCCATTCGCTACCATTATTTCCGTCCCATGAAAGCTTGCATTCCAACGAACCGGTTGTCCAGATCCCCGACATCGTATTCCTTGCAGAACGTTCTAATGTTTCATCGGGCACATAATTATACACGTTATTCAAAAACTGTTCTGTCTTCGAGCGATTAGTAAACGTATCCTCCAAGTCATATTGTTCACCGGGGATTGCATCGAAGAAATCATTGCACGAACTAAGTCCGACCACCAAACACAGCGCCAAAGTTCCTATTTTAAATATATTTTTCATATCCTTCTTGCTAACTGATTATTATTAAAAACTTACATTCACACCTACTGAATAAGTACGTACATTAGGATAAGCAGTACCATTATTGGTATTCAACTCCGGATCCCATAATTTGAACTTAGAGAATGTCAATAGGTTGGTGCCCATCACATAAATACGCGCACTCTTCAGGAATGTTTGATTAATCAACTTCTTCGGGAGTTGGTAAGCAATAGTCAACTGTTTCAGACGCAGGAAACTGACATCTTTCTGCCACCATGTGCTGGTTTTCATATTATTTTGATTCGCATTGTTTCCATGATGCAAACGAGGATAGAATACATCCTGATTAGTCGGATTGTCAGCAGACCATCTGTCAGTAATGTTTGCAAACAAGTTCGTAATACCTGAACCATCATTAAAAGGATACATGGCATTTCCTCCCAAACAACGGTCTGCCTTGGCATTTCCGGCAAAGAGCGCACCGACAGAGAAATCACCTAATTGTAAATCTGCACCGAAACCATAATAAATCTTAGGTACGTCACCCTGACCTATCAGACATTTATCATAATCGTCAATTACTCCGTCACCATTTAAATCCTTATATTTGATATCACCCACTTTCGAAATCTGTCCCGGATGCCCTTCACCAAACTGCTTGGCATGGTCCATGATCTCTTCTTCACTAGTGAATAACCCTTCGGCGATCCATCCCCAACGTCCGTTCACGTTCGTTCCTCTTTTTTCCATCCACGGATACTGTACCCGGGGATCATCGTTCTCTATAATTTTATCTTCATTCCATGAGAAGTTACCACGGACAGTCAGGAAACATTTCTTACCGAGTTGCTGTGTATATTCCAATGTAGCTTCAAAACCCTTATTGTCTACCACTCCCAAATTAGCATAAGGCATTTCTACGAACCCGGAATAATCAGGAATAACGCGTCGGGTAATAAAGATGTCTTTACGATGTTCTTTAAAGATATCTAATGTCAGCGAAAGATTGTCTTTGAAAAATTTTAAGTCAACACCTAAGTCTTGCTTGCGGGAAGTAGACCAACCGACATTGGCTCCGTACTTGCTGAACCCCCAACCACCAACACCGTTATTCTGGTCGCCAAAACGATAACCATCTACGCTCGCCATCTGGTCTAGGTACATAAAACGCCGTCCTGTTACAGCATCCGTACCAACTAAGCCATCTGTATAACGCACTTTAAAGTAAGAAACAGTTTCTTGCAAAGATTCCCACCAAGCCTCATTAGAGATAGCCCAGCCAAGACCAAATGCAGGGAAGAAACCGAAACGTTTTTCTGGACTGAAGTTCTCGGAACCATTATACCCAAGGTTTGCCTCGAAAAAATAACGGTCGTTCCATGAGTAAGTAGCACGGGCGGCCAAGCCTTGTTGCTTATAGGGCAAAGAACCGATCAGATTGTCAGAACTCAAACGGTAAATCTTCTGGTTATAAAGCAAAAGACCACCTATCCGATGCAAACCGAACGAACGGTCGTAATTTAAAGAAGCTTCAAAGTAAGTACTTCTAGAGTCGGAAGCGCCCTGGTCAAATGCAAGATCTTTATGTCCTGTATAGGTCAGTGCATACCGATAATTGCCATCTGCATCAAATACATCATCATTCCACAATCCGTTTTCGTCTTTAGTTCCGGCAAAATTGTAAGTATCTTCACGCTTGTTATACTTCAGGTCACGACTGTTATGCACGTCGAAAGCCAACATGGCAGAGGCGGTAAGCCCTTTACTCCACTTCCAGAAACCAAGGTCTTGCGTCAAACGAATGTTGGAGTTCAACTGATTTCTTGCTTCATTTTTGTAACCACGACGAGTCAAATCGGCATACGGGTTACGGAGGTCACCATTGGTAGAGATACCTGGTACAGAACCATCAGGCATCATTAACGGCAAATAGACCGGATTAATCTCCATAGCTGACGCAAACAAGTCACTGGTAGATTGCTGCGGATAGTTACCCATAGAAAGGAAACCATTGAAGCCCAAATCAATAGTAGTCGTTTCTGTTGGCTTCAAGTTCAAATTAGCGGTATAATTGTAGCGGTCGTAACGGATGTTAGCATCATAGTTCTCCATTTCAGCGGTACGTGTCAGACCTTTTTCATTATAATAACTCAATGAAACGTAGTAAGTGGCATTAGGTACACCACCACGCACACTTACATTTACACGACGATTATGTCCCCAGTCATTGAATAATTCGTTCATCCAATCAACGTTCGGATACAAATAAGGATTGAACATCAGTGGATTATCATTCGGTAGTAATCCATGGGCTTTCTTCGTAGCCTCAATATATTGAGGAGAATATAACATACTGCCTCTAGTATCCATATACGCTTCATTGGCAGCATCCATATACGTAAAGGCATCCGCCATTTCAGGTTTCTTTGTCAATGTCACAAAACCTTCATAGTAGTCTACTGAGAATTGCGGCTTGCCCACCTTACCCGGTTTGGTTTTAATCAGAATTACACCATTAGCACCGCGTACTCCATATACAGCTGTGGCAGAAGCATCTTTCAGCACCGTAAACGACTCAATATCTTCAGGGTCGATATTATTGAAACTACGTTCCACACCATCCACCAATACCAGTGGTTTAGAGTTCTGACCCGCCAGTGTAGAAATACCACGGATCCAAAGATCGGAATCATCATGCCCCGGTTCTCCTGAACGTTGCACAGCTACTACACCCGGCAAACGTCCAGCAATAGCAGAAGATAAATTAGCTGTCGGCATCTTTATATCTTCTATTTTCATAGATGACTGCGCACCTACTACCGATACTTTACGTTGATGTCCGTAAGCCACAACTACCACTTCGTCCAGTGACGATACATCTTCTGCAAGAATTACGTCCAGCACTTTCTGTTTGCCTACTTTTACCTCTTGTGATTTATATCCTATATAGGATACGATAAGAATGGGATTGTTACTCGTCAGTTTCAGATTATACTGACCATTGGTGTCTGTTATGGTACCATTCGTAGTACCTTTTTCCTGAACGCTCACTCCAATGAGCAATTCGCCTTTTTCATCAGACACACGCCCTGTTACAGGAGTACCTTGTGCCCACACTACTGTACTAAATGTTAGCAGTAATGCCAATAGCCACAATGTCTTTGTGTGATGTTTTTCCATTTCAAACAAATTCATGTTACTTTGTTTTTTTTAATTAATACTAAGGTTATCAATCGCCTATATAATTCTTATAAGCAAAGGCAAATTAAAAACTTTTAATATTAAGAATATTCCGCAGAAGTGACAAAATTATGTCAAAATGAAAATGCTCATTTATAGAACAGAAAGGAGAAATAAAGCACATTATAAACATCTATATATCAACACATAGCATTCATTCACGCACAAACAGAGCACAAGTTTGCGCACATTGTATCAAGTTATAATAGCCGCCTTTTCGCCACTTTTATTAAAAAGTTTATTCGTAAGCAGTAATAAATAAAATCTATACAGACATGAATTCAAATATATCTGTCACCCCAAACGACCAAAGAACAGAAGGAATGAAGAAAACCCGAATCATTAACCGAAAGACTTTGAAAAACTAATTTCTTATCAGTCCAAATTCATTCGTTCTACTGTAGTTTCCCTTTCGTTCCACTATAGTTGGACGCAAGAAGCACTATAGTTCCTCTTGCGCCCAACTATAGTGGAACGAATAAATAAGGACCTCGAAAGACTTAATTATCCGGAATTACTGATCTAAGGATTCGGGTAATACATCCATAAAACTCAATTAGTAAAGAATAAGATAGTGGGGATAGCATTATCGGAGTTGCTCCCGATAATCTTTCGGCGTCATTCCGAATCGGCGGGTAAACTCTTTATAAAAATAGGAACGGCTGGAAATACCAACTTCAGCGATAACATCCTGAATAGAAAGTTCTTCATTCTGCAACAATCGTGCAGCCTTCTCCATCCGATAACTCTTTATCAAGTCACTGGGAGCCGCATTGGATATTTCTTTAAACTTGCGATAGAATTGACGCGGACTCATCGCCATACGGTCGGCAATTAAGGTTGATCCCAATTCTTCCTGGTCAAGATTTTGTTCTATCACTTGCAACAGTTTCCGGATAAAGTCCGCCTGTTCTTCTGTAGTACAAACAATGCGTCCGGCCCAGTCACCAAGCTCTTCCATATAAATCTGCTTTGCCTCCCGAGTACCGTAAATAGCTTTATTGACGGCTTCTTTCAAAAATATAATATCATAAGGAAGTACAATATATGAATCAGCCCACATAATCAATTCGCGCTGAATGGACGAACTTACTTTCCAACTTAACATTGGAATAAATGCCGTTTTCGAAAGTTGAGTACGATTCTTATTCACATATTCCAGGAAGTCACTCTCTGCTTTTGCATACATCAACATATCAACTAGTAACAAAGCAGGAGCCGATCTACGTATTTCTTCAAATGCAAGTTGTACACTTTTCACCGGACAAACAACAAATTCATCTGCTAGGAGATCACTTATCAGCCATACCATTTCATCCCTATCCTCCAGCAGAAGAACCGTTTTCTTCCCATGCTCTTCAGTCTCCTTGATGATAGCCGGTTCAAAGGCTAACGTCAATAAATGATCCTTTTCTCTGTCGGCATAGTGAAGCGTAACATTTAGCTGTCTCAAAGCCGCTTGCACAGAAAACAGTAATTGGCGGGTAGTTATCGCCTCTTCTGTTTCCTTACTATCTCTTCTTCCCTCTTCTTCCGAACCGGAAAGTTGCTTATATAATTCCTTCAGAGTATCATCTACAGCAGAGAACTGCAGCAACATCCGTCCTTCCTCTTCCTTCACATCCACTACAATATCCGACTTATGTTTTACTCCGCCAATATAAAGGTAACACCAATAGAGCATACAGCGTAAAGCATTCTTATAAACAGGATAAACAAAGTGTTCTGGTATAGCAAGTTTTACAGAAGATATATCAACGCCCTGTCCTTCCAACACATGCAAGACTTCTATAGAGAGCTCTTTCATGCACATACAACCAGTAATCGCATATTCCGTAGGGAAAAATGACTTAAGTTCCTCTACAGCCAAAGTTCCCGGACGGAAAAGAGTTGCAATAACCGTCTCGTGTACCTGCTCCATAATTCTGAGACGCTGTTCATAAGGGAGATTTTCCGCACGCAGCTGATCACAAGAGCGATAAATGGACGTAAAGCGATTCAGTAACTCACGATTAAGACTGGCGGACTCCGGTAGAGCTTCATTGCTTTCTGCTGTCAACAGCCGCTGCATCATACGCTTCTGGAGAAAATATTTTCTTAATAAATGAATCAGATAACCGGCTATTAATATGAAAAACAGCAAGTAAATGACATAGGCTACCGTAGAAAGATACCAAGGCGGAAGAATGTACAAAGGGATAGAAAATACCTTATATTCCGTATTAAATACATCTTTCTTATAACGGACCTTTAAAACATAGCTACCCGAAGGTATTTCTAGATACGATGCTTCATTTATACTACTAAACGAGGTCCAGTCTTTATCAAATCCGTCCAGCATATAGGAGTACTCCACATCACCTCCAGTAAGAAAGTCTGGAACAACAAAAGAAAGGGAAAAAGAAGCCTTCGCTCCTTTAAAACTTAACGCTTTGCCACCATCGGTATAATAATCCCCCAGATTAACCTCCTTACGTCCAATCATTAGCTTACGCAATAATATGTTCGGATAGAATTCCGGAGCTGTCGCCACTTCCTTATCCAGATAAAGCAAACCGTCAATGCCTCCAAAGAAAAGACGTCCGGTATAAGGACATTGATAATAGGCATCATCACTAAACTCGCCCACCTGCACACCGGCGGCATAATAATAAGCATGCGAAGAAGTGTTTTTGGGATTATATTTAATAAGTCCACGATTAGTGCCAAGCCATAAAAAACCATTTGCATCCTCCAATATGCCATGAATCATATCATTAAGCAACCCTTGTTCTCTACCGATATAGGAGGCACTGATTTGTTTCTTATTAAAGGTCAAACACACTAGTCCCGATGTTGTTCCTACATACATCCTACCATCTTTAGCACGATGCAGGCTAAGTACATCATCAACAGATTTATGCAATATTTCTTTCAAAGAAATGACTTTATATTCTTCTGTCTGTTTATCAAATCGAATTAACCCTTTTTCCCGGCTTCCCAACCAAAGAATGGAATCTCCTTCAGCTAACATAGGATAAAACATGGTTATCTCTTTTTGTTCATAAAAGAAATGATAACGCTTTTGCGATTTGAGGTGAATTTCCCCTTGTTTCCTCTCCAATATCAATTTACGAAATCCGACCCCAGCCGTAACCGCATAGAGTACGCTGTCATTCTCTTCATAGATATCATGTATTTCGATAACAGGATCTGCAGACTTATCCTCAACACAATGCAAGGCTTTATCTGCAAAAGAATAATAAAACAGTCCGGGATTACCCGATCCTACCCAAAAGCCATCCATATAACGGCTTTGTTTTAATGAGTATGCTTGAAACTCTCTATTCCAACGGGTATAAGATGAAGCATCCTGCCTGCCTACTGGAGAGTAAACTGTAGTAGCAGAAGCATCCATACCACCTTCATAATCATGTACATGCAAAAGTCCATCTCCTTTCGTACCAAACCATAATCCGCCATATTTGTCTGTCATGACAGAACGTACCTGCCGACTTAGATTGGATGATAGTTTGCTAAGCATCAGATTAGTGGCTATCGAGTACTTCTTAGCGTACATGACAGCTCCCTGCCCATCAGAAGCTACCCAAAGAATATTCTGATGAGGATCGCGGAAAATATCATATATACGTACATTACGGTCCACCACTTCTTCTTCATATTTTTTCGAGGTGCGCAAACGTACTAAACCATTGGTTTGAAAAGCAATTATAATGTCTTCATAAAAAGGAACAATTCCCACAACTTTCCCATATCGTTGCACCAACGAAGAAAGGTTACGAATATAGATTTTAGACCTTCTGGAAATATCATATACATAAAGATCCCGCTCTGCATCCACAAAACAGAGAATGCCATTCTGATAAAATACATTATCGATAGGTTTTGCATGAAAATCAGAAGATGAAACAGTAGGATGGACAGACAATGTATCCCGGTCAAAGCCATCTAATGAACATTGAATCAGACTACCTGTATTCCGTGGAAAAGTCCATAAGACACCATCATCCGTGACAAAAGCACGCTGATCCATATTCTCGACAGGAGTCTCTATATTTTTGAGATGGACAAACTTTTTATGATAAGTATTATAATAAAAGATTCCTTCATCGCTTACTACCCAAGTATCTCCTTTCGGATTGGAATGCAGATAATAATCACCTGTAAAATCATAATATCCCACTACCTGACGCGAATCTTGCGAAAAACGATTAACTCCCAAATGTGTAGTAATCCACAAACAACTGCTATCTGCCTGCTGAATAGAATGAATGACATTGTTACTCAACGTCTTTTTCATTGAGAAATCAGAACGAAAGACCTCGATACCTTTCCCATCATAACAATTCACGCCATCATAAGTGCCAAACCACATCAGCCCTGCTTTATCCTGATAGAGGCAAAGCACAGCACTATTAGAAAGCCCTTGTTGATAATCGACTTTCCGAAAAAGATAAGCATCTTTACCCGCATCAGCCCAACAGACCAACGAACTAATAAATGTAAAAAGGCATAATATCAGACATCTTCTCATTATATTAATAGCAAGTGTTATTGTTCATGTCTTATTAGATAAAGCGGGAACAAATATACTAAATATAATATAAATGAGACATTAATAAGTAAGAAAAGTAACAAAAGCCATCGGATAGACCATTAGAAAGCTGATACAAATGTTTGGCCTAAATCCAAATATTATTCTACACGCAATTCCCACAAAAAGGGAAGTACGGACGTACGATAAAGAGTTGGATGAAATAGAATCACCATCAAAAAACACGACTTTACCTGATGGTGATTCTATATAAATTCAATGATTTAACTCTAAGATAAATTCATCATCTTCTCTCACAATATACTCCGAACTCTGCAATGGAAGTAGTACCATT
>RRZT010478265.1_pt1 | contig 16625 bp, 13 predicted proteins | sample 2165551 | NCBI WGS metagenome assembly RRZT01 (sample SAMN10456910, study PRJNA506462) | wastewater metagenome | biome: wastewater; feature: sludge; material: wastewater sludge; isolation source: wastewater sludge with Escherichia coli K12::gfp cells carrying plasmid... | place: USA: Moscow, Idaho...
GCCTATCTTTACCTGCCGGTGTTCCCGGAAGTGGCCGCCAGTCTGGCGGCGCTCAAAACCCGAGGCCACCGGCTGGTGGCGTTTTCCAACGGGGTGGAAGCCAGCATCCGCGCGCTGCTGGCCAATGCCGGAGTGTTGCCGCAACTGGAAGACGTGGTCAGCGTGGACGACCTGCGCACCTTCAAGCCCGACCCCGAAGTTTATGGCTATCTGGCCCGGCGAACCGGCTTTGCGCCCGGTGAGACGTGGCTGATCTCCAGCAACGCCTGGGACGTGATCGGCGCCAAGGCCGCCGGGTTGCGCGCCGTCTGGGTCAAACGCCAGCCGGATGCCGTATTCGATCCCTGGGATGTCGATCCGGATGGGGTGGTGAGCCGGTTGGATGAGCTGCCCGCCTGTTTTGCCCGGTTATCCGCTTGAATCGCATTCCCTCGCCCAGACCAGCGTGCGATTGTTGACCGGCATCGGGCAATCGCTCAGCAGGCGTAGCCCGTTGGCTTCGGCCAATCGATTCAGATCATCGAAGTCGCGGACGCCGCTGGCCGGATCGCGCGCTCGCAGCCAGCGGTCGAATTCGGCGTTGCTGGCGCTGGTGTGGCGGCCGTTGTAGTTGAACGGCCCGTACAGGCAGAAGACGCCCCCGGATTCCAGTACCCGACCGACGCCCCGAAACAGGCATTCCACGGCGGTCCAGGCCATGATGTGCGCGGTGTTGGCCGAAAACACGCCATCGGCCCGCGCCACCGGCCAAGGGTCGCGGTAAACGTCCAGTTCCAGCGGCGCGCGCAGGTTCGGCAAGTTGGCCTCGGCGATCCAGAGCCGGATGCCCGGCAGATTGTCGGCCAGATCGGTGGATTGCCAGATCAGATGCGGCAGCGCGCGAGCGAAATGGACGGCGTGCTGGCCGGTGCCGCCGCCGATTTCCAAAACCGAGCCCGGCCGGACAAAAAACGCCCGCAGCACCGCCAGAATCGGCTCCTTGTTCTGCTCGCAGGCTTCGGAATAGGGCTTTTGGGCGCTCGTGATGGATGTCCCCCGAAACGGTCGGGGCGAAACCGCCCGGATCATATTTGAATCGTCGGGTGGAACTCGGCTCCATCCCGATCAGGTGATGGGCGGCAGCGGCCCGAAAAGCCACCCCTGAAACGGATGCAATCCCGGTCGACCTCATGGTTTGTCGCCCGCCTGCTGGCGCTGCGCCAGCAGGCCGCCGTATGTACAATCCCTTGAAAGCTCGAGGTGGTATTCGAAGCCTTGGGGTATAACACCGCTAGAGATTGGCCGAACGCCACCAGTTGCTGTGATCTTTTTTCAGCACGGCTTGCGAGAGCATCGGGTAGTAAACCAATTCGTCACCGATGCCCGCAAAAAAACCGTTCTTCACCATCCGGAACGGGAATTCGAGCGAGTGCACCCGATGCACCAGCTTATTCTGCTTAGATATCGGATCCAGCTCCATCAACGCTTCACGCAGGTGCTGCATGAACGAATACGGCAGGTCGCCCTCTCGACCGTTCTCCGGATCGCGGGCCAGCATTCCCAATTCGAGTTCGACGAAGCACATGCCGGGAAACCGAAACGAATGGGAAGGCTGGGTGACCACATCCGCATAGTAAGCGGCCGGATCGAACACGCTTACCACCAAGCTGTTGATCGGCGCGAGATCTTGGTACATATGCAGCTCCTGTTCGACCTTGGGCAGCGCCTCGGCGCGGTTCAAGCCTAAGGTCGCACCCATCGCCGTCGTCAGGTACAGCTTGCCCAAGACGCTGATCGTGAGGTGCTCGGTCACGCGGTACATCGAGACGTAGATGGAGTTCTTCGGCGCGCCGTTCTTCTTGGGCACACAGCGCGCATAGCAGCCGTCGATGTCGAAATACGGGTGCCGAAAGGACGGATCGACCTCGAAGAAAACCGCCTGTCCCTTCGACTTGAACTTGTGTCCGGTCGCGTAGTATTGGCCGAATTCCTCGGGCGGCAACATCGAGGCGATCAGCGCTTCCGGAATCAGCGAGTAGTAAAGATGTATGGACATGGTGTCAGGCCCTCTTCAATGAGTCGATTTGGTTCGGGATCTACCCTTAATTGTCGCGGCTCGAAGGAGAGCGCGAGTCTCCGCCTCCGATCGATCATAGCCGTGACGCGGTCCGATGACCACCTACTCTTCGTTCTTGGCGACGATGCGCATGCCGTAGAAGCTGCGGAACACGAAGACCAGGTTGACCGCGAGGAACGCGGCGGCCAGGAGCCATACCACCAAATGGTAATCTTGCGCCTGCAAGCCCACCGCCATCTCGACCGCCAGAAGGCCGAACAGGGTGGTGAACTTGATGATCGGGTTCATCGCCACCGAGGCGGTGTCCTTGAACGGGTCGCCCACCGTGTCGCCGACCACCGAAGCGTTGTGCAGGTCGGTTCCCTTGGCGTGCATTTCGGTCTCGACGATCTTCTTGGCGTTGTCCCACGCGCCGCCGGCGTTGGCCATGAACACCGCTTGGTACAGGCCGATGATCGCCAGCGAGATCAGGTAGCCGATGAAGAAGAACGGTTCGATGAAAGCGCAGGCCAGCGTGCCGAAGAACACCGCCAGGAAGATGTTGAACATGCCTTTCTGGGCGTAGATGGTGCAGATCTCGACGACCTTCTTGCTGTCTCTCTGCGACGCCTTCACCACTTCGTCCAAGCGGATGTGGGTGCTGATGAACTCCACCGCGCGGTAGGCGCCGGTCGATACTGCCTGGGTGCTGGCGCCGGAGAACCAGAAGATCGTGGCGCCGCCGGCGATCAGGCCGAGCAGGAAGGGCGGGTGCAGCAGCGACAGCTTGTCCAGGTTCTCGGTGAGGCCAGCGGTGAGCAGCATGACGATGGAAAACACCATGGTGGCGGCGCCGACCACGGCGGTGCCAATCAGCACCGGCTTGGCGGTGGCCTTGAAGGTGTTGCCGGCCCCGTCGTTCTCTTCGAGCAGGAACTTCGCGGCGCGGAAGTTCAGATCGAAGCCGAAATCCCGCTTCACCTCTTCCTTGATGCCGGGGATCTGTTCGATGGTCGATAGCTCGTACACCGATTGGGCGTTGTCGGTGACCGGGCCGTAGCTATCGACGGCGATCGTCACCGGACCCATGCCCAGGAAACCGAACGCGACCAGCCCGAACGAGAACACCGCCGCCATCATGGTGGCCTTGGCGAGATCGGGATTGATCACTGCGGTCAGCTCGAACTGCGACACGATGTAGGCGCCGGCCATCAGCGCGACGATGATCACGCCGATCCAGAACGCGGAGAAGTAGCCGGCGACGATCCCGGACAGGATGTTGAGGCTGGCGCCGCCGGCCTTGGACGCCTCCACGACTTCGCGCACATGCTTGGAGTTGGTCGAGGTAAACACCTTCACCACCTCGGGAATGATGGCGCCCGCCAGCGTGCCGAGGGTGATGATCAGCGAGAGCTGCCACCACAGGTTGGTGTAGGCCTTGCCGGCGAGCGCGAAGTTGCCGATCAGCAGGTACGACACGATGAAGGTGATGACCAAGGACACGACCGAGGTGATCCACACCAACGACGTCAGCGGCGCCTCGAAGTCGAAGCGCGTCTTCGCGCCGTACTGCCGCTCCGCGAGCACGCCGTTGCCGAGGTAGGAGATGCCCGAGGCGACGATCATCATGACGCGCATGACGAACAGCCAGACCAGCAACTGCACCTGCACGGCGGGTTCCGGCACCGCCAGCATGATGAAGCTGATCAGCGCCACGCCGGTGACGCCGTAGGTCTCGAAGCCGTCCGCCGTCGGGCCGACCGAATCGCCGGCGTTGTCGCCCGCGCAGTCGGCGATCACGCCGGGGTTGCGCGCATCGTCTTCCTGGATGCCGAATTCGATTTTCATCAAATCCGAGCCGATGTCGGCGATTTTGGTGAAGATGCCGCCGGCGATGCGCAGCGCGGCCGCCCCCAGCGATTCGCCGATGGCGAAGCCGATGAAGCACTTGCCGGCCAGCGACGGCGGCACGAACAGCATGATGCCGAGCATGATCAGCAACTCGGTCGAGATCAGCAGCATACCGATGGCGATCCCCGACTTGATCGGTATGGCATAGACCGGAAAGGGCTTGGCCGCCAGCGAGGCGAACGCGGTGCGGCTGTTGGCCAGGGTATTGATGCGAATGCCGAACCAGGCAACCATATAAGATCCCGCGATGCCGACCAGCGAGAAGGCCAGGATCAACCCCACGTCCGGCACGGGAAGCTGTTGAACGAAGTAGAAGTAACCGATCATGATCACCGCCGTGAACGCTTCCAGGACCAGCAGGAACTTGCCTTGGGTGATCATGTAGGTTTTGCAGGTCTCGTAGATCAGCTCGCTGACTTCCGCCATCGAGCGATGGACCGGCAGGCGGAAAATCTGGCGGTAGATGACGCCACCGAAGATCAGGCCGCCGATGCAGACCAGGAGTCCGTAGGAAAGCAGCGTCCAGCCGGAGGTGGTGCCGAAAAACGCCACCAGCGACGTATCGCCAAGATCGGGCAGAACGAGATTGGCCTCGCTGACGTGACCCGTCGCCGCCAGGGCCGGAAGCGATCCCGATCCGATGGCGCAAAGCAAGCTCAGCAGCAGGCAATGCACCACCCGCCGTGCCGGAGCAAACGCAAAGCTAACGAATGTCATCTGTGTTCCTCAAAAATATGCCTCCTGTAAATTTTCCCGCGAGCCGAACGACGGCGCCGGTGAGCGCAATGTGCGTCGCTCAACACGATTAAGGGGTTGGATAAAGTTGACGATCTAGCCCACGCCACGACCCTTCGCCATCGCGGGAAAATTTACAGGACCCAGCATTTTGATCGAATCATGGCAACACGCCCATGCGCGGAGCCACAGCCGGGTAATAATACCCGATGGAAGCGTCGCGAGTCCGGGAATTCTCGGGTCCGCATCCGGCAGGACTCGGCATGAACGCTGCTGGATCGATTCGTTTAAACCCAGCGGGAGAAATTCGACGATGAAGCGCAAGCCCTGCACGCTGTCCGCGATCACCTCCGGGCTCGATCACGCGCCGCTGAGAATATCCGAACAGCATGATCCGTCAGAAGAACTCCACGCCGTTTCGGTTTTTTCAGTTGGCGTATACTGAGTGCTTCGAGCAGCTTTGAAATGGCGGGTGCTCCAGGATGGCGAATCGTCATCCCGCCTGAATCCGGGAGGAAACCCATCATGCAACGCAGAAGTTTTCTGAGGGCGGTCGGTGTCGGGACATGGGCGGGTGCGGGTTTCGTTCTCGGCGGTTCGGTCCGCCGTTCGTTCGCCGCCGAATCCCCGGTCGGAAACCCCGATCTGGTGGCGGTCAAAAACGGCGAGCCCGAGACGCTGTTCGATCGGGGCATCGAGGCGCTGGGCGGGATGGGGCGGTTCGTCAAGAAAGGACAGAAGGTGGTGGTCAAACCCAACATCGGCTGGAACGTGCCGCCGGAGCGGGCCGCCAACACCCATCCCCGCTTGGTCCGCCGCATCGTCGAACACTGCCTGCAAGCCGGCGCGAAAGAGGTCTACGTGTTCGATCACACTTGCGACGCTTGGCGCGACAGCTACCGGACCAGCGGCATCGAGCAGGCGGTGAAGGACGCCGGCGGCAAGCTGGCGCCGGGCCACAGCGAGGGCTATTTCCAGACCGTCGCGATTCCCCAGGGTCGCCGCTTGCGCGAGGCCAAGGAACATGAGCTGATTTTGCAGGCGGACGTGCTGATCAATGTGCCGGTGCTGAAAAGCCACGGCGGCGCCCGCTTGACGGTGGCGATGAAAAATCTGATGGGCGCGGTCTGGGATCGCGGCGAGTGGCACGCCAACGACCTGCACCAGTGCATCGCCGATTTCGCGACCTACCGCAAGCCCGATCTGAACGTGGTGGACGCCTATAACGTGTTGTTGCGCCACGGGCCGCGCGGGGTGTCGGCGGCGGATGTTTCCAACATGCGGTCGCAGTTGCTCTCGACCGATCTGGTGACGGCGGACGCGGCGGCGGCCAAGCTGTTCGGTCTGGAGCCGGATGCGGTGGACTATATCCGCATCGCCGGCGAAATGGGCGTGGGCCGCAAGGATTTGGAGAATCTCGCCATCCGGCGGATCGTGCTCTAGGGAGTCCGCGCGGAGCCGTAAGCGAGCGGGAGAAGTAGAGTTAAAGCGATGTCGGCACAATTTAAACCCGATTGGTTGTCCGTAGAAGACTATCTCGCCTTTGAAAAAGATAGCGAGATCAAGCACGAATATATCAACGGCGAACTTTATGCCATGGCCGGCGCCAGCGCCCGGCACAATCTGATCGCGGGCAACTTGTTCGCCCGCCTACTCGCTCACTTGCGAGGCTCGTCTTGTCAAGTCTTCTTTGCCGACGTCAAGTTGCATCTCAAGGAATTGGGCGTGGAAATCTTCTATTACCCCGACCTGATGGTGTGTTGCGATCCCGAGGATCGCGAGCCGTATTACCGTACCCGGCCCTGTCTGATCGTGGAAGTGCTTTCCGGTGGAACCGCCCGGATCGACCAACGCGAAAAACTCTTCGCTTACGCCCGACTAGACAGCTTGCAAGGTTATTTGCTGCTGGAGCAGGATCGGATTGGGGCATCCTTGCATTGGCGGGAAGGTGGCGACTGGCGGTGGACGGAATTCAGCGATTCGCGAGCGGAATTGACCCTTCCCTGCGCTGGTCTGACCGTTCGGTTGGCGGAACTCTACGAAGGAACGGGATTGCCGGAGACGTCGTCGAGCGCGTGACTGGCCGAGCGCGTGACCGCGTTGGTCGCTTCCTGATTTTCCGATTCAATTGACGGTAGGCGATCATGAGTCAGACCTGGTTGAAAAAAATCCGGGTGGTGGTGGCGCTGACGTTTCTGGCACCGACCGCGCTCCTGTTCGTCGATTTCGAGCGGATCGGGGAAACGCCGGCCGCCACTGTGGCGCTGTACCCGCAGTTCGTGCCGTCGCTGCTGAAGTTCACCCAGACGATGGCGTGGGCGGCCACCGGGTTTCTGGCGGTGCTGGCCCTGACCCTGCTGTTTGGCCGGGTGTACTGCTCGATGATCTGCCCGCTCGGCACCTTGCAGGACATCGTGATCCGCGTCGCCGACAAGCTGCGCAAGCCGCGCAAGGTCAAGTTCCGCTACCAAAAGCCCCACGACGCGATCCGTTACGGGTTGCTGGCGCTGACCGTCGGGCTGTTTCTGAGCGGCAGCGCGCTGGCGCTGAGCTTGCTCGATCCGTTCAGCAATTTCGGTCGCATCGCCGGCGATCTGTTCCGGCCGCTTTACGTCGCCGCTCATAACGGGTTCGGTCAACTGCTGGAAATCCTGGGGATAAACGGCCCGTTTCCGCTGCAATGGAAAGCGCCGTCGCCGGCGACGCTGGCGTTTCCGGCCTCGTTTCTGGTCGGGTTGGTCTGGCTGAGCGCGACCAAAGGCCGGCTGTTCTGCAATTTGCTCTGTCCGGTCGGGGCGCTGCTGGGTCTGGTGGCCCGCTTCGCGCGGTTCAAGATCCGGATTCCCAAGGACGCTTGCATCCTGTGCGCCCAATGCTCGATCCACTGCAAGGCCGGCTGCATTCGCCTGAAAACCAAGGAGGTCGATTTCAGCCGTTGCGTGGCCTGCTTCAACTGCATCACGGTTTGCGAGGCGCACGGCATCGGCTACGCCCATCCCCGGCCGGTGAAGTTTTATCCCGCGCCTCCCGCTTCGCTCCTGTCGAGCGGCTCTCACCCTTCGCACCACCACTTCTCTCTGGTCAAAGAGGAGTCGAGCGGCGCGGGGGAGAGCGAAAGTCGCCCGCCCGACCCGGCGCGACGGACGCTGCTGCGCCGGTCGGCGCTGTTTCTGGTCGGGCTGGCGGGGCTGGCCCCTCGAAACAGCGTCGGAACCAAGCCGCACAATCGCGTGCCGACCGCGGTGACCAACCGCAAAGCTTGGCCGGTGGCGCCGCCCGGCGCGGGCGATCTGGCGCGCTTCAACGATCTTTGCATCGCCTGCCATCTCTGCGTCGGCGCCTGCCCCTACGGCGTGCTGCAACCGGCCTTGCTGCAATATGGCCTGTCCGGGCTGCTGCAACCCCACATGGACTACGCCACCGGCTATTGCAGCTACGAGTGCAATCGCTGCGGGCAGGTCTGCCCGACCGGCGCGATCCGGCCGCTGGATTTGCCGGTCAAGCAGACCACCCAAATGGGCGTGGCCCGATTTGTCCGCGACAACTGCATCGTGTATACCGATCGCACCGCCTGTGGCGCTTGCGACGAATACTGTCCCACCAAGGCGGTGCACATGGTTCCGTATCGGGATGGCCTGACGATCCCGGAAGTGCGGGAAAACCTGTGCGTCGGCTGCGGTGCCTGCGAGAACGCCTGCCCCGCGCGACCGCACCGGGCGATTTATGTGGACGGTCATCCCGTTCACAAACTGGCCGTCCGGCCGATTGCAAAACCCCTGGAACGGGAGGAGCGCGGTGAATTTCCTTTTTGACGGGCGCCGGCGATGAGCGTCCTGTATTACGACTGTTTCGCCGGCATCAGCGGCGACATGCATTTGGCCGCCCTGCTGGATCTGGGCGTGGATTACGACGATCTGATCGTCGATCTGGCGGGGTTAGGGCTGGAAGGCTACGGCCTGCAAGCCAGCCGCGCCAACCGCAAGGGCATCGCCGGCGCGCAAGTGCGGGTGGTGACCGATCCGCAGCAGCCGCCGCGCCGGAACCTGCGGCAGATCGAGGCCATCATCGGCGCCAGCTCGCTCAAAGAAACCGTGCGAGGCCGGGCGGTGGCGGTGTTTCGCCGGCTGGCCGAAGCCGAGGCCCGCATCCACGACACCTCGCCGGATCAGGTCCATTTCCACGAAGTCGGCGCGCTGGACGCCATCGTCGATATCGTCGGCGGGGCCATCGCGCTGGATCGGCTGAACGTGGATCGGGTCTTGTGCTCGCCGGTCGAACTGGGCGGTGGCATCGCGCACTGCGAGCATGGCGTGTTGCCGGCGCCGGCGCCGGCCACCCTGGAATTGCTCAAGGGCGTGCCGGTCAAGTTCGGCGCCGTGCCGTTCGAGGCCACCACCCCGACCGGCGCGGCCCTGCTGGCGACATTCGTGGACGAGTTCGTGTCGCGTCCCGAGCTGATCGTGCACCGGATCGGCTACGGCATCGGCCATCGCGACGGTCCCATTCCCAACGTGCTGCGGGTCTGCTTGGGCGAGCCGCTGCCGGATGGCGGCGAGCAGGCCGAGCTGTGCGTGCTGGAATGCAATATCGACGACATGAATCCCGAGTGCTACGACTATGTTCTGGAACGACTGTTCGCGGGCGGCGCCAATGACGTTTGGCTGACGCCGGTGCTGATGAAGAAAAATCGGCCGGGCACGGTGTTGAGCGTGCTGTGTCTGCCGATGCTGGAACCGGAGCTGACCGAGTTGCTGCTGACCGAAACCACGACCCTCGGCGTGCGCCGTTATCAGGTCGCGCGCACCGGCTTGATCCGAGAAACCGCGCGGGTGGCGACCCGTTACGGCCAAGTAGCGGTCAAAATCGCCCAGCTCCGGGGTCGGCCGCTGCGCGGCAAGCCGGAATACGAGGATTGCAAGCGGCTGGCGCTGGAGCGGGGGGTGCCGATTCACGCGGTTTACGCGGCCGTGCGGGAGGGGTTGGTGTCGCAGGACATTCCGGTGGAATCGGTGGAGTCGCCGCCGTGACCGCCGAGGTCTCGGCGGTGTTAGCGGAACCCGGCTATCGGCGGTTGCTGGAGGTGCTGCTGGATTTGGACTCCGTTGCCATCGCCTGTTCTGGCGGGCTTGACAGCAGCTTGCTGCTGGCGGCGGCTTGGCGCACGTTGGGTGATCGGGCGCTGGCGCTGACGGTGGTGACGCCTTACATGGCTGCCCGCGAAGTCGCCGAAGCCAGAGAATTGGCGGCGCTGCTCGGCGTGCACCACCGTGTTTTGGATCTGCCCATGCCGGTGGATGTCGCCCGCAATCCGCCCGATCGCTGCTATCGCTGCAAGCGCGCCCTGTTCGCCGAACTGAAAGCGGTCGCGACCGACGAAGGTTGCGCCTGGCTGGCCGATGGCACCAACCGGGACGATCTCGACGATTACCGGCCCGGTTTTCGCGCCTTGCGGGAATTGGGGGTCCGCAGCCCGCTGCTGGAGGCCGGATTGGGTAAAGCGGACATTCGCCGCTATGCTAGGGCGCTGGACCTGCCGGTGTGGAACAAGCCGGCGTCCGCCTGCCTGCTGACCCGGCTGCCGCACGATGTCGAGGTCGATCTCGGCTTGCTGCGACGGGTCGAAGCGGCCGAACGCGCCCTGTCGGATCTGGGTTTCGGCGCGGTGCGGGTGCGCTGCCACGGCGATTTGGCCCGGATCGAGGTGGATCGAAGCGAGCACGGCCGCCTGTTGGACGGGGCGGTCGCGGCGGGAGTGGTAGCGGCGTTGAACGATTGCGGCTTTCGCTATGTGACCTTGGATTTGCGAGGCTATCGCATGGGGAGTTTCAACCTCGTGGCCTGAAGGGGCGTCCGAGGTTTTTCAGTCGTTGTCGAGAATGTTTGGAGGCGGCGGCGCGGGGATGCAGGATTTTTTCTCGTACTGGCTCTGGGCGCTGCAATCGCCGTTGGTGTAAGAGGGTAGGGTCTGGCCCGACGATGGATCGGGACTGTTGGCGCAGCCTTGCGCGATCGATAGCGTCAGGCCGAAGCCGGCGAGCAGGGCGGGCAATTTAGACATGGGATAGCATCGGATTTGGGTGGATCGACGGAGTCAGGGCATGGGACGGAATCAACCGCAAAGGGTTAACGGCACCATCACGCTGCAGCTTATCGAAGCGCGACCGGCGATACAACAAGCGAGCCTCCGCAAACGGTGGGGCGAGCGGCCGTGAATGAAACCGCGCTGCGGTTGCTGCTGGAACGGGTCCGCTCCGGCGAACTGGCGATTGATAATGCGGTAAATCGGCTGCGGGAACTGCCGTTTCGCGATCTGGGCGAGGCGGTGCTGGACAGCCACCGGGAACTGCGGCGCGGTCACCCCGAAGTGATCTATTGCGCCGGCAAAACCATCGCCCAAGTACGAACCATCGTCGCGGCCATGCTCGAAGGCGAGGGCGATATTCTGGCGACCCGCGCCACCCCGGAAATGGCCGAGGCGGTGGCGGAGCTGAGCCCCGATGCTCGCTACAACCCCTTGGGGCGCACCCTCGTCATCCGGCGCCGCGCTCGACCGCCGACCGAAACCTTTATCGCCATCGTGACCGCCGGCACCTCCGATCAGCCGGTGGCGGAAGAGGCGGCGGAAACCGCGCTGCTGTTCGGCAACCGGGTCGAGCGGATCAACGATGTGGGCGTGGCGGGATTGCACCGGCTGTTGGCGCGGTTGGATCTGATCCGGGAGGCGCGGGCGGTGATCGTGATCGCGGGGATGGAGGGCGCGTTGGCCAGCGTGGTGGCCGGACTGGTGGCCCGCCCGGTCATCGCGGTGCCGACCAGCGTCGGCTATGGCGCCAATTTCAACGGCTTGTCGGCCCTGCTGGGGATGCTGACCTCCTGCGCCGGCGGGGTGGGGGTGGTCAATATCGACAACGGGTTCGGCGCGGCGTGCTTGGCGAGCCTGATCAACCAGCCTTGACGAGAGCGAGCGATGACCGCACCCAAGCCCGTATTGCTGATCGACGGTTCCTCCTGGTTGCATCGGGCGTTCAACGCCTTGCCGGCATTGAGCACGAAAGCCGGCGAGCCGACCGGCGCGCTGTACGGGGTGTTGAACATGCTGCGCCGACTGTTGGCCGATTACCGGCCCGACTGTCTGGCGGTGATCTTCGATGCGCCCGGCAAGACCTTCCGCCACGAGATGTTTGTCGAGTACAAGGCCCATCGCCCGCCGCTGGACCCGGAGCTGATCCGGCAGATCGAGCCCTTGTACGCCTGCGTCCGCGCCTTGGGCTTGCCGCTGCTGCAAGTGGCGGGCGTCGAGGCCGACGACGTGATCGGCACGCTGACCCGACAGGCGACCGCGAAAGGGCTGCCGGTGCTGATCGTCAGCGGCGACAAGGATCTGGCCCAGTTGGTGGACGAACGGGTGCGGATGTTGGACACCATGAAGAATGTCGTCACCGATGTCGCCGGAGTCGAACAGAAATTCGGCGTCCCGCCCGCCTTGATCGTGGATTGGCTGGCCTTGGTCGGCGATACCTCCGACAACATCCCCGGCGTGCCCGGCGTGGGGCCGGTGACCGCCGCCAAATGGCTGCGCCAATACGGCTCGCTGGATGCCCTGGTCGCCAACGCCGACGCCATCCCCGGCAAAATCGGCGATAAGCTGCGGGCCGGGCTGGAACAGTTGCCGCTATCCCGGCAACTGGCGACCCTGGATTGTCAGGTGCCGCTTCCCGTCGCGTTCGAGGAACTGCGACCTTCACCGCCCGATACCGCCGCGCTGCGGACGCTGTACGAACGCTTTGAATTCCGCTCCTGGTTGCGGGAGTTGCCGGCCGACCAGCAGGAGCTTCCAACTCAAGCGGCGACGGCGATGGCCGAGTCGTCTATCGACTTGGCGGAGGTCGTCAACGATCCACCCACTTACGATCTGGTGCTGGATCAGACGGCGCTCGACGGCTGGCTGGAGCGGCTGCGGACGGCGGATTTATTCGCCTTCGACACCGAGACCACCAGTCTGAATTACCTGGACGCCCGCATCGTTGGGGTGTCGTTCGCAGTGAATCCATGCGAGGCGGCTTATGTGCCGCTGGCGCACGACTATCCCGGCGCGCCGGATCAGTTGAACCGGGAACAAGTGCTGGAGCGGTTGCGACCGTTGCTGGAAGACCCGGCGCGGCCGAAGCTGGGCCAGCATCTCAAGTACGACTCCCACGTATTGGTCAATCACGGCATCGCGCTACGCGGCATCCAACACGACACTTTATTGGAATCCTACGTGCTGGATTCCACCGCCCGGCACGACCTGGATACGCTGGCGGAACGGCATCTGAAGCTGCGCACCATCCACTTCGAGGACGTGGCGGGGAAGGGCGCCAAGCAGTTGACCTTCAACCAGGTGGCGCTGGAGCAGGCCGGACCCTACGCCGCCGAGGACGCCGACGTGACCTTGCGCCTGCATCGTTGCCTGTGGCCGCGACTGGAACGGGAATCGGAGCTGAAACGGCTTTATGAGGAGCTGGAAATTCCACTGATTCCCGTCCTGGCGCGGATGGAGCGGATCGGGGTGCGGGTGGACGCGGTGGCGCTGCGCCAGCACAGCGGCGAATTGGCGAAGCGGTTGTGGGAGTTGGAGCAGCAAGCCCACGACCTGGCCGGCGAGCGCTTTAACCTGGGTTCGCCCAAGCAGTTGCAGGCGATCCTGTTCGAGCGAATGGGCCTGCCGGCCGGCAAGAAGACCGCCACCGGCCAATCTTCCACCGCCGAGGATGTGTTGCAGGAACTGGCTCTGAATTACCCCTTGCCCAAGGTCATCCTGGAACATCGCATGCTGAGCAAGCTGAAATCGACCTACACCGACCGGCTGCCCGAGCAGATTCATCCGCGCACCGGCCGGGTTCACACTTCCTATCATCAGGCCGTTGCCAGCACCGGCCGGCTGTCGTCCTCGGACCCCAACTTGCAAAACATCCCGATCCGCACCCCGGAAGGGCGGCGGATTCGGCAAGCGTTCGTGCCCGAGCCGGGTTGGGTGATGCTGGCGGCGGACTACTCGCAAATCGAGCTGCGGATCATGGCGCACCTGTCCGGCGATGAGGGCTTGCTGCGCGCCTTCGCCACCGGCGCCGACGTGCATCGCGCCACCGCCGCCGAGGTGTTCGGGGTGGCCTTGAACGAAGTCAGCGCCGACCAGCGGCGCAGCGCCAAGGCCATCAATTTCGGGCTGATTTACGGCATGTCGGCGTTCGGGCTGGCCCAGCAATTGGGCATCGAGCGCGGTGCGGCCAAGAGTTACGTGGATCGCTATTTCGCCCGCTATCCGGGCGTCAAGGCGTACATGGAGGACACTCGCCGCCAAGCCGCCGAGCGGGGTTATGTGGAAACGGTGTTCGGCCGCCGGCTTTATCTGTCGGACATCCGCGCCCGCAATGCGCAACTCCGGCAAGCGGCGGAACGCGCCGCCATCAACGCGCCGATGCAGGGCACCGCCGCCGACATCATCAAGCGGGCGATGCTGGCGGTGGATGGCTGGCTGCAAGAATCCGCCTTCCCGGCGCGGATGCTGATGCAGGTTCACGATGAACTGGTGTTTGAAGTGGCCGGGGATGCCGTGGAGTTGGCGAGCGAGCGCATCCGGGCGGCGATGGTCGCGGCGGCGGAATTGCGGGTACCGCTAGAGGTGGATATCGGCGTGGGCGCCAATTGGGATGAGGCGCATTGAGTGAGGTGGTGTATGTGCATCGCCAAAGTGAGCCTGACCGTTGAATGGAGACTGCCATGAATCGATCCCATGCCCTTGAATTGCTTACCCAGAGCAAACCGATCTTGGCTGCGCGTTATGGGGTGACGCAGCTTGCCCTGTTCGGATCAACTGCACGAGACGCCGCACGGGTAAACAGCGATATCGATATCCTGGTTGCCTTCGATGGCCCGGCAACATCGGAACGCTATTTCGGCGTGCAGTTCTATCTTGAAGACCTGTTCGGATGCCCGGTCGATCTGGTTACCGAGAAAGCTCTTCGCCCGGAGTTACGCCCTTTTATTGAAAAGGAAGCGCTCCATGTCTGAGCCGGGTTCCCGCGAGTGGCGTTTTTACTTGGACGACATGATCGGATTTGCCGAAAAAGTTATCGCCTATACCGATGACCTCAATCAGGCTGGATTCGTGGCTAGCAGCCTGAACTACGATGCCACGGTGCGCAACCTTGAGTTAATCGGCGAGGCTGCTACCCATGTCCCGGATGCAATTCGCCAAGCGAATCCGCAAATTCCTTGGCGGATCATCATCGCTACCCGCAACCGCCTGATTCACGGCTACCTTGGCATTGACAACGACACTCTGTGGAGCATTATCCAGACTGACATTCCGTCTTTACTGTCCCAACTGCGACAGTTACGAGACGCCAATCGATGACCAAGAACCAAAAATTGGAACTCACCTGGATCGGCAAGGAGAACCGGCCACGGTTGGAACCGCGCATTCTGCTGGAAGACCCGGCGAAGTCGTATCACGCCACGCATCGGGTGACGGACGGAGACATCTTCGACAACCGGCTGATTTTCGGGGACAACTTGTTGGCTTTGAAGGCGCTGGAAGCGGAGTTTGCGGGCAAGGTGAAATGCGTGTTCATCGATCCGCCGTACAACACCGGCAGCGCGTTCACCCATTACGACGATGGCTTGGAGCATTCGATCTGGCTGTCGCTAATGCGGGATCGGCTGGAGATTATTCGGCGGTTACTGTCGGAGGATGGTTCGCTGTGGATCACTATTGACGACAACGAAGCGCATTACCTGAAGGTGTTATGCGATGAGGTGTTTGGGCGGGGGAATTTTGTAGCTAATGCGGTTTGGCAGAAACGAACGTCACGGGAGAATCGTGCTGCAATTGGTTCCTCACATGATCACCTGCTTATCTATGCCAAGCAAGGTGCATTGGCATGGAAGAGTGCAAGACAGCTTCTTCCACCGAATGACGCTGGTTATTCGAATCCTGACAATGATGCACGCGGCTCTTGGCGATCTATCCCCTTTAGCGCCCAGGGATTCAGGCCGAATCAGATGTACAAGATACGGACGCCTACAGGTAAATTTGTGGAGCCTCCGAAGGGCCGTTGTTGGGCAGCGACCGAAGCAGTTTTTGAGTCGTATCTTAAGGACAGCCGTGTTTATTTCCCCAATGATGGGGCAGGACGACCCCGGATAAAGCAATTTCGAGGTGAAGAAAAAGGGCTCGTTCCTATGACTTGGTGGGATGCACAGTTCGCTGGCGATAACGAATCCGCAAAGAAGGAAATACTCGCCCTATTTCGTGACACTGATCCATTCGGTACACCAAAACCCGAGAAGTTGCTCTTTCAGATAATTCACATCGCCACCAACCCCAACGACCTCGTCCTCGATTCCTTCGCCGGTTCTGGCACCACCGGCGCGGTTGCTCACAAGATGGGCCGCCGCTGGATCATGGTGGAACTGGGCGAGCACTGCCACACCCACATCATCCCGCGCCTGAAGAAAGTCATCGACGGCGAAGACCCCGGCGGCATCACCAAGGCCGTGAACTGGAAAGGCGGCGGCGGTTTCCGCTACTACTGCCTCGCACCTTCGCTGCTGGAACGGGACAAGTGGGGCAACTGGGTCATCAACAAGGACTACAACGCCGCCATGCTGGCCGAGGCACTGTGCAAGCTGGAAGGCTTCAGCTACGCCCCGTCCGACGCGGTGTACTGGCAGCACGGCCATTCCACCGAACGCGACTTCCTCTACGTCACCACCGCCGCGTTGAACCACGAACAACTCCAGCAACTCTCCGACGAAGTGGGGTCGGAGCGCACATTGCTGGTGTTGTGTCCCGCCTTCCGGGGACGCGACGAATACCCCAACCTGACCGTCAAGAAAATTCCCAAACAGGTCTTGAACCGCTGCGAATGGGGCCACGACGACTACAGCCTGCGGGTGGAGA
>RRZT011029061.1_pt1 | contig 16617 bp, 14 predicted proteins | sample 2165551 | NCBI WGS metagenome assembly RRZT01 (sample SAMN10456910, study PRJNA506462) | wastewater metagenome | biome: wastewater; feature: sludge; material: wastewater sludge; isolation source: wastewater sludge with Escherichia coli K12::gfp cells carrying plasmid... | place: USA: Moscow, Idaho...
AGCAGATGTCCAAGAGATTTCAAGGTATATCTCTCGGCTTGGACTCTACCGTAATAAGGCCAAGTTCCTCAAGGAGTGTGCCCAGCAGTTACTGGATCGCCATGAAGGGCAGGTTCCCCAGACCAGAGAAGAGCTGGAAGCCTTATCTGGTGTTGGCCGCAAAACAGCCAATGTGGTCCTCAGTGTGGGCTTTGGGATTCCAGCCTTTGCTGTTGATACCCATGTCGGCCGCATCTGCAAGCACCACGAGATTGTCAAAAAATCGGCCACCCCTCTGGAAACAGAAAAACGGGTCATGGAAGTTTTACCACCTGAACTCTGGCTGGCTGCCCACCAGTCTATGATTTACTTTGGTCGCGAAGTTTGTCATCCCAAAAATCCAGAATGCCATAACTACCCACAGTTGTATGACTTTGAATAAACTATCTCTCCTTGTTTCGACAAGGACGTTTTTGATAACCTTTCATTCCGAATGATGGAATTTGATATTCTCAAAAGGTTCATTCAATCCTATAATCACGAATGTCAATCGGTATTTTTTCTTAAATTTTGATTAAAAAACGAATTATATATTATATAAATTGCAATATATTTACAAAATCCGCACATTGTGCTATAATGACTTATGGAAACGTGTCAAAACGTAGCGATATGGTGCTGTCATCATATAGGTAGGTCATTTTAAGTTTAGGAGTGAAGTTCATGTTTAACGAAATGCCTGTTTTTGATTATGAGGATATCCAGTTGGTGCCCAACAAGTGTATTATTTCCAGCCGCTCAGAGGCGGATACCAGGGTGACTTTGGGAAAGCATAGCTTTAAATTGCCAGTAGTTCCCGCCAATATGGAGACCATTATGGATGAGGACATTGCTGAGCAGTTGGCTAAAAGTGGTTACTTCTATATCATGCATCGCTTTGATGAAGCGACCCGCAAGCCCTTTATTGCTCGGATGCACGCGCAAGGCTTGATCGCTTCGATCTCTGTTGGGGTAAAGGATTATGAGTACGAGTTCGTCTCAAGCCTCAAAGAAGATGCGCCTGAATTTATCACCATCGATATTGCCCATGGCCATTCGGATGCGGTCATCAAGATGATCCAGCATATTAAGAAGGAGCTTCCTGAGACCTTTGTCATTGCTGGAAACGTTGGGACACCTGAAGCTGTGCGGGAGTTGGAAAATGCAGGAGCAGATGCGACCAAGGTGGGAATCGGGCCTGGAAAGGTTTGTATCACCAAGGTCAAGACTGGTTTTGGTACTGGGGGATGGCAGCTGGCCGCCCTGCGCTGGTGTGCCAAGGCTGCTAGAAAACCCATTATTGCGGACGGTGGGGTCCGGACCCATGGTGACATTGCCAAGTCCATCCGCTTTGGGGCTAGTATGGTCATGATTGGCTCCCTCTTTGCAGGTCACTTGGAAAGTCCTGGCAAGCTGGTTGAGGTTGATGGCCAACAATTCAAGGAATACTATGGTTCCGCTTCTGAATACCAAAAAGGGGAGCGCAAGAACGTTGAGGGCAAGAAAATCTTGCTTCCTGTCAAGGGGTACTTGCAAGATACCTTGACAGAAATGGAGCAGGATTTGCAGAGCGCCATTTCCTATGCTGGGGGCCGTGATTTGGAAAGCCTGACCCGGGTAGATTATGTCATTGTGAAAAATTCTATCTGGAACGGCGATAGTATCTAGAAACCAGAAAAGACTTGCACAAGCAGGTCTTCTTTGTATATAATAAGGGTATTGAAAGATGTATTGGTTAAGGGAGTACAAGCGATGTACTCCTTTATTCCATGAAATGGGGAGAAGTGATGAAGTTAATTTGGTCTTACCTGAAATCCAAGCACCGGTGGCTGTTGCTGGATTGTTTCGGTGGTTTTTTATTTGTGGTGGTCAATCTGGGTATGCCAACCATCTTGGCCCGCATGATTGATGAGGGGATTACCCAAAATAATCCTGAACGTCTGACTTTTTGGGCCATTATGATGTTTGTCATCGTGGTGTTGGGGATAGCGGGGCGTATTTCCCTGGTCTATGCCTCTGGTAAACTGACAACCAGCATGATTAAGGAGTTGCGGACGGATATTTATGCTAAATTGCAGACCTATTCCCATCATGAGTACGAACAAATCGGTGTCTCTTCCCTGGTGACTCGGATGACCAGCGATGCCTTTGTCCTCATGCAGTTTGCGGAAATGAGCTTGCGGATTGGGGTTGTGACACCACTGATGATGATTTTCTCAGTGGTCATGATTCTCATCACCAGTCCATCTCTAGCTTGGATTGTGGCGGTTTCCATGCCTTTCTTGGTGATTGTTGTCATCTATGTAGCTATGAAAACACGGCCCATTTCGACTAAGCAGCAGCAGACCTTGGACAAAATCAACCAATATGTCCGTGAAAACTTGATGGGGCTGCGAGTCATTCGGGCCTTTGCCCGGGAAGATTTTCAGGAGGAGCGCTTTGCCCAGCAAAATCAGGACTACGCTACTATTTCCAATCGTCTTTTTACCCTGACAGGCTTGACCGAGCCTCTCTTTGTGCAAATTATCATTGCCATGATTGTGTCCATTGTCTGGTTTGCCCTAAACCCTCTGGCTAAGGGCAGCCTCCAAATCGGGGACCTGGTTGCCTTTATTGAGTACAGTTTCCACGCCCTTTTCTCCTTCTTGATTTTTGCCAACCTTTTTACTATGTATCCTAAAATGGCCGTATCCAGCAGCCGGATTCAGGAGGTCTTGGATATGCCTATTTCCATCTCACCAAATGAAGATGGGGTGACAGAGACTGAGACACGAGGCTATCTGGAATTTGACAATGTGACTTTTGCCTATCCAGGTGAGACAGAAAATCCAGTTTTGCACAATATTTCCTTTAAAACCAAGCCTGGTGAAACCATTGCCTTCATCGGTTCAACAGGTTCAGGAAAATCATCTCTGGTCAATTTGATTCCCCGCTTTTATGATGTGACTCTGGGGAAAATCTTGGTGGATGGCGTGGATGTCAGGGACTACAAGCTGAAAGCCCTTCGTCAGAAGGTAGGCTTTATTCCGCAAAAGGCTTTGCTTTTTACCGGAACCATCGAGGAAAATCTCAAATATGGTAAGCAGGATGCGACTCTGCCTGAACTGGAACAGGCTTCAGAGGTGGCCCAGGCCAAGGAATTTATCGAGAGCCGGGAAGAAGGTTTTGAAACCCACTTGGCGGAAGGAGGTAGCAACCTCTCAGGCGGGCAGAAGCAGCGCTTGTCCATTGCTCGAGCCATCGTGAAAAAACCAGATATCTATATCTTTGATGACTCTTTCTCTGCTCTGGACTATAAGACAGATGCCATTTTGCGCCGCCGCCTCAAATCCGTCACACAAAATGCTACGGTCCTGATTGTGGCCCAAAGGGTCGGGACCATCATGGATGCGGATCAAATCATCGTCTTGGATCAGGGTGAAGTTGTTGGTCGAGGCACCCATGAAGAGCTGATGGAGTCCAACGAGATTTATAGAGAAATCGCTAACTCCCAGCTCAACAATCAATCACTAACGGAAGGAGAGTAAGATGAAAGAAAAATCAGTATTTATCCGCCTGTGGGCTTATCTGAAACATTACAAATTTACTCTTTTTCTGGCAATTTTCTTAAAAATTCTATCAGCCGTAGCCAATGTCCTGGAACCCTTTATCCTTGGCTTGGTCATCACAGAGCTGACTCAGAATCTGCTGGATATGGCTAACCAGGTTCCTGGTGCATCCATCAACTATACCTACATTTTCTGGGTCTTGGTCATCTATTCCATCCGGGCTCTCTTTTACGAAATCGGCTCCTATGGGTCGAACTTTTACATCACGCGCACGGTTCAAAATACCATCCGGGATCTGCGCAATGATTTGAGCGAGAAAATCAATCGGATTCCTGTCTCTTATTTTGACAAACATCAGTTTGGGGACATGCTGGGCCGCTTTACCAGTGATGTGGAGACCGTCTCCAATGCACTCCAGCAGTCCTTTTTGCAGATTGTCAATGCCATCATCAGCCTGACCTTGGTTATTTCCATGGTTCTCTATCTCAATCTTCAGCTGGCCATGGTGGTCATCGTCAGCATTCCCATTACCTATCTTGCGGCCCAGACTATTCTCAAAAAATCACAGCCTTATTTCAAACGCCAGGCCAATGTCTTGGGGGATATGAATGGCTTTGTCCAGGAAAACTTGACCGGTTTCAACATCCTCAAACTCTATGGTCGGGAGGAGGCATCTGCCAAAGAATTTGCCAAGATTACCGATGAATTGCAGGATGTGGGCTTTAAGGCCAGCTTTATGTCTGGGATTATGATGCCCATTTTGCATGGGATTTCGGATATGACCTATCTGATTGTGGCCCTCTTGGGGGGATTGCAGGTTTTGGCTGGCAAGATGACCATTGGAAATATCCAGGCCTTTGTTCAATATGTTTTTCAAATCGGCCAGCCCATTCAGGTTCTGAGCCAGTTGGCGGGGATTCTCCAGAGTGCCAAATCTTCGCTGGAGCGGATTTTTGAAGTCTTGGACGAGGCAGATGAGCTTCAAGAAGTTCGAGAGACCTTAGACGGGGATTTGACAGGTCAGGTCAGCTTCCAGCATGTTCACTTCCAGTATGTGGACAACAAACCTCTGATTCGGGACTTTAATCTGGAGGTTGAACCAGGAGAAATGGTGGCCATTGTTGGCCCGACGGGTGCTGGTAAGACCACGCTGATTAACCTTCTCATGCGTTTCTATGATGTGACGCAAGGCGCCATTACTGTCGATGGCCATGATATTTGCAACCTTTCTCGGCAGGAATATCGCAGGCAGTTTGGGATGGTCTTGCAGGATGCCTGGCTCTATGAAGGCAGCATCAAGGAAAACCTACGTTTTGGCAACCTAGAGGCTACTGATGAGGAGATTGTTCAAGCAGCCAAAGCAGCCAATGTGGACCATTTTATCCGCACTCTACCAGGCGGCTACAATATGGAGATGAACCAGGAATCCAGCAATATTTCCCTGGGACAAAAGCAGCTCTTGACCATTGCCAGGGCCCTTCTGGCTGATCCCAAAATCCTCATTTTGGATGAGGCTACCTCCTCAGTCGATACCCGGCTGGAGCTCTTGATTCAAAAGGCCATGAAACGACTCATGCAAGGCAGGACCAGCTTTGTCATTGCCCATCGCCTATCTACCATCCAAGAAGCGGACAAGATTTTGGTCCTGAAAGATGGCCAAATTATTGAGCAGGGCAATCACGAAAGTCTCCTTGCAGACAAGGGATTCTATCATGATCTCTATATGAGTCAATTTAAACAAGAAGAAGTAGGATAAGAGAAAGATTTCTGTACTAAATGGTGCAGAATCTTTTTATCCGCCAAGAAAACGCTTTATTTTTTCTTTGCCAGTTTGACGCCAATGAGGTATAATGATATGGCAAGAAGAAAATTTGTCATTCTATTTATAGGAGGAACTTTATGTCCAAACATCTTGTTTCAAAGAGCATTCTAGCTTTGACATTGGCTTTATTTGCTCTAAATGGTCAAGCAGCACAGACAGAGGAAAAAACGACAGTCAGTCCTACCACAGAGAATAGCACGTTGGTTACAGAATTAGATCAACGTTCAACTACAACGACAGTCGATATTCCTACAACCTCGGTAGAAACGGGTCTATCAGCAGTCGAGGAAAGCAGTCTTCCAACGAATGGTCAGTCCGTTGCTGTCCGTATCTTGTCCACCACAGATTTGCATACTAATCTTGTTAACTATGATTATTACCAGGATAAGGAAACCCAAAATCTAGGTCTGGCAAAAACGGCGCTTTTAATTGCCAAAGCCAAGGCAGAAAATCCCAATGTTGTTTTGGTAGACAATGGAGATATTATCCAAGGAACCCCACTAGGGACTTATAAAGCTATTGTTAATCCTATCAAGGATGGGGAACAACACCCAATGTACAAGGCGCTGGACAGTTTAGGTTTTGATGCTGGTACCTTTGGGAACCATGAGTTTAACTATGGTTTGGATTTTTTAAATAAGGTAATTGCAACTGCAGGCATGCCTTTGGTCAATGCCAATGTATTGGATGCAAAGACCAATCAGCCATTGTTCAAAACCCATGAAATCATTGAAAAAACCTTTGTGGATGCTGACGGAAAAGAAGTGAGCCTGAAAATTGGTATTACGGGTATTGTTCCGCCACAAATTCTAAATTGGGATAAGGCCCTCTTAGAAGGCAAAGTCCTTGTCAATGATGCCGTAGAGAGCCTCAACACACTGGTTCCACAAATGCGGGCTGAAGGAGCGGATGTTGTCCTTGTTCTTTCCCATTCTGGTATTGGTGACAATATTTATGAAAAAGGGGAAGAAAATGTAGGCTATCAGATTGCAGGCATTCCAGGAGTAGACGCGGTGGTCACTGGTCACTCTCATGCAGAATTTCCTTCTGGTGATGGCAGCGGCTTTTATGAAAAATATCCTGGTGTGGATGGGGTAAACGGGACCATCAACGGTACTCCAGTAACCATGGCTGGTAAATATGGCGACCATCTCGGAGTGATTGACCTCAACCTTTCTTTTGCTGACGGTAAGTGGACAGTCAATAAGGGAACAGGTGCCATCCGTAAAATCGATACCAAGTCCACTGAGACAGATCAAAGCATTTGGGCTATTGCCAAGGAAGCTCATGAAGGAACTGTCAATTATGTCCGCCAAGAAGTTGGTCAGACAACCGCACCCATTAATTCTTTCTTTGCCCTTGTCAAGGATGACCCATCTGTACAAATTGTCAACAATGCCCAAATTTGGTATGCAAAAAGCCAGCTAGCAGGAACTCCAGAGGCAAATCTCCCAATCCTGTCTGCAGCCGCACCGTTTAAAGCAGGAACTCGTGGTGATGCAACAGCCTATACGGATATCCCAGCAGGTCCAATTGCCATCAAGAATGTGGCTGACCTTTATCTTTATGACAATGTGACTGCAATCTTGAAAGTCACTGGTGCAGATATCAGAGAATGGTTAGAAATGTCAGCTGGTCAATTCAACCAAGTTGACCCTAAGAGTACTGAACCGCAGCAACTCATTAATACAGACTATCGTACCTACAACTTTGATGTCATTGATGGTCTGACCTATCAATATGACATTACTCAGCCGAATAAGTATGACAGAAGTGGTGCGTTGGTGAATCCAGGTGCTTCCCGTGTTCGCAATCTCCAGTACCAAGGCAAACCGATTGTAGATAGCCAAGAGTTTATCGTTGTGACCAATAACTATCGAGCTAGCGGTAGCTTCCCAGGAGTAAAAAATGCTACTGTGAATCGCCTGCTTAACCTAGAAAATCGTCAGGCGATTATCAACTATATCTTAGCTGAAAAAACAATCAATCCTTCAGCAGATAGTAACTGGACTTTTGCAGATACTATCAGAGGGCTTGACCTACGCTTCTTGACTGCTGATCGAGCTAAAAATCTCCTTACTGAGGATACCAAGGACATTAGTTACCTCGGAGCTTCTAGCAATGAAGGTTTTGGCGATTTCCGCTTTACTTATGTAGAGCCAGATGCTGTGATTCCAATTCCAATCGAACAAACGACGACAACGAATACTTCTCCACAAACAACAGCAGAAACGCCATCCACTACCACAAAAACTCCAAAGAAAAAACTCCCTAAAACAGGTAGTGAAAATAACTATTTCTGGACCGTTGTTGGCTTTAGCATTCTCGGAGCAATTGTTCTTAGAAAAAGATCAGCTAGTCATGACTAGCGATGAAGCCCGACTCTTAAGTCGTTCATTTTAAAAGCATAAAGAAAAACAAATAAGTTTCCAGTTTCTAATCAGAAATGAGTCAACTTATTTGTTTTCATTTTGTTTGAAGGACCAGTTTTATTTAACATAGATTTTACGGAATGAGAAAGTTAGCTTTACAAAGCTGTGATAGAATGAGACCTGACCTTGAGTCTACCCATTTGAAAAAAGGAGATACAATGAAACGTCACACAAAACTCTTCAGAAAAGTCGGTATCAGTTTACTGGCATCAACATGTTTACTTGCTGCTTGTGGTCGTCAAAGCAACCTCAAATTGGATACAGAAGCAGTCCAAGATGTGAATAAGGCAAAGGAAACGGCTAGTGGTAAAGATGTTCAGATGTATGATACCAATCGTCCGATTAGCGAAGACTATTCCAAAATAAATGAAAACCAGGCCAAGTATGTCTTTCTCTTTATCGGGGATGGTATGGGTGTAACCCCTGTAACAGCTGCCGAAAACTATCTTGGTTTCACAAAAACCAACAAGGGAGAGATTTTCCCAGATCGGATGAACTTTACAGAAATGCCAATTGTAGGCCTTAAGACTCAGTTTGATTGTCATTCTTTCATTCCTGACTCTGCCTCAACAGCCACAGCTTTTGCTGGTGGAATTAAGACCCAGACAGACACTATCGGTCTTTCAGGGGATTTTGAAAAATCTGCTGATACAGTTGCCGAGAAAGCTAAGCGAGCAGGGAAATCGGTGGGGATTGTCAGTACCGTTACTTTAAATCATGCAACTCCTGCTGCCTTCTATGCCAATGTTGAATCTCGCAAATCCTACTATGATATCGGTCTGCAAATGGCCGAAACCAACTTTGATTATTTTGCGGGCGGGTCATTGAAGGACCGGACTGGTAAAGAAGAGGACCAAAAAGACCTCTATGAGATCATGGAGGAAAACGGCTATACCATTGCGGACACCAAAGCCGAAGCAGAAAAAATAACAGCAGATTCTGAAAAAGTTTATCTTGTTTCTGAGAAACTCCAAGATGATGGGGCAATGCCATATACCCTTGATCAGGAAAAGGGCGACCAAACCCTGAATGATATGGTCAAAAAAGGGATTGAGGTCATGGAAGACGATCCTGAAGGATTCTTTATGATGGCAGAAGCTGGTAAGATTGACTGGGCAGAACATGCCAATGATGGTGTAACAACCATGCATGAAGTCTATGGTCTTCAAGAATCGGTTCAAACAGCTATTGATTTCTACAATAAACATCCAGAGGATACCCTTATTGTGGTGACTGCAGACCATTCTACAGGTGGCTTTACCATTGGTAATGAATCAACAGGTTATGAAACCTACTTTGATTTGTTGAATAACCAGAAGGGGTCTCAGGTGGAATTTAACCAAATCGTAGAGACTGATTTAGCAAGTAAACCCGATATGACTTTTGAAGAATTTGTTCCAAAAATCGAAGACTTTTTTGGTCTGAAACTTGATGCCAATGCACCATCAGAAAATGTCAGCAACGCTCAGGAGGATGCCTATCGAGAAGCTCAGGAGAAAGATCGACTTCTTTGCTCTAAGGAAGAATATGAAGAGTTAAAAGCTGCCTTTGAAGAATCAAAGAAAGAAACTGATGACCAAAACGTCAACTATGGAGGTTACATACCTGTATCCATTACAGCGACCCGTATCCTCAATAAAAAGGCTGGTCTAGCTTGGACTACGACAGACCATGCTGGTGAAAAGGTTCCTGTCTACGCTATGGGTGCAAAAGCCAAAATGTTCGATGGCGAGTATGACGATACTGATGTCGCCATTCGTATAGGAGAAGCAATGGGCTTTAATCCAGAACCTTCTGACAAGCATGACCATGCCGAAGAAAAACAAGAAAAACCAACAGGTGTTGGACTAAAACCCAACAAGTAATTCTATTTTCAAAATGAAGAGGCTAGAACCGAATGTTCTAGCCTCTTTTGAGTCTTAGTTTTTCTTTTTGGCTTCCCCTGCTGGGAAATAAGTCCCTTCTGGCATATCGTTGATAAAAACATGGATGGCTTCCTTGGGTGCTTTGGCAATTCTGGAAACAACCTCCGTTACTTCACGGGCTAATTCAGCTTTTTGCTCATCAGTCCGTCCTTCAAACAAATCAATTTTGACAAATGGCATAAACAATCTCCTTTTTATTTTTCCTACAGTATAGCATAATTAGAGCTTTTTTGATAGGCAAAATGTAGACAAGGTGGCTCCATTTTTAATAGAATAATTATATATAAAGGGGGTCTTTATATGAAACGATTCTGCTTGTCATTTATAGTGGTTATCGGTGCCGTTGTTCTGGCTGCAACAGTTTTTTCTCAGTCTGTTTTCATAGGGCCCTTGCTGATTGCACTATCTCTCTTTGCAGGGGTCTATGGTCTGGTGGTTCTTTACCAAATTAGGCAAAAATCAGCAGAAATCCTCTTGGAGTTTATCCTTCATTTTCTCATGTGGCCATAAGTTGTTCAAGCTCTTTCGGGCTTGTTTTTCTTTTTCCCATAATCCGGATTTTATGATAAAATGGAAAGAGTGAAAACTTATGATTGGAAGAGGAAAAGTGGCTCAATTATATTATAAATATGGCACGATGAATTCGGGCAAGACCATCGAGATATTGAAGGTTGCCCACAACTATGAAGAGCAGGGCAAACCTGTTGTCATTATGACTAGCGCCTTGGATACTCGAGATGGCTTTGGCAAGGTTTCTAGTCGGATTGGCATGAAGCGGGAAGCTGTGGCCATTGATGATGAGATGGATATTTTGGGTTTTATTGAAAAAATGAATCCAAAGCCCTACTGTGTTTTGATTGACGAAGCCCAGTTTCTTAGACGACACCATGTTTATGATTTGGCCCGTGTCGTGGATGAATTAGGCGTGCCTGTCATGGCCTTTGGTCTCAAAAATGATTTTCGCAATGAACTCTTTGAAGGGTCCAAGCATTTGTTGCTTTTGGCTGATAAAATCGATGAAATCAAGACCATCTGCCAATATTGCTCCAAAAAGGCTACCATGGTCTTGCGGACCCAGGATGGCAAACCGACTTATGAAGGTGAGCAGATTCAAATCGGTGGCAACGAAACCTATATTCCAGTCTGCCGCAAGCATTACTTTAACCCTGAAATTTAAAACTCTAGAAAAAAATCTTATGACTGATTTGACTTGAGTCGCTTAACGGCATTTATATCTTAGAAAGGAATTGAATACGCCCTAGAAGCTACGGAAAAATGATAGACGGACTTGTGTGTGAACACACCGCATCCGTCTCCTATTTTTCTCTTGCTTTCTTTACGGGCTTTGTATCTTATTATTATGAACATTTATGATCAATTGCAGGCGGTGGAGGACCGCTATGAGGAGCTTGGGGAGTTGCTTTCGGACCCAGATGTGGTCAGCGACACCAAGCGTTTTATGGACTTGTCAAAAGAGGAGGCGGCGACTCGGGATACCGTGACTGCCTACCGCGAATACAAGCAGGTCATCCAAAACATCACAGATGCAGAAGAGATGATTAAGGATGCTGCTGGTGATGCAGATTTGGAAGAGATGGCCAAGGAAGAGTTGAAAGAGTCTAAGGCTGCCAAGGAAGAATACGAAGAAAAGCTGAAGATTCTCCTTTTGCCAAAGGATCCAAATGATGACAAAAATATCATCCTAGAAATCCGTGGTGCGGCTGGCGGTGACGAAGCAGCCCTCTTTGCAGGTGACCTCTTGACCATGTACCAGAAATTCGCCGAAGGCCAGGGCTGGCGTTTTGAAGTCATGGAGGCCTCCTACAATGGTGTCGGCGGTATCAAGGAAGTGGTGGCCATGGTTTCTGGCCAATCGGTCTATTCCAAGCTCAAATATGAGTCAGGTGCCCACCGGGTGCAGCGCGTGCCTGTGACAGAGAGTCAAGGTCGGGTCCACACCTCCACCGCAACTGTCTTAGTCATGCCAGAAGTGGAAGAAGTAGAGTACGACATTGATCCCAAAGACCTACGCGTGGACATCTACCACGCATCTGGCGCCGGCGGCCAGAACGTCAATAAGGTAGCGACAGCTGTTCGTATCGTCCATTTGCCAACCAATATCAAGGTTGAAATGCAGGAAGAACGGACCCAGCAAAAGAACCGCGACAAGGCCATGAAAATTATCCGGGCCCGTGTTGCTGACCACTTTGCCCAAATTGCTCAGGATGAGCAGGATGCGGAGCGCAAATCAACTATCGGGACAGGAGACCGCTCCGAGCGGATCCGCACCTACAATTTCCCGCAAAACCGTGTGACAGACCACCGTATCGGCCTGACCCTTCAAAAACTGGACACTATCCTGTCAGGGAAATTGGATGAAGTGGTTGATGCCCTGGTCCTGTATGACCAAACCCAAAAATTGGAAGATTTGAATAAGTAATGAACTATGCACAAATCTTTGCCCATTACGAAAAGCAGCTAGATGCCCTTGGGGAAGAAGCTGAAAGCCTGACCTTTACCTTTCGCGCCCTGAAAAAGATGACCGCCACTGATTTTCTCCTCTCCTTGCGGCAGGAGGTGACAGCAGATGATGAAGCCTTACTGGCAGATATTTTTGAAAAACTATCCCAGCATATTCCAGCCCAGTACATCATAGGCGAGGCTGACTTTCATGATTTAACCTTCAAGGTGGACCAAAGGGTCCTGATTCCCCGCCCTGAAACGGAGGAGCTGGTGGATTTGATATTAGAGGAAAATCCGCAGGACAACTTGTCCCTCCTAGATATTGGAACGGGAAGCGGCGCCATTGCCATCAGTCTCAAGCATGCCAGACCCGGTTGGCAGGTAGCAGCCAGCGACCTGTCTGATGACGCTTTGGCAGTGGCCACTGAAAATGCCCATCGGCATAATACGAACATTCAGTTTTTTCGGGCAGATGTTTTTAGACAAGTTTCAGGCAAGTATGATATTATTGTTTCGAATCCGCCTTACATCTCATTTGAGGATAAGGAGGAGGTTGGAAGCAATGTCCTAACGTCCGAGCCGCACATGGCCTTGTTTGCGCAAGAAGATGGCTATGCCATCTACCGCCAAATCATCCAAGGAGCAGCAGAATACCTGACTGAAAATGGCAAACTCTACTTTGAGATTGGCTATAAGCAGGGACCTATGCTTCAGGAAATGATTGGACACTATTTCCCTCAAAAGAGGGTTCGTGTCCTCAAGGACCTCTTTGGCTTAGACCGAAAGGTGGTGGTCGATAATGGATAAGCTCTTGCAGACCCTGAAAAAGGGAGGAGCGGTCATTTTGCCAACTGAAACGGTCTATGGTCTCTTTGCCAGGGCCTTTGACCAGGCAGCTGTTCAGCATGTCTATAACTTGAAAAAAAGGCCTCTTGACAAGGCCCTCAATCTCAATGTAGCCGATTTAGACAGTATCTATGCCTATTCAACGGACCAGCCAGCCTTTCTGGACAAGCTCTACCAAGCCTTTCTGCCCGGCCCTTTGACCATCATTCTAAAGGCCAATGACCAGGTCCCAGAATGGATCAATTCTGGCTTGTCAACCGTTGGATTTCGAGTTCCTGCCTACGGTCCTACACTAGACCTGATAAAAAAGGCTGGAATCTTAATCGGACCTTCTGCCAATCTTTCCGGCCAGGAAAGTGGTCAGGTTTTCAAAGAGATTCAGGCTCAGTTTGACCAAGACCTCCTAGGAATCGAAGACGATAGCGCCCTAACCGGGCAGGATTCAACCATTTTAGATTTATCAGGTTCGCAGGCACGCATCTTGAGACAGGGTGCCATTACCAAAGAAGACCTTCTTCAAGCCGTTCCTGATTTGCATTTTTAGTCCCTCACCCGGTCTTTCCTGACCCATGCCAAACCACGACCTAAAAGGAGTATATACATGATTTTCGATTTGGAAAACTACCAAGCTTATGACCAAGATCTTTGGGATGCCATCAAGGCTGAAGAAGAACGCCAGCAGCACAACATCGAGCTGATTGCTTCAGAAAACGTTGTTTCAAAAGCAGTAATGGCTGCACAAGGCTCTATTTTGACCAATAAGTACGCGGAAGGTTATCCTGGAAAACGCTACTATGGCGGTACAGAAGTGGTAGATGTGATTGAAAATCTTGCCATCGAACGGGCAAAAGAAATCTTTGGTGCTAAATTTGCCAATGTCCAAGCCCATTCAGGTAGCCAGGCCAATGCCGCTGCCTACATGGCCTTGATCCAGCCAGGTGATACTGTTCTTGGTATGGACTTGTCAGCTGGTGGACACTTGACCCACGGAGCTGCGGTTAACTTTTCAGGAAAAACCTACAATTTTGTGGCCTATGGAGTGGACAAGGACACGGAGCAGCTGGATTACGATGCCATCTTGGCTCGTGCCAAAGAAGTATCTCCTAAGCTGATTGTGGCTGGAGCATCTGCTTATTCCCGCATCATTGATTTTGAAAAATTCCGTGCCATTGCAGATGAAGTTGGTGCAAAACTGATGGTTGACATGGCTCATATCGCTGGTTTGGTGGCGGCCGGCCTCCATCCAAGCCCAATGCCACATGCCCATATTGTGACAACCACGACCCATAAAACCCTTCGCGGACCCCGCGGTGGCTTGGTCTTGACCAATGATGAAGACTTGGCCAAGAAGATTAATTCTGCTGTCTTCCCTGGTTTGCAGGGCGGACCGCTTGAGCATGTGATTGCTGCCAAGGCGGTTGCCTTCAAAGAAAACTTGGATCCAGCCTTTAAAGACTATGCAGCCCAGATTATCAAAAACTGTCAAGCCATGGCAGATGTCTTCAAGCAAGACGCGCAATTCCGTGTCATTTCTGGCGGAACCGACAACCATGTTTTCCTTGTAGATGTGACCAAGGTGGTTGAAAATGGTAAGGCTGCTCAAAATATTCTGGACGAAGTCAACATTACCCTCAATAAAAACTCTATTCCGTTTGAAACCCTGTCACCATTTAAGACATCTGGTATCCGTATCGGAACAGCTGCAGTGACAGCCCGTGGTTTCAAGGAAGAGGAGTGCCGTCAGGTTGCTAGCTTGATTATTAAAACCCTCAAAAATGCTGAAAACGAAGCTGTGTTGGATCAAGTACGACAAGAAGTCCGTGCCGTGACAGACCGCTTCCCACTCTACGAAAACTAATATGGATATTTATATTAAACAAACCGTTTTACATCAATTTACCCCAGATGACACAGAGCTGGTTCTTTCGGACCAGCTCTTGGCCATCTCTCCCAAGATTGAAGAATACCTCCGCAAGAAAATCCAGCGAGTCTACTCAGATGATGCCAAGACTGGAATCTTGGGAGAGGATCACCCCTTTTTGCAAAAAGCCAAGTCTGATTTGCTAGAAGCCTCCCTATCCATTGCCCAGCTCTGGAAGGAAGAGTTTGTTCTCTCTGAAAATCAAAAGACCAATGACCTGCTCTTTGTGGCTTATGAGAAGAATGGGATGGAACACTTTGCCTTCTTGCGCATTGCCCTGCGGGAAAATCTGGTTCATATTGGGGAAAATCCTGAGAAACCCCTGATGCTGACCCACAATAACCTTCCCAGTGCAGGTTCGGCTCCTGATGAAGCTCTTCTCATCAACCTGCAGTCTGGCAAGTACCATCTGATTGAGAAGCGCATCAAGCATAACGGTGCCTTTCTCAACTATTTTTCAGATAATCTGCTTCAGGATAAACCGACTATTTCTGCTAAGAAATCTATTCAAGCTGTGGAAAAAACGGCCCAGAAGATTGCGGATAATTTCCAGCAGGGAGATTTCCAGTTCCAATCCAAGGTCAAGTCTGCCATTTTCAACCATCTGGAAGAAGATGGGGAGCTGTCACCTGAAAAGTTGGCCAACCAGCTCTTCGATCAAAACTTGACAGCTCGCCTCAGTTTTGTGGATGAACTGAAAGAGCTTGTTCCTGAGAAGATTGTTTTCGAGGAGATAGATGCCAGCCGCCAGCTCAAAAAATTTGAAAACCAGAAACTGTCGCTTTCAAATGGCATCGAACTCATCGTCCCCAATAACATTTACCAGGATGCAGAATCTGTCGAATTTATCCAAAATGAAGACGGCACCTATTCCATCCTCATCAAGAATATCGAGGATATCAAAAACCAATAGTATGAAAAAAATAGCAAGAACGATCCTTCTTGTCGTCCTTGTTTTTCTAGCCTATCAAACCTATCAGACTTGGCGCAATGTCAAACAAGTCATGACCTACCAGTCCCTGGTGCAAGAGGTTTTGGCGGAGAATGACACCAAAGCCAATGAAGAACTGATCCTGGCCATGATTTACACGGAGACCAAGGGAAAAAAAGTAGATGTCATGCAGTCTAGCGAGTCTGCAACAGGTTATATCAACAGTATCACAGATAAAAAAGAAAGCATCCGTCAAGGTGTCCAATATTTGAGCGACAATCTGATTTTGGCCGAAGAAGCGCAGGTTGATGTGTGGACAGCTGTTCAGGCTTACAACTACGGGCCTGCCTATATCAGTTATGTAGCTGAAAATGGTGGAGAAAATACCATTGAGCTTGCTCAAAAATATTCAAAAGAAGTAGTGGCACCTAGTCTTGGAAACAGTACTGGTGAAACCTATAACTATTTCCATCCTATTTCCTTGATTTATGGAGGAAAACTCTATGTCAATGGTGGAAATATCTACTATTCCCGCCAAGTACAGCTCAATCTCTATATCTTAAAACTGATGAATATTTTCTAAGAAAATCAATCAAACATCACCTGATTGGTTTTTTATTGGTCTAAAAATGCTATAATAGTCGTAGAAAATGAAAGGGAGATTTTCCGAATGACTAGAACCGTATTGATAACAGGAGCAACAAGTGGTAT
>RRZT011271784.1_pt1 | contig 16617 bp, 16 predicted proteins | sample 2165551 | NCBI WGS metagenome assembly RRZT01 (sample SAMN10456910, study PRJNA506462) | wastewater metagenome | biome: wastewater; feature: sludge; material: wastewater sludge; isolation source: wastewater sludge with Escherichia coli K12::gfp cells carrying plasmid... | place: USA: Moscow, Idaho...
ACGCGCCGGCTGTTCCCGTTCGCTCCCGCACCATTCTAACCAATCTCATCCGTTCAAGCCAACCGTACTCTGCACGCCCCTCCCCACCAACGTCCCCGGGACGTGCGACGTCCCCGTCCTCTCCAACGTCCCCGGGACGTGCGACGTCCCGGGGACATGTCGCGTGCGCGCGCCTCCGGGGGAACCCATCTCCCCTGATTTGTGGTTTACTATAGGTGAGACTACTCCAGAGGAGGCTGTCCGTGTCACATCTCCAGATTTTTAGCAGGCCTGCCATTGTCCGCGCAATCACCGCAGCGATCCTACTGCTGATCCTGGCCGGCTGCAACAGTGCACAGCAAACGGCGGACCCCGCAGCCCAAGCAACCATCAGCGCGCTCGCAACTTCAAATGCTCAGTTGTCGACGCAGGTGGCCGGCCTCTCGGCCGCAGCAGGGGTTGCCACCCCAACGCCACCCGCAGCGCAAGCCGCGGCTGCCCCAGCGCTTGCGCCCGGCACGGGTGATGGGCAGCTGCCCAACGCCCAGATCGTGGTCGACCTGGCGCCCGAAGGCGAGACGATTTATGACTTCCGCCTCGACCACGCCACCAATCAGATTTTTGTCACCGACAGCGCAGACCAGCTGCATGTCCTTGATGCGGCCACGTATATGCCGATCAAGACCCTCCCCTATGGAGGATGGCTGCAGCTTGATGGCGACCATCACAGGCTTTATATCTATAAGCCCTACGTCACCGAGGGCGAAGAAAGTGTGATCCACGTGATCGATACCACCTCGTTGGAGGAGGTGGGGACGATCGAGGGGCGCGCTCTTGCCGTCGACGCCGAGCACAACCGTCTGTTTGTCGGCGAGCCGTACGGCATCAGCACGGCCGAAGATGCGCCGGGCGTTCGTATTCTGGATGGCGCTACGCTGCAGCAAACGGGCAGCTTTACCCAGACCGGCGAACCTCTTTACAACCCGCTGCGCAATGAACTCTTGATCTCTGCCTATACCGTCTACAGCGCCGATCCTGAGACTGGCCAGGTGACCGCCGACCTCTTTCCTGAACTCACAGATTGGGGGCAGAACGGCTTCCCATGGTGTAACGGGTGCCCCTGGGTCGACGGGGTACACTATTACCCCACCGACAAGGTTGTGGCCATAGAGATCAGCGACCACTGCGCGGGGAAAGGCTGCGGCACCGTCGCACCGCCTCACTTCTTTGACGCCAACACAATGCAGCAGATCGACCCGGCGGTGGCGCCCCAGGTGCAGGCAGACTGCGGCACACAAGGCAGCTTAGCCGGCGCAATTGGCAGCCGGCGTTATGTCAACGACATCTATGACCGCTACGTTGTTTATTCAAACCTGCTGGTCACCGACGAACAGGGCAACCCAATCACAGTGCGGGATGGGCTTCGTCTCGATCTTGCGAATCCTGACACCGCGCAAGGCTATCTATACGACGGCACGGTCGTCGATCTGGCGACGCTGATGCCGATCGGCCGCTGGCCGGCGTCGTGCATCTTTGCTGCCGATGCTGATACCGGCCTGCTCTTTGGCCGGCGCGCCGGCAGCCTCTATGTGATCGCCCCCCGCGGCGCACAGCCGCCGGTGCCGGAGCCGCCCCTGCCGGAACTGCTGCCACAGGAATACACTGTCGAGCAGTTGGTAATCTCGCCGGACTTCGCCAATGACAACACCCTGCTTGCCGTCAGCGGCAGCAACATTTACCGTTCGACCGATGGCGGCCAGCGTTGGAAGCGGCTCCAAGGCGGCCTGCCCCTGGGGCAGGGCAGCACCTGGGTCGTCGCTTTCTCACCGAACTATGCGGACGACCACACGCTGTTTGCCGGCGGCAATCGTGGGGAGTACTGGGGCGAAGGGGTGTGGCGGTCGCAGGACGGGGGCGATACCTGGGAGGCCCAGTGGACAGATCTGGAACATCGCCGCATTACCGGCTTCTTCTTTGCGCCCCAATTCGGATCTGACCAAACCATGGTAGCCCAGGCCAGGTTCTATGACGTGGCATCCGGACTCTCCGGTGATTCGTACCAGCAGTCGGTCGACGGCGGCGTCACATGGACGCTGGCAGTCACGGGCAATGTATCCACTGCGGCAGGCGAGACGCCGCTGCCCCCCGTGAGCGAACTGCTGCCGGGCTACACCGTACCGCCCAACCGGCCCACAAATATCACCAACCAGGGCAGCAGCGTGCAGGTCACGCTCGATGGGAGCACCTGGATCACACCGTCGCTGGCTCTGCGTGAAGGCGACTGGCTGTATGCAGTCCTTGCGGCGCCAGACTACCCTTCCAATCCAACGCTTTACGTCTTTGGCAATCAAAGCCTATGGCGCAGCACCGATAACGGTGCCACCTGGGCCGCTTGGGATGACGCTCGCCTGCAGGCGATGGACTATAGCAACCACATGAGTGCAGGGGCCGTTTCGCCGCTGCTCGGCGACGGAACCTATAGGCTGCTAATCGGCACGGCCAACGGCCAGGTCTGGGTGCTGGATCCGGCCCAGATGGCATGGAAGGCGCAGCCCAAAGCCGTGTCCGCCGCCGTTACCCCGGCGGCAGTCCAAGCTGCCTCACCGCTGCCGTTGCCGACGCCGACACCTGCAGATGCTGTAACGCAGGCCCCTGCTGAAACGCAGGCCCCGGCTGCAACCGCCACATCAGTCGTAACGGCTACTACGCCGGCGGCCACTTCCGTCGCCACTTCTACGATGGAAGCAGCAGGCGAAGCCGCTGCCTCACCAACGCCATCGATACCTGCGGAGCCGCTCGCCGGCGATCCGCCAACTGGATATTTCCGGCCCGAGGGATCCACGGCCCTCGTATGGCAGAACAACCTGCGCGCCCAACAAGACTTGGGCTGGGCGCGGCAGGCAAATCCGACCACGACCGGCGGCGCCTACCAGCAGTTTGAAAACGGCACCATGGTGTGGCGGCAGGACACGAGCCAAATCTATGTCTTTTTCAACGACGGCACGTGGCGCTCTTTCGCCGATACCTTTAAAGAGGGCGATCGCGAAAGCGATCCTGCCTTGTCGCCCCCGGCTGGGAAGCTGCAGCCGATACGCGGCTTCGGCAAGGTCTGGCGTGATCATGAGGGACTGCGCGACAAGCTCGGCTGGGCAGTCGCCAAAGAGACGTCCCAGCCCGCCGAGATCCATGCCTTTGAACGCGGTACCATCATGCGTTTTGGCCCGCTCCTCTTCATTGCCGTGGGTGTCGACACGGACCAAGGCACATGGTACTGATCTATTCGACCGAGTTCTGTGCCGACTGCTGGCGCATCAAGGCGGCGCTTGACGCGCTGCGGGTGCCCTACCGGGAGATCGACATCAACCGTGACGAAGAGGGTTATGACGATCTCCTGCACCTGGCGCCGGGCCGGCCGCACGTGCCGACAGTGGTGTTACCTGACGGCACGGTGCTGGTCGAGCCAGACGTATTAACGGTGACTGCACGGTTAGGCAGCCGCTAGTCAGCTATAGTCCCATCTCAGACCGCTGCCATGCCACCTGGGCACGGAGGCCGTCGATCACGCGGGTGCGCGCCGTATAGCCCAGCACGTCGTGTGCCTTGGTGGTGTCGGCGACGGTGCGCAGCTGGTCGCCAGGACGCGGGGGTCCATAGCTGAGATGGGCCGGTTCCCCGGTAAGCTCCTCGAGCATGCCCAGCACCTGGTTGACGTTTACTTCTTCGCCGCCGCCAAGATTGAAGATCTGGCCGACGCTCTTCTCGGGCTGCGCGGCAGCCAGCATCAATCCCTGCATGCAGTCCGCGATGTAGGTGTTGCTGCGGCTGTTCGTGCCGTCGCCGTCTACCACGATTTCTTCGCCTGTCAACAGCTTGCGGATGAAGATGTTGTAGCCCATGTCAGGGCGCTGGCGTGGGCCGTAGACGGAAAAGAGGCGCACGATCGTCCAGTTCAAGCCGTCTTTCTCGCCGTAGGCTTGGACCAGCTGTTCGGCAGCCAGCTTGGTAATGCCGTAGGGCGAAACCGGTGCCGTGGTAACCGTCTCATTGCCCGTCGCAAAGCGGCCGTAGACGGACGAAGTCGAACAGTTCAGAAAATGGCGCACCCCCGCCTGCACGGACGCATCCAGCAGCCGCTGGGTCGCCAGGATATTGCAGGTCATGTAGTTCTCAAACTCGACCCAACTGCGCAGCAGCCCGGCCATGGCGGCAACATGGAAGACGGTGTCGACGCCGGATAAGACCGGTACCATATCGGCGTCGCGCAGGTCCAGCTCATGAAAACTGAACTGCGGAGTATTCAGCAGCCCGGCGAGATTTCTCTCCTTGATCGGCCGCGGGTAGTAAGGAATAAACGCATCCACGCCGACGACCGTGTGGCCCGCCGCCAGCAGCTGCTCACTGAGATGCGAGCCGACAAAGCCGGCGACGCCGGTTACGAGAATACGGGACATTGCTACACTTTTCCTTGTGCTTGGGGGCCGGGGCCCTTGAGTTGCTGCGCTGCAATGCGCAGTTCGCCGAATACCTCGCCCAGGGCGTCGAGTGTGTAGTGGGCATTAAGGCCGCTGGGATTGGGCAGGATCCAAATAAACGTCTGGCCGATCTGTTCCGCTTGCAGTCCTACGGCTGCACGCGGCTTTCCAAAGGCGCTGCGATAGGCGCCTACGCCGAGCACGGCCAGTACTCGTGGCGTGTATTCTTCTACCTTGGCAGCCAGCCGCTTGCCGCCGGCCGCCAGTTCTTCCTTGGTGAGCTCGTCTGCCGTAGCGGAAGCGCGCTGCACCAGGTTCGTGATGCCGTAACCTAAGGGCAGCAGATCCTGCTCTTCGGCCGGGAGCAAGACGCGCGGCGTGAAGCCGCCCAGATGCAGCGCCGGCCAGAAGCGGTTGCCGGGACGGGCAAAGTGGTGACCGGTGTAGGCTGTGTAGAGGCCGGGATTGATCCCGCAGAACAGGATATGGAGATTGGGCGCGATCACGTCGGGCACAGTCTTATCTGCGGCCGCCAGCAGATCGGCGCGCGTCGGAGTCGGCATGAGCTGTTTCCTGGTGGGCTAGCGAGCAGTAAAGCCGCCGTCGACGGCGACCAGCGAACCGGTCATATAGGACGCGGCATCCGAAGCCAGGAAGACGACCACGCGGGCGATCTCTTCCGGTTGGGCCAGCCGCCCGACCGGGATCGTCCGGTCGGCAAGGTCATCGAGGAAGGCGCGCGTGGGTGGCGCCGAACGCTCAGATGCAAGCATGGGTGTGTCGACCTCGCCGGGGCAAACGGCCAGGATGCGAATACCGTCGCGCGCATGGTCCAGCGCCATGGCGCGCGTCAAGTTGTGTACGGCCCCCTTAGTGGCACAGTACGCTGCGACGCCGGCCGAGCCGATGTCGCCCCAAATAGAACCAAAGTTGACGATGACGCCGCTGTGGCGCGCCACCATGTGCGGCAGCGCCGCACGGCACATAAAGAAAATACCATCCACGTTGACGCCAAAGATCTGGCGCCATGCCTCGTCGCTGGTGTGAATGGTATCCGTGCGCTTAATAATACCGGCGGCGTTGACCAGGACATCCAGCTGACCATAGCGCTCTACCACGGCGGCGATCGCTTCATTACAGAATACCGATTGGCTTACATCCCCCACCAGCGCCAGGCCGCCCACTTCCTCGGCGATACTCCTTGCGCCTTCGGCATTGCGATCTACGACCACAACCCGGGCTTCCTGCGTGGCGAAAGCCCGTACGCTGGCAGCTCCCATCCCTGAAGCGCCGCCGGTTACGACGACAACCTTTCCCTCAAAGCTCATTTACACCCCAATCTCGTACAGTTTGCGGAGGGCGACGCGAAAGCGTCCGTTCGCCACCAAATCCACATTATCGCTGATCAGGTCAATGCTGCCGATCAGAGTTTCGCCTGCGAGCGCCTTGACTTCCGGATCGTCAATTCTTTCACACAGCGCCTCGGCAAAACCGTGTAGCGCAATGACCTGAAATGGGCGGCCAAAGAACTCGCGTGTCTGCTCCGGCAGCGGCTGCGTGATCTGGAGGGCATTGTGCATATGCGCAACGTACTCGTAAGCGGTACGGAGCTGCGCTTCGCGGTCCTGCCAGCTCACGGCGGCGAGTGCCTGCTGAAGGACAGGGTACAACTCCGGCCCGCTGCGGAGCCGCCGAAAAGCCGTGCCGAACCACTTGGGGTAGGGCGCATAGGTGCGCTCCATCAGAAAGCACAGCCGCATGATATCACGCACGAGCCGCGCTCCGATCAGCGCCGAGCCCAGTTCATCGCCAACCTGCCCGGCGCGCCCCATCAGGTGTTCCTCCTGCCCTATGCGCGCCCAACCGGCGGCAAGCAGATAAAGCCAGACATCCTCCGGATAGTAGACAAAGCGGCTGCGAATGTCAATCAGGCCAACGGCATCATAGAAGACGGCGCCCGCGGTGATCGACAGCAGCTTCTGCTCGGGAAAGGTCAGCCAGTCAAGTGGCTGCAGCGGCTGCGCCAGGTCATAGTTGAGCTGCTGCAAAACAAGCGCCGCCGGGGTCAGCACCTCCACCCGATGGTTGACCGGCCCATCTTGCACTTCTTGCAGACGCTGCACGCCGTGGTCGCGCGGGTCCGGATCCGAAAAGTTGGTGGGGTAGCCGCCAAACCGCTTTGGCAGGCGTTCGGCCAGCAGCGCGTGCAGCGGCCCCGCCGCAGTCGCGTGATCCTCGGAGCGCAAAAACAGCTGAACCCGCGGCCCCCAATGATGATCCGTCGACGTTCCATCGTCATACCCAAGCACCTCCGAGCCGTTGCCCAGCAAAGCCGCCGCATGCGGCAGACCCCCGAAATGCTGCTCCAGCAGGGGCCGCACGGCCTCGAAGTAGAAACCTTCGCTCAGTTGAATTCCATTGAGAGTCGTCACAGTACGCCTGGCTCAAAGTCGTTTCGTGAAATAAATGGCGAGGTCGTCATCCACCGCCACTTGCTCGCCATGCCCAATCGCCCGTCCCGCCTGCGCTATGCCGCGGCCGTCGGGAATATAGCCGCGCTTGACGTAGAGCACCTGGGCCGCCCCGTAGTCTGCCGTCAGGCCGACCCCTATCCCTGCCACCTCCGAACGTTCGGCAATCCGGCGCTCCGCCTCGTCCAGCAGGACCGTCCCTACGCCTCGCCGTTGGTACTTGATCAGGACGTTGAAATCTACAATCTCCGGAATGCCGACGTCCCGGAACGGCGGGTAATCTGACTCCCAAACGATTGTCACATACCCGGCGAACTCACCGCCACGTTCGGCCAGCAGCACGACGCGCCGCCCTTGGTCACTCTCCTCCAGGTAACGCGTGTACTGCTCCTGGGGCTTATGCCACCCCTGTGCTGCGAATGCGGCTGCAACCGGAGCCACATCCGCGGCCGCCATCGTGCGCACGCGCACAAGGCCACTATCTTGTACGCTCATTGCAGCAGCGGCAGTTCCAGGTAGTCGGGAGCAATAAACAAGCTCCCCTCCGTCGTGCCCTGTGGAGCCACGCGCTGCAGCCGTTTTGTCAGTTCGGCGGCCGGGATACGCCCGGCCAGCGCCTGCCCAAACGCCGTGACTACCTGGCGCACTTCGGCCCCCGTCTCGTGGACAAACTCCAGGCGGAAGTGGCGAATTCCTGCCTGCCGCCATGTGTCCAGGTGCCTGCTTGCTTCTTGCGCCTCGGCGCCAAAAACTGTGTTGCGGCAGCCGACATCGGCCATGACGGGATGGACACGGCCATGATCATCCCGCAGCGCCACGCGGTGGCTCTCACACGGGTGGCCGCAGTCCTTGTAGCTTGTGCCCGTCGACAAGAAGCGGCAGAAGACGCAGTGCTCGGTATGAAAGACCGGCAGGTGCTGATAGGCGATGACCTCGATTTTCTCCGCCCCGAGTTCGCGTGCCAGGTCCGCAACCTGGGCCCCGTTCAGATCGTGGGTCGGCGTCAAGCGCTCGATCCCAAGCTGGAGGTAGCTGCTTGCGCTCAAGAGGTTGGCCGCATTGAGGCTGAAGTCGCCGATGAGCGTCGGGCGCTCCCCGTCCTGAAACGCGGCGAGCAGGCCGCCCGAACGTACGACTACCTCGCATTCCAGCCGGCGCAGGAAGTTGACGATGCGCTGCTCGTTTGGTTTGAGCACACGGGGGCTCGCCACACGCGCCGTGATGCCCGCCGCCTGGACGCGTTCCACGGCCGGGCGGAGGCCGTACAGGTCAAGGTAGTCGAGCGTGATGCTGCCCGGCGGAATATCCGCTGCCAGGGCCAGCGCCTCTTCCAGCTGTTCTGGGGTGCGCACCAGCAGGTGGAGCTGCGCGGCAGTGCCGGCGGGGGTTCCGCCACGGCTTATCTCGGCGGCGTCGATCGCGCCGGCCAGTACGGTCTGCGCATCACGCACGACAAGGGGCCGGACCTGCGCCTGCTGTTCCGCCAGCAGGTCTACCGCCTGGCGCCGCAGCCGGTTGAGCAGCGATGACGGCACAAATGGCCGGCCGCGCACGTCAACAGTGAGTTCTGCTAACATATAAGCCGTGTTGCCCAGGCGGTCCAACTGCGCACGCAGGCTCTCGGCGTCCAACTCCCGGTTAGCAGCCGGCACCAAGGGCTCCTCCGAGCGTATGACCACACTCGTATGGGGCTGGCTCAAGAGGGACCACTCCAATACCAACGGCTCACCTTCGTAGGCTATCGCACACACGCGCAGCGGCTGCTTGTGCACAGGCGCCGGGGCATCTAAATAGGTACGCACGACCTTATCGAGCGCGGGGTCGTGTGTACGCCAGACAAGATCGCCGGCGCGGACGCGGTCAAAGTCGATCGCGCCGTTGCCAAACTGCAGCTCCAGCTGGCCGCTTCGCGCGGGCGTCACCTGGTAGACGCGCCCGCCTTCTTCGCGCGCCTGGGGGCTGCGCCAGTCGGCGGCATCAAAGACAATCCCATCGCCCGGTTTCAGAGGAGCCACAGCGTGTGCATCGGTGGGCGCCACCAGCACGCGATCGGCCAGCACCCGCACGACGCGTGCTATCTGGACGCCGCGATCGCGCGGTGTGCGGCCCTTGACCACCTGCTGGTGGTTCGTGCCGCTGATGAAGTAAGGGCCCAGTCCACGCGAGAAGACCTGTTCGAGCACAATGTCGTCGGCGGCGGTGGCGCTCACGGGCAGACCGGCGTAGGCCTCATCCACCGCCTTGCGATAGGCGGCGGTGTTCAAAGCCACGTAGTCGGCATCCTTATAGCGTCCCTCGATCTTGAGCGCTGACACACCAATTTGAACAATCTCCGGCAGCTGGTGCAGTGCAAACAGGTCGCCGGGCGAAAGCAGATAGCGCGCATCGGCGAGAGGCTTGGGCTGCCCGTCTACGACCAGCTCGTACGGCAGGCGGCACGCTTGCGCGCACTGCCCACGGTTGGCGCTGCGCCCGCCCCAAGCCTCCGAAGAGAAACACTGTCCCGAGTAGGAGACGCACAACGCGCCGTGGACAAACATCTCCAGTTCGCAGTCAGCCTCTCTGCGAATGGCCCTTATCTCGTCGAGGGACAGCTCACGCGCCAGTACGACACGTGAGACGCCAAACTGCTGCGCCAGTCTCACACCCTCGGCGCTGGTAATGCTCATCTGGGTTGAGCCGTGCACCTCCAGGTCAGGCGCGATCTGCCTGGCCAACTGGGCAATGCCCACGTCCTGGACGATGATGGCGTCGATGCCGGTGGCGGCAATGGCTGCCAGAGACTTGGCCGCCTCTTCCAGCTCATGGTCGAACACAAGCGTGTTGAAGGTCACGTAGCCGCGCACGCCGCGCCGGTGGAGCGCGGCTGTCACATCGGGCAGTTCGGCCAGCGAAAAGCCGACCTTGGCGCGGGCGGTGAAGTGCTTGAGCCCGAAGTAGACGGCGTCGGCGCCTGCCTCGATCGCGGCATGCAGCTGCGGCCAGTAGCCGGCCGGGCTCATCACCTCTGGTTTTGCAGTCTTATGTAGCTCGCGTGACGTCATGCTGCCGGTAAATCTTCGAACCGATAATACACAGACTTGCCGTTCTGCTGCCCCAAGGCAACCATTTCGTCGGCGCCGCTGGAAGGACCGCCAATGCGCAGCACGGCATCACAACGTGCAACCAGCTGGCGCGAGATGGGATGGAAGATCTCGTTAAAGACCTGGTCGCCAATCCGCTCCGAACCGGCCAGCTCGATGAGCGGCAGCGCATACCATTCGCCCATCACCGGCAGGTGGCCGGCACGAAAGACGCGCAGTGCCACCTCTGTCATGGCATGGACGTTGGCAGCGATTAGCTTCGGATCGTCGTTTGTGCCGGAGCGATAGGGGCCTGCAATCAAGATCATCATGGCCAGTTTACCTGTGGCGAGCGATAGTAGGTCACGTCTTCGGCGTCCCAACGCGGGGCCTGGGCCGCCAGGCGTGTGCGGTACTCTTCCCAGTTCCGCCCGTCGCGGGGTGACCAGCCGATTTCGGCGATCCCCGGCAGGCGCGGCAGGACCATGAACTCGATTTCCTTAAGCGTGCGCAGCGTCTCAGCCCACAGTGGCGCTTCCACGCCGATCACCTGGGCCTCGCCGACGCCAGCCAGGTAGCTCGTGGGCTCCCAATCGTAAGCGTCGCGTACGGGTACCAACCCGGCCCACTGCAGGCCCAAGGGCGTATCGGCGTCATACTTCATGTCGAGATAGGTGCGCGAGGCGGGTGAAACGATCACCTTGGCACCCTGTTCGACAGCCTGCAGCGTATGGACGACGCGCGCGGGGTCGGTGTTCCACTGCTGTACCAGCGTGCCCGGCAGTAGGGGGGCCTGGCCGAGTTCCTCCCATCCAACCACCTGCTTACCATACTTCTGCACCAGCGGCTGGACGCGCTGCATGAAGCGCAGATAGGCATCCGGCGGGGTGGACATGACCTCGTCGCCCCCGATGTGGATGTAGGGCCCTGCAGTTAGCTCAGCCAGTTCGCGCAGCACATCGTCCAAGAACGTATACGTAATCTCCTTGTCGACGCACAGCGAGCTGAAGCCGACTTCGGTACCGGTGTAGAGCGGCTGGGCTGCGCCATCGCAGTTCAGCTCAGCATACGATGCGAGCGCAGCATTTGTATGGCTTGGCAGGTCGATCTCCGGGACGATCGTGACAAAGCGCGCTGCGGCGTAAGCGACAAGATCGGCGTACTCGGCTTGTGTGTAATAGCCGCTGCCTTCGCCGTTGACGGCGGTACTGCCGCCGACTAAAGCCAATTGCGGCCACGACTTGATCTCGATACGCCAGCCCTGGTCGTCGGACAGGTGGAGGTGGAGCACGTTCATCTTGTACTGCGCCAGCAGGTCGATAAAGCGCTTGACGTCCTCAACGCTGAAGAAGTGGCGGGCCACGTCGAGCATGGCTCCGCGCCAGTTAAAGCGAGGTGAATCGATAATCTCGCCACCCGGCAGCTGAACGCCTGCGGCCCCAGGCCCCGCCGGCAGCAGTTGGCGCAGCGTCTGTACGGCATAGAACAGGCCCGCCGGCTGCACGGCCTCGATCAGAATGTCATCGGGCGCAATGCGCAGGTAATAGCCCTCGCCGCCCAACTGCGAACGGCGATCACTCCCCGGTTGCAGCAGCAGCAGCTTGATCGACGCGCTGCTGTCCTCACTGCCGGCTGTGCTATCGACGATAGAGGCTTTAATGCCCCCACTGCGCTGCAGCACTTCTGCCAGCTCCCGTGCGACAGCGTCAACTTCGGGCGTGCCGGGCGCGACGGAGATCGTCAGCGTAGACGGGAGTGTATAGGAGCCCCCGGTTGTTACGACCGATAGAGGTTTTGGGATCAACAGGTCCATAGTTCCACTCGAATCTTGGGCGAAGCTTCCCCTTCACGGTTTCTCCGCCTGGGGATAGCTGGCATATATGCTGGTCTTGCCCTGCTTGTCGAACGCAATCACATCATACGGCTGCGGCTCCAGCCCCTCAACTTCCATGCCAGGAGATCCGACAGGCATTCCCGGTACAGCCAGGCCGGCGATCTGCGGGCGTTCGGCCAGCAGGCGGTCGATATCGGCCGCAGGAACGTGTCCTTCAATAACATAGCCATCCACGATGGCCGTGTGGCATCCCTGGAGATCAGGGGGCACCCCGTAGCGTTTTATGACTTCCGACAGGTCCTGCATCTGCTCTTCCTGCACGGCAAAGCCATTGTCTTTCAGGTGCTTGATCCAGTCGCCACAACAGCCTCAGGTAGGGGATCTGTACACTGTCACTTGGGGCTTGCCGCCGGCGCCGGTCTGCGGTTGGGCGGGCGCCGGTGCGCCACACGCAGCCAACAGCAAGAAACCCAGCAGCAGGCTCACGATCGCGCGCTGCATATCCAACTCCTCCTCTCAACGTAATCCAGATACCCCGGGGATTGGCAAGGCGTGGGCCTTTTAAGGCGTGGGCCAACTATCCTACGCCCCGGTACGATTGAAGGCGTCCTATCATACCACGATTTTGGCCGCATATCCTCGTTCATACCTGCGTAGTGTACATCCATCCAGTGATTGAACCATGGTTTGCATATATCCTTTTACGAGAGATGAAATGCACAACAAAGGAGAAACGTATGACGGTCAAGTCTGAGCAATTCGCTGCGACAGGCGGCCAGATGGCGCAGATTGCCGACAGCGAGCTGGGCGCACGACAGATGAATGTCGGCAACGTTGAGCGCCTGGTATCGATTCTTGTTGGCGCCATTGGCCTGCTTATGCTCTCGCGCAGGCTGTTTGTCTACGTGACGCTGGCTGCGCTGAGCGGTTACTTACTGTTCCGCGGCATTAGCGGGCGCTGCGCGCTCTACGCGCGCGCCAACATCGACACGCGTGGGCAGGAAGATTTTGTCGCAAGCATCCGCGACGCCGGCACACGGGCGGCGAGTGATGCACGCACGACTGCACCGGCCGACCGGATCGGTGAAGGCGATTCAGAAGACAGCGAGATAGCGCGCTGGATGGAACGCGAGCGGGCGGTCGATCCGGTCGAACAGGCATCCTGGGAGTCGTTCCCGGCGAGCGACCCGCCCGGCAAGGCTTAGTACATAGGTACAGCCTTACACAAAGGAGAAATGATATGTCGAACCCGGTAACCAAAAGCATCATAGTGGACGGTTCACCCGCGGACATTTATGCCGTCTGGTCGAATTTCGCGATGTTTCCGCAGTTTATGAAGTACATCGAAGAAGTGACCATTACGGGTGCAAACCGCAGCCATTGGGTCATGAAAGGCCCCTTGGGATACGAGGCCGAATGGGACGCTGAGACTACGCGCATGGAAACTGATAAGCGCATCGCCTGGCGCAGCCTTGATACGGACGATACAAACGTCAAGACGAGCGGGCAGGTCACCTTCAATGAGCTGCCGGACAACCAGACCGAAATCACGGTGACCATGCATTATGTGCCGCCGGCAGGTGTTGCCGGCGAAGTAGTCGCCGAGCTGTTCGCCAACCCGGAGCACCGGCTAGAGCAGGATCTGGAAAATTTCAAGCGCTTTGTCGAAGGGGCAACCCGAACCACGCGCAAGGCTGTTTCGCAAAGCGAAGCAACACGAATGGGGAATGTATGAAGCTGCATACGGTTATGCCGCCGGCAGGCTATCGCCTGTTGGCCAACACAGGCCGATCACAGGCGGCAACCATGGTATTGGAACCTGGCAAGTCTATTGCCCAGAATGAAGTCGTCAGCGACGCTTGGGACCAGTGGGTCTATGTAACGCGCGGTGAAGGTCGTGCCTTCGTGGGCGGCTGCTGGCTGGATATCAAGGCAGGGTCACTGCTGCTGATCGAGGCAGGCGAATCACACGAAATTCGCGCCACCGGGCGCAGCCCGCTCGAAACCATCAGCATCTGCGCCGCGCCGCACAAACAGTAACGCGACAAGACAACAATTCAAAGATGGTGTCCCTGGCTCCTGCGGGCCGGGGACGCTTTTATGACAGCCCAATCGGCTACTGGCTCGGGTCGGCGCCAAACCAACGTGTGTAGACCTCCTTGTACACCCCGTTCTCGTGCAGCTTGAGGATGGCGCGGTTGATGTCTTCGCGCAAAGCTCCTCCTGTCGAGACGGCAATCCCATAGTTCTCAAGATCAAACGGCCCCCCTGCCATCTGTGTCTTGTGCTCCCCATCGTTGAGCGAATAGTAAAGCAGCACCGGGTAGTCGTAGACGATGGCATCGGCGCGCCCGGCGGCAAGTTCGGAGTAGGCATCGTCGATCGATTTGACGGTACGATGTGGCACGCCTTGGCTCGTCAGCCAGGCCGAGCCGGTCGTGCCTTCTACGGCCAACGCCTGTTTGCCGGGCAGGTCCTGCGGCCCGTTGATGGCCCCGCGCAGTTCACGGACGGCAAGCTGTGCCGTCACGCCCGCCGTGAAATTTGCGATTACAAATAGGCCGGCGAACATCCAGACCAGGCCGATAAGCCGGCCAGGGATCGACCTCGGCGTCTTGTCGCCGTAGCCTACCGTTGTGACGGTGACGCCTGCGTACCACATGCCGGCCCAGATACCGTGGACGTAATCCTGGGGGAACTCCGGGTTGTGTTTGCGTTCGAAGAGCCAGACGAGGTGGCCGACGATGATCAAAAGCGCCAGGACAAACGCCAGCAAGCGCAAGAGAGCAGGTGAAAAAGCCAGCGCAAGGACATCCAGTACTGGCGTCTCGCTCTTGGCCGGTGTGAGGATGCCCAAGCCCGATTCAAAGTAGGGGAATGAGAAATCGACGTGCTGCTCGCGCTCTTCGGTGATGGTGATGGCCGCAATGGCCGCATCGGCTTGCCCTCCTTCTACAGCGGCAAGCTGATCCTTGACTGTATTCACTCGCTCCCACGCATAGGGGCGCCCCAGTTGGGCAGCGATCGCCCGCCAGAGGTCAATGCTAAACCCCGACAGATCTCCGTTCTTATCTTCAATGACAAAGGGTGGAATCGGTTTCGTCGCTATGCGGAGCGGTAGTTCCTGCAGGGGTGACGAAGCGGCGGCCGGCATTGTGAGCAGAGCGGCTGCGGCGGTGACAATGGCGACTATACAGATGGCAATTGTAGAAACGAGCAACCGTTGCATGCGAGTACGGGTTCGGAAGCAATCTCTCATACGTGATATCTAGCGAATGTGCCGTCGATACGCCACAAAGAAACCGAGTTTTCGGAAAAACTCGGTTTCTTTGTGCGAATGTCTTGAGTGCAGCGGCCTCTAGGTATTAGGCAGTTGCTACCATCTTGCGAGCCTGGGCAATCCAGAAGGCGTAGTCCGGCCGGTGGAAGGCAGGGGCCTTGCAGATCTCTGCGAGCTGCTCAGAGGTCGCCTCTGCCAGCGCTTCGTAAGAGCAGATGCCGGCTGAATAGAGGCGCCGCTCGTAGATCTGACCGATGCCCTCGAGGATCTCGAAGTCATCCGGCGGCGTACCGTCCCACACGCGGCCCGCGCTGTTGGTCTCGTTGGCAAGCCGCAGTGCATCAGCCTTGATGGCGGCGAGGTCCACGCCCTGGAAGCGCTTGAGGTCCAGGATGTCGATCAGCTCTTCGTCTGGCATGCCCGCCAGTTCCCAGAAGCTGCCGACACCGGCGTTGTACAGCCTTTCCTCGAAGATGGTGCCAATACCGTTCACCTGCGCCAGGTCCTGCGGGCAGGAGACCTCAAACACCTTGACGCTCCCGGCGCGGGCTGTGCGCTGGCGCTGTACCCGCCTGCCCTTGGCGCGCAGGCGCGCTTCGGCAATCCAGGCAGCAGCGTTGCCCGTCCGCACCCCGGCCTTGCGCAGGATGTCGTCTACCTGCTCGGGCGTGGAGGCGGCGAGGGCGGCAAAGCTGTCGATCCCGCCGGCGCGCAGGGCGGCAGCGTGCGTATCGCCAAGTCCCTGGATCAGGGCGAGGTCGTTTTCCTTGCGCTGGTTGAGCTGGGCCTGCAGGGCATCGAAGCCGGCCCAGTCGCCGGCAGCAGCCAGGGCGGCCTGCTGCTTCCAATCGTCGAAGTCTACCCTCTGCCACGCCTTGGGCTTGATGATATCGGCCAGCACCGCGTCGTCGGCGGCGGCCAGTTGGGCAAAGGTCGTGACGCCGGCGGCGCGCAGCAGCGAGTTGTAGCGCGGGCCAATCCCCTCGATGCGGATCAGGTCGTCGCCGGCCACCTTCAGGCGGGGCTGCTCTTCGAAGCGCGCTGCCTCCAGCACCCAGGTCGGAGTGTCAGGCACCTGCCACGGCTGGGCCCCGACGATGTCGCGCAGTTCGGCAGGGTCGGTCTGGGCCAGCTGCTTGTAGGTCGTGATACCGGCGGAGGCCAGGATGGCGGCGTAACGCGGGCCAATCCCGGTGATGCGCGTCAGGGCGTCGATCTCAACCGCGGCCGGCTCACTGATATCGACGAAGGCGGAGCGGACTTCATCGCGACCGTTGCCGCTCTCGCCGATCGCCTCGACGGCGACGGCGGCAGCAGCGACGGTCCCGACGTTAGCCGCAGCGGCAGCCGCAGCGTTAGCCGCAGACAGATCGGCCACTTGGGCCTCGAGCGCTGCCACGCGCTGGCGCTCGAAGTCGAGTTCGACCAGGCGTGCTTGCAGATTCTCCTCCAAGGCACCCACGCGGCCCCCACACTGATCCTCAAGGTCGAGCGCGCGGGCGCGTTCGGCGGCGAGGGC
>RRZT010160749.1_pt1 | contig 16613 bp, 15 predicted proteins | sample 2165551 | NCBI WGS metagenome assembly RRZT01 (sample SAMN10456910, study PRJNA506462) | wastewater metagenome | biome: wastewater; feature: sludge; material: wastewater sludge; isolation source: wastewater sludge with Escherichia coli K12::gfp cells carrying plasmid... | place: USA: Moscow, Idaho...
CGGGTTCGTTCAGCCCTGAAAGAAATTTAGGAAATCTGTCCGACTGAGCATCGAAGAGCGCAATAGGACAGATTTATCTAATTTCCGAAGGGCTAACCCGTGAAGCTGGACATCATTTTAGATGCATGAAACATGTTGCAATCTTGTGGAACACCTACGGTGATGCACTTCTGAGTTGAAAAAAATTTATAAATTCCTACATGTTAAGAAAAGCGGTTGGGATATCCCGGCCGCTTTTCTTATCTTTTTTTCATTTAGAGAACCACGGGAAACCTTATAGTTCCTCCTCACACATATAAGAAATCGCCACAGTACCGACACCGGCACTCATTCCGACGATTGTTGAAATATTCATGATGTACTCCGGTTCTTTGCCGAGCAAAGCGACACTGCGCTTCCGATATACTTCAGCCTTTTCGGGATTATTGGCATGCACAATCGCATACCGCGTAACCTTCTCTTGTGTGTTTATTTTTCCCAACAATCTGAACAATTTCTTTTCATTGCCTTTTTCGCTGAATGCCTTCTCCGCGATGGAACCTTTACCTTCTGTGTCGATGGATACGACCGGTTTGAGATTGATCGACATCGCTGCGATCCCTGAAACTTTACTTAGTCGGCCGGATCTTACCATATATTTCAAATTGTTGACGCTGACGAAAATGTTCGTCCGATCCCTCAATTTTTCAATGGCGGATACGATTTCGTCGAAAGGTGTTCCTGCGGCAATCATTTCTGCTGCTTTCATGACAAGTAACCCTTGCGCACCGGAATTCCGTTTCGAATCGATAACAGCGATTTTTTTGCCTTCACGCAGTTTCTTGGAGACAGCATTCCGAAACACACTGTTGGTTCCACTCTGCTCTTTCGCAACAGTCACAACAATGACCTGATCGTAATGCGCGAGCACGGTTTCCAAATATTTCTCGACAATGATCGGATTCGGCTGTGAACTTTTCGGATACTCGACGGCCACTTCCAACAACGGGTAGAAAAGTTCAGGCGTCATGGTTACCTTATCCAGATAGGAAGTATTGTCAAAATTCAGGTTGAGCGGCAACATGTGCACTTGATAACGATCGAGTATTTCTTGCGGAACGTCCGCGATAGAATCGGTGATTAACGCAATAGCGTATTTTCTGTCAAAAGCTGATTCATTCTGCCTGATCATGTCGTCCGCCTTTTGCTGCAAGATGATGCCTTTCTTGCGCAAAACTTGGAACACTTGCTCCGGAGCATTGGCATGGATATGGATCCTGGCTTTATGATTGTTGCCTGCCACAATCAAAGAATCGCCATAGAGTGCCAATTCCGACCTCAACGCTTCCAGATCGATAGAGTCCGCGGACAATAGCGCTTCAGTACAATAGCGATGGCGAATTTCCCCTTGGCCGTGGATCAATTCTTCATTAAAAGAAAGATCTTCCTGTTCTTCGCTGACTTTCAAATCCAACTTTCCGGTGTGCAAAAATGTTGCAAATCCTTGCAGAAAGTAGACAAATCCTTTCGCACCGGAATCGACGACTTTGGAATCCTGGAGCACTTTCAAACGTGAAGTTGTCGCCTTCAAAGATTTGTTGGCTGTAATCAACGACTTTGAAAACAATTCTGAAAACGTTGCCGAAAGATCTTTATGGCTATATACAGCATCAGCCCATTCACGAATGACAGTGATGATCGTTCCTTCAACCGGATTGGAAATAGCCTGATAGGCATAAGGGACCGCATTTTTGACCGTTTCTGCAAATGAAGAAATGGTTATCATCTCGTCATCCATCAGACTGAGAAAAATCCCGTTGATGTATTGGGCAATAATGATGCCCGAGTTTCCTCTTGCACCAGTCAAAGCGGCATCAGCTATACTGTTCATCGTTTCCTTGACGGATCCCGAGATTTTTGCGTCCATGATGATCGCATGCATGGTTGAGGAAAGGTTGCTGCCAGTATCTCCATCAGCGACCGGAAATACATTGATTTCGTTCAGACTGTTCTTGTTCTTTATGACTTCATGCGCACCCGATAAAAAAGAATTGTAAAGCCTCTCGCTATCAAGGGTTGAAATATTCATCGTTCTTCCTCCGTCCACATCTAAAACTTTATTCATTTATAGAGAAATCTTTGCGCCGCAATGTAAGTGATCCCAGCTGTCGCGGCATTCAAAAAAGTTCCCCAGGCCAAGTCGATTACGGTGATAATAACCGGCCAATCTTTTATGGTAGCCAGATTAGTCAAGTCGTACGTCGCATAAGCGATCAGTCCGAAAAAGCCACCTGCCAAAATGGCAAACTGTAGACTTTCTTTCAAAAGTGCCGGATGGATCACAAAAAATACGAGTCCACCGATGAACAAGAAATAGAATATTATCGCTGCCACCCAATTAACATTCGGAGCCATGAGGTACCCCAAGTACTTGCTGTAAATATTTTTCGACAATACTCCTAACCAGACTATATCCACTAAAAAGAACACAAAAAATGTCAGGAAATACAATTTGATGCTGTCCATCTTCTCTTCCTCCATTCCGTTATTTGTTTATCCGCCGATTCTTTCGGACAAGATGCCATCTTTCATTACATATACTTTATCACAATAATCTATCAAACGTTCATCATGTGTAACCATAATGGTCGCCTTTTTCTTTAATTTTGTTTCTCGGGCAAGAATTTCGACAACTTCAAATGCTTTCTGAGTGTCCAGACTGGCCGTTGGTTCATCGGCAAGGATGACAGACGGATCATGATATAGGGCTCTCGCTATTGCGACCCTTTGCCTTTGACCGCCGGAGAGATCACTCGGAAACTTATTCTTCAATTCGAATATGCCTAATTCTTTTAGTAATTCATCGCGTTTTTGTTTATCAACTTTACTGCCTTCAACTTTATTGGCCAAGTGCAGCTGATCTTGGACCGTCAAAAACGGGACTAGGTTTGAGGCTTGCAGAATAAAACCGATTTCTTCAAATCTAAGTTTGGCTCGTTTTTTCTCGTTTACTTCACTGAATGGATTCCCATTTATCAAGACCTTACCGGAAGTTGGGGTCTGCAGCCCTCCTGTAATAGTCAAAAAAGTACTCTTTCCTGACCCACTCGGGCCAATGATTGCAACAAATTCACCGGCTTCGATGGCTATGTTCGTTTTTTTCAGCGCATCTATCTTTAATTCCCCTTCACCGAATGATCGGGAAACATCTATCATTTCTATTAATTTCATCTGCTGTCTCTCCTATCCAATTGCCTTTAATGGGTCTATTTTTACAACCGCTCTAACGGAAAACACGCCGCCGATCATAGCCATAATGACCAACAAGGAAGCTATGCCACTCAAAAAATATAGATTTGTGCGATATGGAACAGCAGGAGGCAAGACCAGTGCTGTCGCTCCTGTCAACACTAAGCCAATGCCGACACCGATTGCAGCCAACAGGAATGTCTGGACGACGACTGATTTTGCGATATAGCCGCTGGATATTCCTTGCGCCTTCATAACGCCGAACATACTCGATTTCTGCATGGTAAGGACATAGATAAAAATGCCGATTACTACTGCAGCAATAACAACCAAAAAGCCGATCATCAACCCAAATGTCAACACCTGAGCAGTATATCCCGGAATTTCATTGATGTAATCCGCAATCGGATACACTATCAGGTCTTCATTTCCAGTGTCCACCCCTTCAACCGTACCATCGCTTCCCCGGACAACAATCGCGCTGACGCGGCCCTCCTCAGACTCGTCAATCTGCTCAAAACGCACATCCTGATACGATGAGACTGTCGTATACAGAACAGGTGCAACGCTGAACTTAGCATCTTCAGTAAAGCCGACTACTTCGACTTCCTTGTCCGATCCAGCCAACTGAAGGGTGTCCCCAATGACTATGCCCTCCTCCTCTTTCAGACTGATGTCTGCAACAACTTCGTCATCATTTTCGAAAGCTTTTCCTTCGATGACTTCAGGCATCAGGAATTGATCCGATTCGATACCAAAAAAAGTTGTATTTATTTTTGCATCATCGCCTGATGTTCCTTTTTTCCTGATGACATTTGGGGCTATGCCGATCACAGCTGCTTCATCTGCCTCCACCTCATTGATGGCACCTTTTGGCATCATGGACATATTGATGTTCGTATTTGACTCATCAGTCAGAATGATTCCGTCCGCATCCCATTTATCAATGCTGGTCCGATTATCCTGTGCCAATCCATAGGCAAGACCTACCAGGAAAAACACCAAATATGACACCAGCACCATCACGCCTATTATTAAAGAAAATCTTGTCTTTGAATGTTTAATTTCTTTCCAAGCTAAAAACATTAATTCATCTCCCTTTTTTTATTTATCGTTTTATATAATGAATGAAAAATGACTCGATTATTCACATTTAATTACTGTCCTGATTTAGACACTCCCGGTATCGGCCTGGCTCATAGCGTTGTTGAGCAGCTTCAACTGCCTCATCAAAAACGGGCCATCAATACCTTCCAGGTTACAAGCTTTCACTTCCGACAATATAGCAACATGAATTGCTTTTTTTGAAGTGACGGCTTTTTCACTCAAGGCAACAATGATAGCGCGTTTATCCAGAAGCGATGGTTCCTTTGTGAGCCAACCCTGTTTCTCAAGTCGGTTCAATATAGGGTTCAATGTTCCGATCCCCATCCCTAACCGCTCCCCGATGTGCTTGATCAATATCCGATTATCGTCCCACAAAACCAACAGCACAAGATATTGAGGGAATGTCAAACGGAACTCTTTCAAAGCGCGGTTATACATTCTACTGAAATCATTCGCTGCTCGATAAACCTCGAAACAAAGCTGATCTTCAAGCGGTCTTTCAAAAATAGATTCCTCCATCCGACAGCGTCTCCTTTCCAAATTTATTTTCACTACTCATATACATCTTACAAGATATATATTAATGGATGACATCCGGAAAGTAAAACAATCGCACTCGAAAAATCCACAAAATCAGTTCTTCAGTCATCACTATATTATGACTGTAAGAAAAAAGGACTCAGAGCGGGTGCCCTGAATCCTTTGATTGGATTACAATATCTTTTTTCGGTTATTTTGCAGCCGCTAAACGACGGTTGACTTCATCCCAGTTTACAAGGTTCCAGAATGCTTTGATGTACTCAGGACGCACGTTCTTATAATTCAAGTAATAAGCATGCTCCCATACATCAAGACCTAAAATCGGCGTTTTGCCTTCGCTGATCGGTGAATCTTGGTTTGGAGTGGAGGTGATTTCCAATTTACCATCGGAAACCACTAGCCAAGCCCAACCGGATCCGAAACGGCCTGCAGCGGCTGCGGAGAATTTCTCTTTCATGGCATCAAAACTGCCGAATGCTTCTTCGATTCCATCCTTTACAGCTCCAGTAGGTTCTCCACCCGCATTCGGTGCCAAAACTGTCCAGAATAGGCTATGGTTTGCATGTCCACCACCATTATTTCTTACTGCTGTACGGATATCCTCCGGGATGCTGTTCAAATCAGCCAATAATTCTTCGATTGTTTTGTCGGCTAACTCAGGATGTTTCTCCAATGCTGCATTCGCATTTGTGATGTATGCATTGTGGTGTTTCTCATGATGCAAGTGCATCGTTTCCTCATCGATATATGGTGTCAAAGCGTCGTACGCGTAAGGTAGTGCTGGTAATGTAAAAGCCATGTTAAATTCCTCCTAAAATTGTTTGTGATTTCTGACTGACTTCACTGTATCATCAATTGCTCACTTTATCAAAAATAATGCCTCGAAGCCGTAACAATTTGTGATTGCTAAATGCATCCATTTTCGATAGACTGTATAAGTATGATGCAGAAAGCGGTGATCACAATCTCAATCGTCAGTTTAGTCAAAAATAGTTTTATTGAGCCAAAACAATTACTGGCTGCCAAAACTTTAAAAAAGAGTTCGGCCTTTTTCCTCTTCTGCTTGCTCTCACTTTCCGTCAGCATCCCGTTGTTTTTGGATGGGTATGCCACCCTGGAAAAATTTTCGGCGGACGCGGGTGTGATAGCGGATAAAATACCTTCATTCACTATTGCTGGTAGCGCCCTGCTGTTGGATGAACCTAAGGATAAAGGTTTTATCCATAAAACGGACACCGTCCTGTTGGCTTTAGATAATCAGGAAGTATACACACAGAGAGAACTCGAAAAAGAAATGTCATCGCCTGATCTGATTTTGAGTCTAGTCTTTTCTAAGGATGCCTTCATCCTTTACGCTCAAGACGTCCCATTCAGGTTACCCTATGAGCAGGCCGATGGCATTACGGACGAGTCCATCAAAAAATTGTTGCGCAATTTTTCGAGCACTCAGTTCTTTTCCGGCGTTATCATGCTTTTATTCAGTTTTTTCATTTCTTCATTCAGTGTACTGCTTACACTATTGATTATTGCACTATTCGCGAATGTATTAATAGGATTTATGCGAAAAAAACTCCTTTTCCGCGAAATGCTGAAGATGGCACTGATAGCAGCCGCGATTCCAGTGCTGTTCTTCAGCTTGTTGAACGGATTCGACATCTATCCGATGGTACAGGATGAAGCAATAGTACTGATCGGAATTTTCTATTTCTACAAAGCACTCAAAGATTAGCAGGAAACCCGCAAATTTCAGAGACGACTGGTCCTCTTAAGAAAAGCTGAACGGGTTCGTTCAGCCCTGAAAGAAATTTAGGAAATCTGTCCGACTGAGCATCGTAGAGCGCAATAGGACAGATTTATCTAATTTCCGAAGGGCTAACCCGTGAAGCTGGACATTATTTTAGATGCATGAAACATGTTGCAAACTTATGAAACACCTACGGTGATGCACTTTTCACTCTGGAAAATTTTATAAATTCCTGTATGTTAAAAAAGAGGCCGCAGCAAGATGATCTTTCGATCATCTGCTGCGGCCTCTTTGATTATATTGTTGGCAAGCTGCATAAGTAAGCCACTAAAGAATCCGTTTGGCTTTTCTTATGTTTTACCCATGGCTGCGGGTTTTGCTGGCTCTTCTTTTTCGCTTCTGCTGGCTGGCGATATTTTCTTTCAATTTACGTTTGTAGCCAGGTTTCACTTGTTTCTTAGCTTTGTTTACCATTCCGCGGATGCGGTGATCGGGTTCCAATTGACTCGGAGCGTTTCTCATCTCACGGCGTTTTCTTTCATAGGTCTCAACAAGCTGATCTTTTTCGATAGCGACTGGTTTGAAAACAACGCCATACTTCTCCAGTTCATCGATTGCCTTTTCTTCACCCGGCGCGTAAAGAGTAATCGCTGTTCCTTTTAAGTTGCTGCGTCCCGTTCTGCCCGTACGGTGTACAAAGAATTCCATGTCCTTCGGCAATTCATAGTTGATGACGTGCGAAACGCCTTCGATATCGATGCCTCTTGCCGCTAAATCGGTAGCCACCATGAATTGGTACTCCAGATTATGAACTCTTCTCATGATGCGTTTGCGTTCACGAGCCGGAACATCGCCATGCAAGACAGCTGGCTGGATGCCACGTTGTCTCAATCCATCAGCGATTTCCTCAGCATTTTGTTTTGTATTGGCAAAAATCAACGCCAGATATGGTTCTCCCATTGTCAGCACTTGGTACAGAACATCAATTTTTGCTCGCCCTTTAGTCGACAGCAACAGATTATCGATTGCTGGCGCAATGATGTGTTCCGGTTTCAACTGAACAATAACAGGGTTTTCGACGTATTTCTTCAGGAAACCCTTCAGTTTCTCTGGAATCGTAGCGGAGAAAACCAGCATTTGCAGTTTCTCCGGCAAACGTCCGGCAATCTGATCGACATCATGCAGGAAGCCCAAATCCAGTGTCATATCCGCTTCATCAATGACCATTTTGGATGCAGTATGGATCTTCAACGCTTGCTCGTTGACCAGATCGAGGATCCTGCCCGGAGTTCCGATGACGATGTGCGGTTGATTGTTGATAAGTTTCGACATTTGACGTTTCTTGTCTGTACCGCCTACGTAACTGACGATACGGATTTCCTCTGGCGCATTCGAAATGAGTTGGGTGGCCGTTTGGTACAATTGTTCAGCTAATTCACGACTAGGTGAAGTGATGACAACTTGAACTTCATTTTTTGCTGGATCGATGGCATCGATCAAAGGCAGCAAGAAACTGTGGCTTTTGCCTGTTCCTGTTTGCGATTGGCCAATGACACTCTTACCAGTCCGAATGATCGGGATAATTTGTTTTTGGATATCTGTCGGTTCTTTGAAATTCAATTTGCTGATTGCCTCCAGCAAAAATGGCTTCAATTGAAAGTCTTTAAATTCCACGTTTACACCTCTTGTTTTTCTTCTGCGTATTTTATGCCCTACCATTATAACACATCCAGAAGGTTTAAACCTTAATTTCAAATAAGAATGTGAAAGGAGGATCCATAAATTTATTGGCAACATATTTACAAACTTATGCGAAAACACTCTCTAGAACATACCACACTCATGAAAACAGACACTTTCTTTCGTTGCCAAGGCTAAATGATAATAGTATAATGATATAATGAATAAAATCTAATCATAATACTAAAGGGGGGCATGTAATGATTACCCAAAATACTGCTTTGTTCACTATTTTCGGAGCGACTGGTGATTTGGCTCACCGCAAACTGTATCCGTCATTATTTCGCTTATACAAAAAAGGATTCATCAAGGATAATTTTGCCGTTATCGGAACAGCGAGACGAGAATGGTCTGATGTACATTTCCGTGAAGTGGTCTTGGATTCCATCAAAGATTTGATCGAGGATAAGGAAGATGCAATTTCTTTCGCTGCTCATTTCTATTATATCGCACACAACGTCAATGACGCGGAACACTACATCAAGTTGAAGGACTTGTCCGAATCTTTGGATGCCAAGTATTCACTGTCAGGGAACCGCATTTTTTACTTGGCGATGTCTCCGGAGTTTTTCGGCACCATTTCCGAAAAACTGAAAGAACAGAAGTTACTTACGGAAGACGGGTTCAACCGTCTGATCATAGAGAAACCTTTCGGGCGGGATTTCGAATCTGCGGATGCATTGAACACGAAGTTGCGCAAGTCGTTTGATGAAAATCAAATCTTCCGTATCGATCATTATTTGGGTAAAGAGATGGTGCAGAACATCTCTGCGGTCCGTTTCTCCAATATGATTTTCGAATCGCTGTGGAACAACAAGTACATCGACAATGTCCAGATCACCCTCTCCGAGACTGTCGGCGTGGAAGAACGCGGCGCTTATTACGACAACAATGGCGCTTTGCGCGATATGGTGCAAAATCATATCCTTCAGATTGTTGCTTTGTTGGTTATGGAACCGCCGCTTTCCTTGCAAGGCGAGGATGTGCGTTCCGAGAAAATTAAAGCTCTTCGTTCTCTTCGTCTGTACAACACACCCGAAGAGGTCAACCGCAACTTTATCAGGGCCCAGTATGCCGGAAATCCTGCAAAAGCTTTGCAAGCCTACCGGGAGGAACCAAACGTCAACCCTGCTTCATCAACCGAAACCTTTGTGGCCGGTAAAATATTAGTCGATAACTTCCGTTGGAAAGGTGTTCCCTTCTACATCCGAACCGGTAAACAAATGGCTTCTAAAGAGACATACATCCATATCCAGTTCAAACATGTTTCGATGAATATCTTCCCTACAGAAGGCGTCGACGAAATCGCTGAACCGAATGTGCTGACCATCCATGTTTCGCCGTTGGAAGGCTTCTCCTTACGCCTGAACGCCAAGCGTGTCGGTCAAGGAACTGAGATGAAAAATATTCGTATGCATCACATCTACGATGAAGAAACGCAGGCAAACAGCCCTGAAGCATATGAACGCCTCTTATTGGATTGCCTGAACGGCGATCCAACAAACTTTTCCCACTGGGATGAAGTCGCGCAATCTTGGCATTTCGTTGACCAAATCCGCAAAGTTTGGGATGCCCAAGAAGATTGTACGGATACCCTTTTCGCTTATGAGAGCCACTCGATGGGTCCAACAGAAAGTGACGCTTTACTTGAACAGGACGGCTTCCACTGGACTGAATTCAACTGGAGTCAAAGTTATAAAGAAAAACAGGACAACGAATAAAACTGAAGGCCGGACAAAAGCGTTATTTCGCTTCTGCCCGGCCTTTTTCGATTCAAGTCAGCTTCATCAATGCGTATTCTGCCATTCGATCGCCAACTCTTCCAATTCCAAAATGATGTCGTTTATTTCTGACTCATCTTTCGCATTTGCTCCGCTTGCAAGCGGATGACCGCCTCCGCCATGGCGTTTGGCGACTTCATTGATGATCGGACCTTTTGAGCGCAAACGGCAACGATAGGTCCCGTTCGGTTGCTCCACAAAAATCCCCCAACACAAAACGCCCTCTACAGTGCCCGGCAAAGGAACAACCGGTGCGGTGTCACTGTCGACAGCACCAAATCTCCCAAGAATTTCTTGGGAAAGGATAATGCTGGCTACCCCAACGTCGTTGATTGTTAAACTCTGCAGAACGAAACCCGATAAATTGGCTGTTTTCAGAGAATTTGTATTCATCATTTGACTGATATCCGACGCGGAAAAATCAAATTGCATCAGTTTGGAGGCTATTTTCATGGTCATTGCCGTAGTCGCCGGATAAAGGAATCTGCCGGTATCGCCTACAATGCCGGCATACAGCAGACGCGCAGCTGCGTCATTCATCGGCAGCTTATCCCCAGTTGAAAAGGAAATTTTTGCGATGATTTCACTGCTGCTGCTGGCTTGGGTCTCCACAAGGCAAATATCTCCATAGGGGTCTTCATTCGGATGATGATCGATTTTGATCAAATACTCCCCTTTAACATAACGTTTATCGCTGACTCTTGGTTGATTCGCGGTATCCGTGACGATCACCAAGGCACCCTCGTAGGCTTCATCCGGGATGCTGTCCATACTGCCGAGATACGAGAGACTATCTTCGTTTTCGCCGGCAACAAATACTTTTTTCTCAGGATAGGCTTGCCTGATCAAACTGGCGAGACCATTCTGCGAACCCAACGCATCCGGATCCGGACGCAGATGACGATGGATGATGATACTGGCATACGCTTGAATCTTGTTGACTATATCTGCATAAATCGGATTTTCCATTCGCTTCCCTCCTAGGATTTTTCCATCAGTTGGCAAATGACGATTGCTTTGCCGACCAGAGAATTTTCTAAATAAACTTCGACATCCAGTTTGGAGGATCTTCTGCCCAACTCCAACATTTTCGAACGAATCTCAATGACACTGTCTATCTGTATCATCTTCAAATGATAGATGTCCATCTGCTCGATTAATGCATTCCGTTTCTGTAAGGTATACAAGATTTTCTTGGTCGTGCTCGCCAACACTTCACTCAATACCCCGAACGACACCGTTCCCAGGCTATTCGTCATTTGTGGTGTGATTCTGAAATTATAGGAAGGCAAAGCAGTCCCTTCTTCAGAGCTGATCAAAGACAAGTTTTCAACGACTTGGTCCTCAATCGTATTGCCTACTTGCGGCTGACGCTGTGCAAGCTGCATGGCTTTCATAACATCCTGGCGGGAAATGATACCGAGCAGCTGCAAGTTATCTTTCACCACAGGCATCACCTCTAAGCCATCCCAGATCATCCGGTGAGCCACGCTCGCTACACTCATGTGCGTTTTTGCGACTATCGGATCGCGGGTCATTACCCGTTCAAGCGAAAGCGTATCTGCTTTTCCAAGGATATCCTTCGCAGTTATGATGCCCACAAGTCGCATGTTGTGATTGACGATCGGGAACCGTGAATGGGTGCTTTCTGTATTGAGGTTGCGATACTGGAAAACAGTATCATCCAATGAAAGAAATTTCGTCTCATCAATCGGCGTGTAGATGTCCTCCACCAGCATAATTTCTTTTTTGATCAGCTGGTCCGTCATGGCGCGGTTGATCATCGTCGCTACGGTAAAAGTGTCATAGGTCGTACGCAGTATCGGCATTTCGACCTGATCCGCCAAATGGACGATGCTCTCATCTGTATCGAACCCCCCCGTGATAAGGACGGCTGCGCCCTTTTCCAACGCGAATTCCTGGATATCATTCCGGTTACCGACGATCATAAGCGATCCTGGTGAAATGTATCGCTCCATCGCTTCGCGTTGCATCGCACCGATGATGAACTTGCTCAAGGTCTTATCAAGGCCTTTCTTGCCGCCCAAAATATCACCATCGATGATTTTACAGATCTGCCCGAAAGTTAGCGTTTCGATGTTTTCTTTCGATTTGCGTTCGATCCGGATGGTGCCTACCCGTTCGATTGTTGAAACCAATCCGATGTTCTCGGCATCTTTGATGGCGCGGTAAGCTGTCCCTTCAGACATGTTCAAATTTTTAGCTATCGTACGGACGGAAAGCTTTTCTCCGACCGGCATCGTTTCGATGTATTGAATGATTTGCTCATGTTTCGTTGCCATAGTCTACTCCCTTACTTTCTCAATTATAGTGAAATGGATTCCCCAGGTTGCATTATCAGGCCGACCCCATCATCCAGAAGGGCGAGGAACTCATTCGGATCCTGTTCGATCAACGGAAAAATGTTGTAGTGGATTGGAACCGCAATTCGGGGTTTCAAAAACGTAACTGCTTTGGCGGCGTCTTTCGGCCCCATTGTGTAGTTGTCCCCTATCGGCAGAAACGCCACATCAATCGGATAATCTTCCCCTATCAGCTTCATATCGGAAAACAGTGCTGTGTCGCCGGCATGATAGATTGTCTTCCCTTCAGCATGCAGGAGGATGCCGCTTGCCAATCCAAACGTATACGGCAAGCCATTGACAGGCAAGGCCGACCCATGGATTGCTTGCGTCAGTTTCACATAGCCGAAATCGAACGAATGCCCTCCTCCGGATTGCATGCCATGTGTGCGGAATCCTTTTACGGAAAAGTAGTCTGCTAGTTCAACTGTCGAAATGATCAGCGGATGTGTTCTGTGCGCGATCCGCTCTGTATCACCGATATGATCACCGTGTCCATGCGTCAACAGGATCACGTCGCAAGGAACCGTGTCCGGATCCAGGTCGCTAAGTGGGTTTCCAGTTATAAACGGATCGATCAGTAAATGCTTCCCTTCCGCTGTTTCAATGCATACGCAAGATTGCCCGTGAAAAGATATCCTCATTGCGGTTGCTCACCTTTCTCTGCAGAAAAATCTGATAAAAACTGTATTATTCATTGTTCATCGTATCATGAAACAGTGTATTAATACAACTACAAGCGAGCGATATCATTTTGTTTTGTATACATTAAAAGGCCTTCTATTTGGAAGGCCTTTTAATGTATACTTCATTATCCTAGAGCAACGTCAAGAATCATCATGACCGTAAATCCGACCATAAGTCCCATCGTTGCAATATCGCTGTTTCCGTTCGTTTGCGACTCCGGAATCAGTTCCTCGACGACAACAAAGATCATGGCTCCGGCTGCAAATGCGAGCGCATACGGTAAAATCGCGCTCATCGATATGACGGCGGCGGCTCCGATAACGGCCGCAATCGGTTCAACGATAGCAGAAAGTTGGCCGTAATTAAAGGCTTTCAGCCTGCTGTTTCCATCGGCTCGGATCGGCATGGACAAAGCAGATCCTTCGGGTATGTTCTGGATTCCGATACCGATCGCCAATCCAACGGCGCTCAATAACGTGTTATCTTGGGATATACCGGCTGCAACCGCTCCAAACCCCACTCCAACTGCCAATCCTTCCGGGATATTATGGATTGTGATGGCAAGGAACAGCAACAGATTTCGGGAAGCCTGTGTCTGGGGCCCTTCGCGGTTTTCCATCGGTTCACCCAAATGCAGATGGGGAACGATTTTATCGGTCATGCGCAGGAATATGCCCCCCAAAAGGAATCCGATTGATGCCGGGACCCATGACCAAACTCCGTAGCCATTCTCTTCTGCATGAGAGATGGATGGGGCCAATAATGACCAGAACGACGCTGCGATCATGACTCCTGCAGCGAAACCGCTCATGACATCAAGGACTTTTCGGTTAACAGATTTGAAAAAAAATACAAATGAGGCGCCGATGATGGTACACCCCCAAGTGAACAAGCCTGCTATGAACGCTTGCATGATTGGATTTAATTGACTGAATGACTCTAACATGGTTTTTATCTCCCCTTTATAATGTAATAACTACTTTCCGCTATAAGTGCTTTGTATTCCATAACGGCAACTGGATGTTCTCGTAATGGATAGGATCAAGCTGAGTGATGGTGATCCCCAATAAACGTACGTGCCGTTCTATGGTGCCATGGTCCAGCCAAAGTTCCCAGGCGTGTTGAAAAATATCCTCAGCTTGGGAAAAATGATCGACCCGAGTTTTTCTGCGCGTTAGGGTATCGAAATCGGCGTAGCGGATTTTCAATACCATCGTCCGACCGTGCAGCTTGCTGTTATGCAGCGCAACATGGACAGCCTGAGCGATTTGTTTCAGCTCCACCCTGACCTGATCCTCATCAGACAGGAACTGTATAAAAGTATGTTCTTTCCCGATCGATTTCCTTTCCCTTTCGGGCTCCACGGCTCGGTTGTCGATGCCTCTGACCCGTTGATAGAGGACATATCCATGCTTGCCGAATTGTGAAATCAATTCACTTTGATCAAAAAGATAAAGATCCTCTCCGGCATGAATACCCAACAGTTTCATCTTTTCGAGGGTCTTCTTGCCGACGCCATAAAACTTTTCGATGGGCAACTCCCATAAAAAACGGGCGGTCTCGTCCGGTGTGATCACAGTCAAGCCAGCCGGTTTCTGATAATCGGAAGCAATCTTTGCGATGAATTTATTGTAGGAAACCCCTGCCGAGCAAGTAAGACCGGTTTCCTGCCAGACTTCCCTTTGAATTCTTCGGGCAATCACAGTCGCACTCGACAGATTCTGCTTATTCTGGGTGACATCCAGATAGGCTTCATCCAATGACAAAGGTTCAATCAAATCGGTATAGCGCGCAAATATGCCTCTGATCTGTCGGGAAATCATTTTATAGTGATTCATTCGCGGAGAAATAAAGATCGCTTCAGGGCAGAGTTCAAATGCTTTTTGCGCACTCATAGCCGAATGGATTCCAAATTTCCTGGCGATATAGTTAGCCGTGGTCACTACCCCTTTGCGACCGGTTTCTCTTGGGTGATTCGCTATGACAATCGGCTTACCGCGATGTTCCGGGTGGTCCCTTTCTTCAATCGAAGCGTAGAAGGCATCCATATCCACATGGATGATCTTCCTGCTTTTATCATTTTCGGGCTCCTTAAATGTCAAGATCCCAATCTGCATACTGTTCTCCTTACTTTAGCCGGATTCATTGCACATAAATTTTACTTGCTGCTTTGAAACTGATTTGGTGGGACTGATGATTCTGCGTCTCAAAGCTATAAGGACCCTCATACGGCTCCACATTTGTCAGCAGATAAGGTACGCTTAACTTTACATTCTTTTGGAGCAAATACGCCAGAAATTCTTGATCGTCATCCACTTCCCTGATGATAAAGCGGGTACCGACTTTCAATTCGGTCAATGGTTTGCTTTCATAAACCTCAATCCGCCCTTCTTTGTCGGGGATTACACCCCCATGCGGATCATATTTAGGAAATCCTAAATAAGCATCCAGTCTGTCGACGAGTCGATCTGAGGATACATGCTCAAGCAGTTCGGCCTCTTCGTGCACTTCGTCCCAATTAAAATCCAATTTTTCCGAGAGGAATACTTCCCAAAGTCGATGTTTCCGAATCAGCTTATTTGCTATCAATTGTCCCTTTTCGGTGATCTGCACACCCTGATACGGGATGTGGCTGATCAGGCCATCCTTGAGTAATTTGACTGACATTTCGGTAACAGAAGCGGCAGAAACGGATAAGGCCTGCCCAATTTGTTTATTATTGACAAGCTGTTTGTCTCCACCTAATTCCATGATTACTTTCAAATAATCTTCTTTGTGCGGCGTCATACGCCCCCTCCTTTTTAGGTTAACCTAAACTATATTTCATATTATACGACTAATTGGATCGATTGCAAGGCTAAAACTTAAAATAAGCCCTTCCATTTCAGTATATATTAGGCTTGAAAACCTAGTAAGGATGATGGACGACAAATCAGCGGAACCCATTGGGCAAGATGGACAAGCCCTTATATTTCGACGGACTCCGTAATGCCAAGTTATTTTTTGTAAGCAAAAAAGCCGGGAGCGCGTCCCGGCTTTTTCATTATATTCTCTTAACCTTTGTAGGCTGCGTAGATGATTTCTTTCAATTCTGAGATTAATGGTTGTTTAGGGTTAGCTGTTGTACATTGGTCTTCAAATGCCAATTCAGCTAAGCGGTCTGCATCGCGTTCAAGCATTTCTTCAGTGATGCCTTGATCACGGAAGTTCATCTTGATGCCGATGTCTTGACCTAATTTAGTGATTTCAGTCGCTAAAGCTTCGACCAACTCAGCAGTCGTATTGCCTTTGAAGCCTAGGTAGCGAGCGATTTCAGCGTAGTCTTCGTCTGCACGGAAGTACTCGTATTTAGCCCACAACGCATGTTTTTGCGGATCGATTGCATTGTAGCGGATGATATGCGGCAACAGGATAGCGTTCGTA
>RRZT011893055.1_pt1 | contig 16610 bp, 17 predicted proteins | sample 2165551 | NCBI WGS metagenome assembly RRZT01 (sample SAMN10456910, study PRJNA506462) | wastewater metagenome | biome: wastewater; feature: sludge; material: wastewater sludge; isolation source: wastewater sludge with Escherichia coli K12::gfp cells carrying plasmid... | place: USA: Moscow, Idaho...
CCGGCGCCAGCAGATGCCCAGCCACCGACTCCACATCCAACAACTCACGCTGCCGATCCGCCGACCCCTGCACACACCAAGGATCCCAACCCGCCGCCCGGGGACCACCCACGACACGCGGATTGTTCAGCAGGCTCCTAGGGGCCGGCGCGGCATTCGAGGCGGCCTCGATTGCCGAGTCGGTGACGACCCGCTGGGTGCGCTCGCGCACCTCGACCGCTGCGTCCTCGCGTTGGGCAGCGGCGGCCCGCTGCGCTGCCTTGGCCGCCTGTTGCGCGGCCGTCGCCTGGGCGGTGACGGGCAGCAGCACCCCGACTCCCGCGACGGTGCCCGCGACGAGCAGACCGGAGCCCACGGACGCCACGTTGCGGGCCCGATCGCGGCGGCGGATCGCTTCGGGGGTCGCGACGGCCGGGTCGGCTGCGGTCTGGGGGAGACGTTCGGAACTCATGGACAGCAGGATCAGCGCCCGGCGCACAAGAGCGTGTCAGGCCAGTGTTAAGCCCACGTCATCCCCAAGACCACCGGCATCGGCCGGGGCCGATCCTTGACCTCGACTTGACGGTGGCGTCAGGTGCGCTTGATCCCGCGCCCCGCACGCTGAGCACCATGACCTCACTCACCTGGAAGGCCCCGGTCGCCGGCCTGCTCGCCGGCGGCGTCGTGGCCTTCGGTTCCTACACCGCGCTGTCCGCAACGGCTACTTCGGCCACTGCCCCTGTGTCGGACGTCTCGACCGTCTCGACGCCATCGATCAGCCTGCTCCCGTGCACCCCTCCTGCGGTCCAGGAGGGCGACGACTGCGTGACCCACGTGCGGTCGACCGCGTCGGCGACCGCCACGAGCCTGCCGTCCGACCCATCGTCGGACGAGCCGGCCGAGCCCGCGGAGCCGGCGCCGACGCCGCGGCCCACGACCGCGGTCGCTGCGACCCACACCCCCGAGCACTCCGTCGCCAGCCCGACGTCGACCCGCCACCGCGACGACGACGATGACGACGAGGCCGACGAGCGGGAGCACTCCAGCCACCCCGAGTCGACCTCGGAGCGTTCGCACGAATCCGAGCACGGTTCGACGGACGACTCCGAGCACGACGACTGACCGTGCACCGCCCGCACCGAGCCGAGGAGTTCCGAGCCGAGGAGTTCACTGCCGCCGACGTGTCACCAGGCACGGTCGGCGAGGGGCAAGGTCACCCGGATCCGCACGCCGCCCAGGGGCGAGGAGTGGAACCCCACCTCGCCGCCGGCCGTGCGGGCCAGGCGACTCACGATGTCCAGCCCGAGCCCGGTGCTGCCACTGCTGCTGCTGCCCCGTCCGGCCAGCAGATCGGCCGGCCCTCCGGGCCCCGCGTCGTCGACGAGGAGTGCGGCATACTCCCCCGCTCGGGTGAGCGTCAGGCCGAGGTCGCCCCCCTCCGGAGTGTGCGCGAAGACGTTGTCGATGAGGTTGTCGACGAGGTCGCGCAGATCCTGCTCACCGAGTGCGACGAGCAGCGGCTCGCTGGGTGCGTCCAGGCTCAGGCGGCGTTCTTGGTCCTCGGCCAGGGGGCGCCAATGCCGGGCCCGGTCGCGCACCACCGCGAGCGCGTCGCACGGCCCGCCCATCGCATCCCGGCTGCTGCGGCGGGCGTCGGCGACGATGCCGTCGATGGCCCGGTGCAGGTCCTCGGCACGACCTTGCAGACGCGTGCGCAACTCCGGGTCGGCGACGAGGTCGACATCCAGGCGCAGCGCGGTGACCGGGGTCCGCAGCCGGTGCGACAGATCGGCGGCAGCCTCGCGCTCGCCGTGCAGCAACTCCCCGATCCGGTCGGCGAGTCGGTTCAGCGCGCCACCGAGTTCGACCACCTCGCCGGGGCCGCGGGGGTCGGCGCGAGCCGTCAGCTCTCCGCCTCGCAATCGGTGTGCCACGTCGGCCAGTTCGGTGACCGGCGTGGCGATCCGCTCGCTGATATGACGGGCCACCAGGACCCCTCCGGCGAGCAGCACGAGGCCGACGGCGGCGAAGGCGGCCCACGCGGCATACACTCCGCGGCGGATCGGCTCGAAACCGACCGAGCACTGCACGACCGCCAGCCCGTCGGAGACCGCGACCGGCACGAGCACCTCCGCGCCGTCCGGGCGCGGCACCGTGACGGCCCGACCGTCCCGGCGCGTCTGCTCGATGAGGCTACGGTCCACGAGCCCCTCGACGTTCGACCCGAGCACCTCGCCGGAAGGCAGTTGCACCCAGGTGGCCAGCCCTGGTGCGGCCTGCTGGCCGACCGCCTCGCGCAATCGGCCCACGTCGTCGACGCTCGCCACGATCGTCGCCACCGTCTGCGCCTGGTCGCGCGCCAGGTCGAGACGTCGGTCCTCGGCGAGCACCTGCACGAGCAGGCACATCGGCACGACGAAAGCGATGATCACCGCGGAGGCCACCCCGGCGACCAACCAGGTGATCCGCGCCCGCAGCGTCATCAGCCCGGCCCTGGATCGACCAGGCGCACACCGACCCCGCGCACGCTATGCAGGTAACGCGGCTCGGCGGCCGTCTCACCGAGCTTGCGCCGCAACCAGGACAGGTGGACATCGACGGTGCGGTCGCCACCGCCGTAGGCCTGCCGCCACACCTCGGCGAGGATCTCCCGTTTGGTCACGACCTCGCCAGCGCGCTGCGCGAGCAGCCACAAGAGGTCGAATTCCTTGCGGGACAAGTCGATCGGTATGCCGCCCAGGGTCACCTCACGACGCACGGAGTCGACCACCAACTCTCCGACGCGCACCGGAGCCACGGCGTCGGGCGTGCTGGCCCGCCGGGCCACCGCGCGGATCCGCGCCTCCAACTGCTCGGCCCCGAAGGGCTTGACGAGGTAGTCGTCGGCGCCGGCGTCGAGGGCCTGCACGATGACGCGCTCGTCGTCCTGGGTGGTGGCGACGATGACCGGCACGGCACTCACGGCGCGGAGCATGGCCAACACCTGCAGGCCGTCGATGTCGGGCAGGCCAAGATCGAGCACGACGAGATCCGGGCGCTCGTCGACGGCCAGGGACAACCCGCCCAGGCCGGCGGCCGCGCTGGTCACCGTGTGGCCCGCCGCCACCAGGGTCCGGATCAACGCCGACCGGATCGCGGCATCGTCCTCGATGATGAGCACAGCGACCATGACCCGTACGCTACGCGCCAGGAGGGAGGGCCGAGGTGAGGACCATCCGCGCCGCCAGTGGGTATGCCGCGCTCTGGCTTCTCGTGGTCGTCGTCGGATCCTCGTTCGCCTGGACCGCGATCCGCCAGGCCGGCACCCAGACCGCCCTCGTGGCGGGCGGGGCGATGCGCGTGCAGGCACCCGTTGACGGAGCGCTCCCTACCTCCTCGGGCGCCGCGACCACCGCCCCGTCGACGGCCACGGCCCCCACGCCCACCCTGACGCCGCCACCGGCAATGTCACCGACGAGCGGCGGGCGCGCGAGCGGCATACCGTCGGCGAGCGGTCCCGGCCGCAGCACGCCGGGTTCGTCGGCTACGGCGCCCCGACCCAGCAGTGCCCCCACCCCACCCCCCGCGCCGGCACCGCCCACCATCGAGGGCTCGCTCGTCACCCGCGGCGGCACCGTGGCCGTCGCCTGCACCGGGAGCCGGTTGATCTTCCGGTCGGCTCGGCCGCAGGACGGGTGGCGGCTGGACGGCCCGTCGACCGAGAGCGGCAGCCTTCGGGTCTCCTTCGAGGCGGGGGACGACGGCGGCGACGAGGTGCACGTGAGCGCCACCTGTGTCGGTGGGCAGCCCCAGTTGGTCGAGCGGTCCGATGAGAGCGGCGATTGAGCCGCATCGACCGTCACCGATTGAGCCGCATCGGCCCGTCACCGACTCCGGCGTCGGAGCACCTACTGACCACGGACCACGAGGGGCTCGACCGGCGGATGCACGGGCTCAGCTGTACTGCCAGCGCAATCCGATGATGCCGCGACGCTGCCGTTCCCGCACCAGCGTGACCCGCCGGTCGACGCCGAGCACCACGCTGCGCCGGAACCGGTCCGGCCCCGAGTCGTGCTGTTGTTCGAACTCCTCGACGGCGACCGGCAGGCAGGCCGGGTCGAAGGTCATCTCGAGCGACACGAGGGTGCGCACGGCACCGCCGAACATGCAGGCGTTCACCGTGGGGATGGTGTTGGCGTCGTAGGTGATCCATCGCACCACGTGCGTGTCGCCCCGGCGCAGCTGGCGATCGAAGACGAGCTCGCTGACGATCACGTTCGATGGGGCGTCGCGGCGGACCCGGCCGATCCGAGCGCCGCTGACTGCCTCGACATGGATCAGCTGCGGATCCCCGCCAGTCTCGCCGCCGTGGACGGCGGGGTACCGGTCGAGGTCGTCCTGGGCGCGGAAGGTGAGCACGGTGAGCACATTGTCGAGGCTGCCGTCCGGCCCGAGGGAGGCGAAGTCCTGGTAGCTGAACACCTCCGTCGCCGCGTAGCTGGAGGTGCAGCCGATCTCGCCGATGAGCGCCTCGATGCGCTTGCCGATCCCGACGACCTCGAAGTCCTCGACCTCACGCAGCACCGCCGGCTCGCCCAGGGCCTCGATGAGGGTGCCGGAGGTCACTGCGAGGATGCGCTCCAACTCGCTGACGACAATGAGTGAACGCGGGCCGGTCGGCAGACGCTCGCCGTTCTGCCAGTAGCTCAGCGTGCTCCGCCCGACGTGCACACCGACGTCGGCGAGCCGGCGCTGCAGCGCCTCCAGGGTCAACCCGCTGACCCGGATCGCCTCGCGGAGCACCAGCGCAAACCGTTGGCCGGCCCGCAAGTCCGACACGAGACCTCCCCGACGGGTGGGTGTTCACAAGGGACAACCGAACGAGTGCCGCGTCCTGCCCGCGGTGGTCACGCTAGCGCATCAGCGGCAGCCGGTATGCCGCGCCTGGCGGCCACGACACCCCCCACGACACCGCCACGACACCGCCGGGACGCCCCCGCGGCATACGCCACGGCGTGGGCTCACGCGTAGCTCCATTGGAGCCCGAGGATGCCGCGTCGGGCCCGTTCCCGCACGAGCGACACCTTGCCCCCGGAGTCCAACTGCCGGTTCCGGTTGACGAGGTCCGGGCCGGCCGCCGAGAGCCGTTCGAACTCCTCGATCTGCACCGGCAGACACGTGGGATGGAAGGTCAGTTCGATCGCGACGAAGGCGCTCTGCATGTCGAGCACCTTGAAGTAGCGCTCGGTCCGTTGGTGATTCGCATCACGCAGCTCGTAGCGGTAGAGGTGACTCTCACCGCGGCGCAGTTGCCGGTCGAAGATGATCTCGCCGAACACGACGCGTTCGCGTTCGTCGTAGGTCACCCGGCCGATGCGGCCGCCGCTGAGCACGACGTACTCCACGAGGTTCGGGTCGTCACCCGGCTCGCAGCCGTGGGCGAAGGTGACCCGTTGCAGGTCCGAGAGCGCGCGGATGGCGATCATCATCTCCATGGACTCCAACTCGCCGAGCGCACCGTAGCGCCCCGCGGTCAAGGAGCCGACGACCTCGTAGGCGCGTTGGCGCCCTTCCTCCTCATCGGCTCGCCCGATGATCTGATCGATGCGGTCACGCACCGCTTGCGGGTCGGAGTGCACGCGCCGCGTCGGCGGGTGCTGGGCCAGGGCCTCGATGAGGGCGCCGGGGCGGGTCTTGAGGATCTGCTCGAGCGCCGCGACTGCCGCGATCGAGTTGGCCCCGGTGGGGAGCCGACGGCCGTTCTGCCAGTAGCTCAGGGTGCTCCGACCGACGACGTGTCCCTGCCCGGCCAGGCGGCGTTGGATGCCCTCCAGCGTCAGCCCGCTGGCGTCTACGGCATGCTGGAGTCGCTCCGGGAAACCGTTGCCGTGCGGGGGGACGGTCACACCCAGCCCCCTTCGTGTGTGAACGTTCACGTACCAGTCGATACTCTCAGTACAAACACCACGTTCACAAGCCGTTCCGTTCACACTTCGAAAAGAGGGGCGGCCGCTCGGGTTGTCCCGCGTTCACCACGCGAGGAGACTCTGAGGTGTCGCTGGGGGAACCAGGGGTCCAAGAGCAGAACCTGCATGAGGGGCGGGCCCGCGTGGCGCAGGTTGGGCGCCGCGCAACTCCTCCGACGACCGGTGGCCGGCCCTCTTCTGGTGTCAGAGGGCCGGCCGCCTCGTCATCTGGGGGTGGGCTCGGGAGCCGCCCACGCACCTGCTGGAGCGCTCGCTAGGGTGCTTGCCGCACCGAGCCCGGTCGCTGCCAGAAGGGCCGCAGGTCGGCCACCTTCGCCACCAGCTCCTGGGCGCGCGCGAGATGGGCCTCGGTGTCGACCTCGGGCGGGAGCGTGTCACGCAACTGCGCGAGCTCGACGAGATGCGCCCACGTGGCAGCATCGTTGAGGGCGCCGAGTTCGTCCTGCAGCTGTGACAGGGCCGATTCCAGCTGCTTGACGGCAGCTCGCTCGCGCGGCCACAGACTGCCGAAGAACTGCGCCCCGTAGCGCAGTTTCTTGGCCTCGATCCGCACCTGGTGACGTTCGTGCGGGTCGAGGGCGATCAGGTCGGCCCCGGCTGTGATGATCCTGCGGCGACGCCGGTCCATCGCCTCGGCGGCCGTGACGCGGGCACTCCAGGTCTGAGTGGGCAGGGCGGCACGGACGCGGCCGGCCGCCAGCCAGCGGTCGAGGTCGGCGCGGGTCTGGCGCCAGGCGTCGGAGCGCAGGAACTCCTCGCCCTGCCGGTATGCCGCCTCGCGCGCCAGCTCCAGCCGCGCGGCATCCTCGGCCGTGAGACCCCCCGGCACCCCATCGGCGTCATCGGCGGGGGCGGCTGGCGCACCCGGGGAGGCCACCCGGTGGGCCTCGCTGAGCACATCGAGGTCACGAGCCGGGCCGAAGGCGACGGTGAGCTCGCGCAACCCGGCCTTGACGCGGGCCGCCTCGGGGTCGGTGCGCGCCACGGCACGACACAACGAGAAGAGCGATCTGAACCGTCGGTAGGCGACCCGGAACTGATGCACGGCCTCGTGGTCGCCGTGCACGTCGATGAGCGGCTCGTTGGCGTCGGCATGGGCCAGGCACGCGCGGGCCACGGCGTCGAAGGCTCGGGCACCGCTGATCCGGGGGGACAGCACGATCGGTCCGGGTTTGACCGGCGTGGCCGTGCGCGGCGGCACCACAGCGGGCGACCCTTCCAGCGGCGACCCTGCGGACGGTGATTCGACGGACGACACGCGCACCTCGTCAGTTGGGGGCCGAGGGGCCCGGCTGGAAGGCTCTCGGCACGACATGCAATCGGCGCAACAGAGCGATCTCGCGGCGCACCATTGCCCGGCCGATGCGCAGCCTATCCAGTGTCGTGGCCGCCGTCAGGATCCCTTGCCGATCGACCACTTCCAGCACGACCGCATCCGCGACGAGATAGGCCAGCCGCGCCGGCGTAAGGGCGGTGAGCGGATCCGCATGCTGCTGCGCGCTCAGCTCCGGGCCCACCTCGAGCGGGACGCGCACCAGCTCCCGGTATGCCGCGAGGGCGGCCCGCACCGAGGCCGCGGCCTCGGCGAGCTGCTGCGGGGTGCCGCCGTCGGGGTCCGCCACCCGGGAGACGATGCCGGTGAGATACGGCGTCTCGGGGCTCGGGTCGAGCCCGTCGAGGCGGAACCGCTGGGTCCCCCGCGCGCGCAACCGGTAGGCGACCGGGCCGCCGGGCGGGGTCGGCTCGAGGTGCTCGAGCCGCGCGACGCACCCGATGTCGTAGAGCTCCCGGACCGCCCCGACCCCCACCTCGTGGCCGGCGCGGATGGCCACGACGCCGAACTCGGCGGGGCCCTCGGCGCGCAGCAGATCCTCGACGAGACGGACATAGCGGGGTTCGAAGACCCGCAGGTGCAGCTGCGCCCCCGGGCAGAGGGTGCTGCCCAACGGGAAGAGCGGCAGCCGTCGCTGCACCGCTGCGTCGGTCATGGCAGAGCACCGTCGGACCAGTGCAGGGCCACCCGTTGACCGGGTCGGGCCTGGGCGGCCCGGTCGATGTCGACCCGCAGGAGCACCCCGATGACCGGGTAGCCGCCGGTGACCGGGTGATCGGCCAGCAGGATCACCGGCAGCCCACTGGGCGGCACCTGGATCGCGCCCGGCACCATCCCTTCGCTGGGCACCTCGGCCCGTTCTCGGACGGCCCGCCGGGCCAGGGCGACGCCGTCGAGTCGCACCCCGACCCGGTTGCTGCGCTCCGAGACCGTCCACGGGGTCAGCTCGAGCAACTCCGGGGCGGCGAACCAGTCCAGCCGCGGGCCGGGCAGCACTCGCAGCCGCAGCAGACCGGCCGGCGGCAGCCGCACCGGGGCGACGTCGACATTCGGCACGCCGGCGGTCCGCCCGCCGATGAGCAGCCGATCCCCGGCGCTGACCGGGGCCGGCCCGAGCCCGGAGAGGGTGTCGGTGGACCGCGACCCGAGCACCGAGTCGACCTCGATGCCGCCACGCACCGTGAGATAGCTGCGCATCCCACTCGGTGGCGCGCCCAGCTCGAGCAGTTGCCCGTCGGCCACCGAGGTCACGGCCGCGTGCCCGGCGACGCGGTCGTCGATGCGCAGGGGTGCCGGGGCCCCGGTCACGCACACGGTCAGTGCGCCGTGAGCCCGGGCCGAGAAGCCGCCGAGGGTCACCTCCAGCGCGGCCAGACCCTCCGGATGGGCGACCAGTCGACCCCCGAGCCGGTATGCCGCGCGGTCGGCCGCGCCCGAACGGGTCACGCCCACCGCGGCATACCCGGGACGGCCGAGATCCTGCACGAGGGTCTGCGGACCGGTGGTGAGCACCTCGAGCCAGCCGGTCATGACGACGGCCCCGGAGTCGACGCCTGATCCCGACGCGGCTGGTCGCGCGGCGCGATGACGAAGCGCACCGTGGCACCCGGGCGCAGCAACGCCGGGTCTTGTCGCTCCAGCGACCACAGCACGGCCTCGGTGGTGCCGAGCAGTTGCCAGCCACCCGGCGTCTCCCGCGGATAGATGCCGCTGTATTCGCCTGCGAGAGCGACAGATCCGGCCGGCACTGCGGCACGTGGCTCGCTGCGACGCGGCACTCGGAGCCGCGGGTCGCCGCCGACGAGATAGGCGAATCCGGGCGCGAACCCGCTGAACGCGACCCGCCACGGCGTGCCGGTGTGCGCGGCGACGACCTCGGCCTCGGTCAGTCCGCAGTGGCCCGCGACGTCGGCGAGATCCGGCCCGTCGTAGCGGACCGCGATCTCGACGACCGGGTCATCCGTGGCGCCCCGCGGCCCCCGTGCGACGTGCAGCGAGTCGGCCAGATCGGCCAGATCACCGGCCAACGGCCCGAGGTGGTCGCCGTGACCGGTGACGACCAGGACGGTCCGGGCGGCCGGCACCAGCTCGCGGATCTGCGGCCACCGCCCGGCCACCCGGCGGGCTTCGATCGCCGCGGCGAGCTGGAGCACCGCGGCGGTGTCCTCGACCTCGATGAGCAGCGCGCTCTCACCCATCGGCAGCACCATGGCATCCATCGGCTCACTCCCCGCTCATCGGGCGAACGGCTGGATCGTCACGCCGGCCCCGGTGAGTGCCGCGCGGACCGCGCGCGCCGAGGCCACCGCGCCGGGGGTGTCGCCGTGGACGCAGATCGAGTCGGCGGTGACCGGCAGGGCCGTTCCGTCGACGGCCTCCACCGTGCCGAGGGTGACCAGTCGGAGCATCCGGGCCGCAATGAGGTCGGGGTCGTGCAGCACCGCTCCCGGCTCGCGGCGATCCACGAGCTGCCCGTGCGGGGTGTAGGCACGGTCGGCGAATGCCTCGGTGGCCGTGCGCAGTCCGGCCTCCGCGGCATACCGCAGCAGCAGTCCACCGGCCATCCCGAGGATGGTCAACCCCGGGTCGTATGCCGCGATGGCCGCGACGAGCGCATGGGCCTGAGTGGGGTGTTCGTGCACCGCGTGGTAGAGCGCCCCGTGCGGTTTGACGTAGGCGAGCTGCCCACCGGCCGCGCGGCACATCGCGTCGAGTGCCCCGAGTTGATAGAGCACGTCGGCCTGCAGGTCGGTGAAGCTCACGTCGAGGAAGCGCCGCCCGAAGCCGACGAGGTCGCGATAGGCGACGTGCGCGCCGACGACGACACCGCGCCCGATGGCTTCGGCGCAGGTGCGCTGCAAGGTGGCTGGGTCGCCGGCGTGGAAACCGCAGGCGACGTTGGCGCTCGTGACGACGTCGAGCAGCGCGGTGTCGTCGCCGAGGGTCCACGCCCCGAACGACTCGCCGAGGTCGGCGTTCAGGTCGATGCGCACCCCCCGATTGTGTCGTGTCACCGGGCCGGTGTCAGCCGTGGTCGTCCCGCGCCCTGGCGCGCCGGGTCATCCGACGAGCGGACGAGCCAGGGGCACACCGGGCCGATAGGCCAGATGCACGTGGCTGGGCGCCCGCAGCAGCGCGAGTTCGGCCGGCTCGCCCGGAGCGATCCGGCGCTGCAGGCCGAGGGATCGACCGGAGCCGGCGGTCGCGGCATACACCGCTTCGGCGGGGGTCATGCCCATCTCGCGGACGGCCAGGGCGACGACGAAGGGCATCGAGCTCGTGTAGCTCGTGCCGGGGTTGCAGTCGGTGGCCAGGGCGACCGTGACACCGGCGTCGAGCAGCCGCCGGGCATCCGGGTAGGGGTGTTTCGTCGAGAACTCCACTGCGGGCAACAGGGTTGCCACCGTGTCGGATCCGGCGAGTGCGTCGACGTCGGCGTCGGTGAGGTAGGTGCAGTGGTCGACGCTGACCGCGCCGAGTTCGCAGGCCAGGCGCACGCCCGGCCCGGGGCCGAGCTGGTTGCCGTGCACCCGCAGCCCGAGGCCGGCTCGTCGGCCGGCCAGCAGGATGGCCCGGCTCTCGTCGGCGTCGAAGGCGTGCGGGCTGGCCGGTTCGCAGAAGACGTCGAGGTATGCCGCGTCGCCCCCCGCGACGACCGCCGCGAGCATCGGGCCGGTGACAAGCTCGACGTATGCCGCGCGGTCGGCGCGGTATTCGGCCGGCACGACGTGCGCGCCGAGGAAGGTCGTGTGGGGGGTGACCTCACGGGCCAGTCGCAGCAGCCGCAGCTCGTCGGGCAGGGTGAGGCCGTAGCCGGTCTTGATCTCGACCCGGGTCGTGCCCTGGCGGCGCAGTTCGGCGACCCGGCCGGCCAGCAGGGTGCGCAATTGGTCGTCGTCGGCCCCGCGGGTGGCCGCCACCGTCGAGGCGATCCCGCCGCCGTCATAGGGCACACCGCGCATCCGGGCCGCGAACTCGGCGGCGCGGTCGCCGGCGAAGACGAGGTGGGTGTGTGAGTCGACGAAACCCGGTAGCACGGTCTGACCCGCTTGCGAGACAGCTAGATCGGCCTGTGGCGCGGCGGCGGCGGAGCCGACCCAGGCGATCGTCGGGGTGCCGTGCAGGTCGTCGACGACGAGCGCGGCGTCATGGCGCAGACCGAGCGCCTGCACGTCCGGCGACGATGTGGGGTCGGCCTGCTGCGGGTCGAGGGTGACCAACTCGGCGATGTCGGTGACGAGCAGACTGGTCATCGGCGATCTCCCGTCGTGAGGGCAGCGATCGCGTCGGCGAGCAGCGCGCCGACGTCACCGAGCCGGTGACTGCCGCCGGAGACGATCTGCTCGCCGGCGACGACGACCTCACGCACGTCGGGGGCGCCCGCGGCATACCAGAGTTGGTCCAGGCGCGCCCCGGCGGTGCGCGGGGTGTCGGTGGCGAGGGTGACGAAGTCGGCGCCGGCGCCGACGGCCAGGCTGCTCGGACCGCGGCCGAGCACCCGATAGGCGCCGGTCGTGCCGATGTGCAGCAGCTCCGCCGGCGAGAAGCGCCCCCGCCGACCCGAGGTGAGCCGCTCGTGCATCTCCAGGGCCCGCAGTTCCTCGAAGGGGTCGACGACGGCGTGCTGGTCGGAGCCGACGGACAGGTCGCAGCCGGCCTCGGCCAGCGCACCCATCGGACCGATGCCGTCGGCGAGGTCGCGCTCGGTCGTCGGGCAGGCGACGACCGCGCCGTAGTGGCCGAGCAGGGCGACGTCGCGCTCGCTCAGGTGGGTGGCGTGCACCACGGCCATCCCCTGCTCCAGCAGACCCTCGTCGAAGAGCAGCTCGGTGGGGCTGCGCCCGTATACCGCTGCGCAGGCGTCGTTCTCGGCCGGTTGCTCGGACAGGTGCACATGCACCGGGCAGGTCGAGCCGGCCCGGTGGGCCTGCTCGGCGACGGTGCGCAGATCGGCGGCCGGCACCGCGCGCACCGAGTGGATCGCGGTGCCCAACAGCACCCCGGGCAGCGCCGAGCGGTCCGCGGCTCGCTGTGCCCAGGCGTCGACATCGGCGTCACCGAAGCGTCGTTGGGCGGCGGTGAGCGGGGTGTGCCCGTGCGGGCCGAGCCCGCCGCGCAGAAAGCAGACGTCCAGCAGGGTGAGCCGGATGCCGGCCTCTGCGGCGGCCTGCTGCAGTGCCGCACCCATGACGTTCGGGTCGGCGTAGGGGGTGCCACCGGGGCCGTGGTGCACGTAGTGGAACTCGCCGACCGCGGTGTAGCCGGCCAGCACCAGCTCCGCGTATGCCGCCCGCGCCAGCGCCAGGTAGCTGTCCGGATCGAGCTGGGCGGCAACGGCATACATGACGTCCCGCCAGGTCCAGAAGTCGCCGCCGCCATGGTGGGTGCGCCCGCGCAGGGCCCGGTGGAAGATGTGGCTGTGGGCGTTGCCGAAGCCGGGCAGGGTGAGCCCGGCCAGCCTGGTGTCGGCGGGCTCGGGGCGGACGTCGGGCGACACCGCGACCAGGCGCTCACCGTCGACGACCAGGCGCACCGAGTCACGCACCGCGTCGTCGACCCAGGCGTGCTCGCACCAGAACCCCCGCGCGGCGCTCATCCGGCCAGCTCCCGCACCACGGCGGCCAGGGCCCGCACGCCGGTGTGACAATCAGCGTCGGCGGCCCACTCCTGCGGGGAGTGCGACACCCCGGTCGGGTTGCGCACGAAGAGCATCGCGGTCGGGACGCCGGCGTTGGCGAGGATCCCCGCGTCGTGCCCGGCGCCGGTGGCCAGCAGCGGCGCGTCCGGGAGCACGGTCGAGATCCGTTGCCGCAGCGCGGTGTCGAACACGGTCGCCGGGGTCCAGGAGTCCTGCTGGAGGGTGCCGCCGGCCTCGTGGTCCGCGAGCTCGGTGCGCAGCCCTTCGACGAGCCCGCGGACCGCATCGGCGTCCGGGCCGCGCGCGTCGAGCCAGGCGGTGACATGTTCGGGGATGGCGTTGATCGCGTTGGGCCGGGCGATGACCTTGCCGACGGTGGCGACGCAGCCGGCCTCGCGGGCCAGCACCCGGGCGCTGGCCACGACCGAGGCGAACTCGATCATCGCGTCGACCCGGTCCGCCAAGCGGGTGGTCCCCGCGTGGTTGGCCTCTCCGTAGAGATCGATCTGCCACCGCCCGTGCGGCCAGATCTCGGTGCCGACCGCGACCGCGCGGGCCGGGTCCCAGGTGCTCGGATCCCCTTGCGGGTCTTCCGGTTCCGCGCTCAGCGCCCGGCCCTGCTCGATATGCACCTCCAGGTATGCCGCGACCCGCGCCAGCGCCTGCGGGTCGGGCCCGAGGGCCTGCGGGTCGCGGCCGGCGACCCGCAGGGCGTGGTCGAGGGTGACCCCGTCGTCGTCGCGCAGGCCGCGGGCCCGGCTCGGCTCCAACACTCCGGTGAGCAGCCGGGAGCCGGCGCACGCCACACCGAAGCGAGCCCCCTCCTCGTCACCGAAGTTGGCAATCCCGATCGGCATCGAGGGGGTGAAACCACTGTCCTGCAACAGATCCCACGCGGCGAAGGCACTCACCACGCCGAGCGGCCCGTCGTATCCGCCGCCGTCGGCCACCGAGTCCAGGTGCGAGCCGAGCACCAGCCCGGGGGTGCGGTCCGGGTCGCCGGACCAGCCCCACTGGTTGCCGGCCCGGTCCTCGACGAGGGTGAGCCCCCGGGCCTGGCATTGCCCGGCGAACCATTCCCGCAGCGTGTGGTCCTCGCGGGTCCAGGCGAACCGGCGATAGCCACCGGTCGAGGCGACCCGACCGACCGGGTGCAGTTGCTGCCACATCCGGTCGAAGCCGCGCTGCCAGTCGGGCGTTCGATCGGGCCCCTGGCCGGACCTGGTGTCGCTCATGAGCTCAGCTCTCCCGCATGGGGATCCGCACCCCGCGCCGGTCGGCGACGTCGACCGCGAGGTCGTAGCCGGCGTCGACGTGCCGGATGACGCCCATCCCGGGGTCGTTGGTGAGCACCCGGGCGAGCTTCTCGGCGGCCAGCGCGGTGCCGTCGGCGAGGCTGACCTGACCGGCGTGGATCGAGCGGCCGATGCCGACCCCGCCGCCGTGGTGGATCGACACCCAGGTCGCCCCGGAGCTGGCCGCGGTGAGCGCATTGAGCAACGGCCAGTCGGCGATCGCATCGGAGCCGTCGGCCATTGCCTCGGTCTCCCGGTAGGGGCTGGCCACCGAACCGCAGTCGAGATGGTCGCGCCCGATGACGATCGGCGCCCGCACGGCCCCGCTGGCGACCAGGTCGTTGAAGGCCAGCCCGGCCTGGTCTCGTTCGCCGTAGCCGAGCCAACAGATCCGAGCCGGCAAGCCCTGGAAGGCGATCCGCTCCTGCGCCCCACGCATCCAGCGGTGCAGCCGGTCGTTGTCGGGGAACAGGCGCAGCACCGCCGCGTCGGTCGCCGCGATGTCGGCCGGGTCACCGGAGAGCGCAGCCCACCGGAACGGGCCCTTGCCCTCGCAGAACAGCGGGCGGATGTATGCCGGCACGAAGCCGGGGAAGTCGAAGGCCCGCTCGCACCCACCTGAGCGCGCCTCATCGCGGATCGAGTTGCCGTAGTCGAAGACCTCGGCCCCGTCGTCGAGGAAGTCGACCATCGCCTGCACGTGGTGGGCCATCGATTCGCGGGCCCGGTCAGTGAACTCCTCGGGCTTGCGCTCGGCGTAGTCGTGCCAGTCCTCGAGCGAGATCCCTTCGGGCAGATAGCTCAACGGGTCGTGCGCCGAGGTCTGGTCGGTGACGATGTCGATCGGCACGCCGCGGCGGCGCAGCTCGGGGAAGATCTCGGCGGCGTTGCCGACCACCCCGACCGACCAGGCCCGCAGGTCGCGCTTGGCCGCGACGGCCAGCTCGATCGCGGTGTCGAGGTCGGGGGCCACCTCGTCGAGATACCGATGCTCGACCCGGCGGGCCAACCGGGCCGGGTCGACGTCGACGATGAGGCAGGCCCCGCCGTTGAGGGTCACCGCGAGCGGCTGCGCCCCGCCCATCCCTCCGCACCCGGCGGTGAGGGTGAGGGTGCCGGCCAGCGTGCCGGCATACCGCTTGTCGGCGATCGCGGCGAAGGTCTCGTAGGTGCCCTGGACGATGCCCTGGGTGCCGATGTAGATCCACGACCCGGCGGTCATCTGCCCGTACATCGTCAGCCCGAGGTGCTCCAACCGGCGGAACTCCGGCCAATTCGCCCAGTCCGGAACGAGGTTGGAATTGGCGAGGAGCACTCGCGGCGCCCACTCGTGGGTGCGCAGCACCCCCACTGGCTTGCCCGACTGCACGAGCATCGTCTCGTCGGCGCGCAGGTCGGTCAGGGTGCGCACCATCGCGTCGAAGCTGCGCCAATCGCGGGCCGCCCGGCCGGTGCCGCCGTAGACGACGAGGTCGTCGGGTCGCTCGGCGACCTGCGGGTCGAGGTTGTTCTGCAGCATCCGCAGCGGCGCTTCGGTCGACCACTGGCGAGCGGTGAGGGTGGTGCCGCGGGCTGCGCGCACGGGACGAGCGCCGTCCATGTCAGGCCTCCTGGGTAGACTGGGTGTACGTCGAGGTCGAAAAGGTGTAAGTAGGGGTGGATCGCGTGGCGTTGAACATCAAGAACGAACGGGTATGCCGCCTGGCCAAGCAGGCCGCCGAGCTCACCGGCAAGAGCCAGGTGAGCGTGCTGGAGGCTGCCTTGGAAGCCTTCATCGCCGAGCACGACGAGACGGCCGCCGCTGCCCGTCGCCGCGAGCGGGTGGACGCGACGCTGGCTCGCATCGATGCGACGATGACCGACGAGCACCGCGCGGCGATCCAGCGCACCATGGACGAGATGTATGACGAGAACGGCCTGCCGGCGTGATCATCGACAGCTCGGCCCTGGTCGCGGTGGTGCGCGGAGAGCCCGAGCGTGCGGTGTTCGCCGACGCGATCGCAGGCGATCATCGACGGCTGATCTCGGCCCCGACCTACCTGGAGGCGAGCATTGTCATCGAACGCCTCGGCGAGCCAGTGTTGGTCCGCGAGTTCGACACCGTCCTGGCCGATCTGCAGATCAGCACGGTCCCGTTCACCGCGGAGCAGGCGCTGATCGCCCGGGCCGCCTATCGCGACTACGGGAAGGGTTCCGGGCATCCGGCGCAGTTGAACCTCGGCGACTGTTTCGCCTACGCGCTGTCCAAGGATTCGGGCGAGCCGCTGCTCTACAAGGGCGACGACTTCGGTCACACCGACGTCCGCTCGGTCTTCCCCGGTGGGCTGGTCCCCGACTGACCCGACGCATCGGGGGGCGGCCGCGACGGTCGCGCTCAGGGCTGTGGCGCTCACGACAGG
>RRZT011539045.1_pt1 | contig 16589 bp, 16 predicted proteins | sample 2165551 | NCBI WGS metagenome assembly RRZT01 (sample SAMN10456910, study PRJNA506462) | wastewater metagenome | biome: wastewater; feature: sludge; material: wastewater sludge; isolation source: wastewater sludge with Escherichia coli K12::gfp cells carrying plasmid... | place: USA: Moscow, Idaho...
CCCGATCTGCTGTTTGTGGATCAGGAGCGCAATGGTCACTTCTTGGTAACGGCTGCCATGAGTGAAGCAAAACTTAAAGAAACCAAGAGTTACGCGCTGGAGCAGAACATCAATATCATCCGGAATCGGGTGAATGAATTGGGGGTGGCGGAACCTCTGGTTCAACGTCAAGGTGCCGAACGCATCGTGGTTGAACTGCCGGGGATCCAGGATACCGCACGGGCCAAGGAAATTCTTGGTGCGACGGCGACACTCGAGTTCCGCATGGTGGATGATTCGGCGGATTTGGCCAGCGCCGCTGCCGGTCGAGTTCCTGCCAATTCACAGCTCTACACCGATCGCAATGGCCGCCCGGTTGTATTGCAAAAGCGAGTTATTTTGACGGGTAACCACATCGTGGATGCCAAGTCAGGTGCTGATGAGTACAGCCGACCACAGGTGAATATCAGCCTGGATAGCCTGGGCGGTAATAAGATGTCCACGTTCACCAAGGACAGCGTTGGCAAATCCATGGCGACCGTGTTCATCGAGTTCAAGCCAGTCGGGGAACCTGGCCCAGATGGTAAGCGTAAATTCCGTAAGCATGAAGAGGTGGTGAACGTCGCCACTATCCAGTCACGCCTCGGAAATAACTTCCGCATTACCGGGATTGATAATCCGCAAGAGGCTCATAACCTGGCGTTGTTGCTGCGTGCGGGCGCCCTGATCGCGCCGATCCAGATTGTCGAAGAGCGTACCATTGGCCCGAGCATGGGGCAGCAGAATATCGACAGTGGTCTGCGTGCCATGGCGTTGGGGATGGGTGTCTTGGTGCTGTTTATGGCCCTGTACTATCGCAAGTTTGGTCTGGTGGCCAACTTGGCGCTGTGCTTCAACGTTGTCTTGCTGGTCGGCATCATGTCCATGATCCCGGGGGCTACCATGACCTTGCCTGGCATTGCCGGTATCGTCCTGACCCTCGGCATGGCGGTGGATGCCAACGTTCTCATCTATGAGCGGATCCGCGAAGAGTTGCGCGAAGGGCGCAGTCCTCAACAAGCGATTAATCTCGGTTATGAGCGTGCATTTGCCACCATCGCCGACTCCAACATCACCACGCTGATTACGGCCTTCATTCTGTTCTCTGTGGGGTCAGGTCCGGTGCGCGGTTTTGCTTTGGTGCTGATGATCGGTATTGCCAGTTCCATGTTTACCGCCATCACAGCCAGCCGTGCTGTGGTGAACCTGTTATGGGGTGGTAAGCGCTTGAACGATCTGTCCATTTGAGGGTGATGCAATGTTCCAATTATTAAAACCGGGCCATGTGATCCCCTTTATGCGTTTGGCATTTCCGGCGACTCTGATGTCGCTGGCTATTATTGCTTTCTGCATTTTCAGCCTTGCCACGCGCGGGCTGAATTGGGGACTGGATTTTACCGGCGGCACCATAGTTGAGTTAAATTATGAGCAGCCGGTTGAGCTCAATACCGTCCGGACCGCATTGGTTGAGCAAAAAATCGAAGGAGCTGTTGTACAGTTCTTTGGTTCAACCCGTGATGTTCTCATCCGGCTGGCGCCCAAAGGCGAGGTCAATCAACAGCAATTAGCAACTGCGGTCACAACGGCAGGCAAGGCTGTATCCGAATCGGTGAAGCTGAGTCGATTGGAGTTCGTTGGTCCGGCTGTAGGAGCTGAACTGGCACAGAGTGGCTTCTTGGCGATTGTCGCTTCGTTGCTGTGTATCCTGGCCTATGTTGGTTTTCGCTTTGAATGGCGGATGGCGACAGGGGCGGTCCTGTCATTAGCGCACGATGTGCTGGTGACGCTGGGGGTCTTCTCCTGGTTCCAGTTCGAGTTCGATTTGACCGTATTGGCGGCTGTGATGACGGTTGTGGGCTATTCGCTCAACGACACCATAGTCGTATTTGACCGGGTTCGGGAGAATGCACGCCGCCTGCGGAAGGGCGATATGCGAGAAATTATCGATATTTCGATGACCGAGACCTTAAGCCGGACCTTGATCACCTCAGGAACCACCTTGTTTACCGTGGTTGCTCTGTTCGTGATGGGTGGGCCTTTGATCCATGGCTTTGCCACAGCCCTGCTGATCGGCATCGGCTTTGGTACTTACTCCTCTATCTATGTTGCTAGCGCCTGGGCCATGTACCTGAAGGTTCGCCGTGAACATTTGTTGCCGGTAGAAGTGAGCAAGGACGATTCGGAAGTTGAATCACTATAAACTTCGATATATGACAAAGGCGCCTTATGGCGCCTTTTGCTTATCTTGGCCTGAATTATTCTGTTTTATATCCACCGTGATGAGCGGAACCTCTCTATCTGTGGTGTACAGGGAAATCCCTCTGAACTTTGCATGACAAATGCGAGCGAGCCCCTTAACATTAACGACATCAAACCTGTCCGGGTTTTGGAGCTCTCATTGGATTTTAGAAATGGATTTGCGCAGTTTGTCTGCGTGCTGGTTTTGTCGTCACTTTATGGTTGTAGCAGCATGGATGCCGCCACCCAAGGTCAGGCTCGAAATGACAAGCCTGTGGCCGTATTGGCTGTTCCCCTGCAAGTCAGCTATCAGAATGAATTGGCTTTGGCGAAAATCGGCCAATTGCTATCCTCTCCCGATCTGAATCCTGATCAGCGGGCTGAACTCTATTATGAGCGTGGAGTGGTATTTGATCGGGTTGGCTTGCGAACCATGGCGCGTATTGATTTCAATCGTGCATTACGTGAACGTCCCGACTTCGCCGAAGCCTATAATTTTATCGGCGTTTATCTGACTCAGCAGCAGAGCTTTGACGAGGCTTATGATGCCTTTGATTCGGCACTGGAACTGGCTCCCGACTATGATTATGCCTTCCTCAATCGCGGGATCGCTTTGTATTACGGACAGCGGGCCAAGCTAGCGGTCGAAGATCTTTCCGAGTTTTATCGTCGACGCCCCGAGGATCCCTATCGCGTGTTATGGCTCTATATGGCCGAGCACGAGGTGAACAAGGAACAAGCCGATAAGGCGTTATTGCGTCGGTTTAAACAGCACTCGGGGGATGAGTGGGGCTGGTCTATTGTCTCGGTGTTTGCCGGTCAGCAAGCGGAGTCCGAATTCATTTCCAAGCTGGCTCAGAGCTCACGCAATAATAAAGAGTTAGCCGAGCGGTTGTGTGAAAGTTATTTTTATCTCGGCAAGCTCCATCTGCTGCGGGGAGAGCACGCACTGGCGGCGAGTTATTTCAAATTATCGATGGCCAATAATGTCTATGACTTTATCGAGCATCGATATGCGATGCTGGAGCTGTTGTTGCTCGACCCCAAGCTGGCCGATGAAGAGGCCACCATGTGAGCTGACCGCCATTAATCATCGCTGTCATGATGAGTATAAAAACGGGACCTTCGAGGTCCCGTTTTTATGGGTGGTGCTGCATCATTCGGTCTGGATGGACATACCCGCGATGCGGTGCCAATAGCCATTGCATTCGCCTGCTTGTAAGGCGATTGCAGGGCCTTGTCCAGCACGGGCCCGGTCAAACTGTGCCAGCCAGGACCAGGTCTCGTCACCCTGGGGGCTAAGGCGTAGCACATCGACCAAGCCTGCCATCGAGGGCAAGTCCCGGATCAGGTTATAGCAATAACCGGATTGAGTCTGGATGCCGTTGAGCACAAACACGGCATCGCCCTCCTGACTCTCGGCGACTCGACCTTGTGGATAGGCCAAACAAGCCAGCTCACACTGATCCTTGGGCTTGTTCTCCGCTCGGGCGGTAAAACAGCGCGCGGAGTAAGCCAGAGGCAGGTGGCCGTAGGCAAATAACTCGACCTCGAAACGCTGACGGATCTGGCGATCTGTACAATCATTCAGTAGCTGTTGCAGCCAGTCACGGGACAGCTCTACCGGCATGACCCAGCGTTGCATCCCTTTTCGTACCAGCAGTTCAACCACGTCGGCGTTATAGCAATTGATGGCAGGTCCGCAGACGAAGGGCAACCCTGCTTCGAACGCCAGTTGTATGGTTCCCAGATCATTGGCTTCGATCATCAATTCGCCATTCTCAATCCAGCGTTTCATTTCGGTGAGTTCTGAAGGCGACTGGATCAGGGCTAGCGTCGACAGCACCACCTGCTTGCCGCTTTCCCGCAGGGGATGGGCCAGTCGTAACCAGTCGGCCAACCGCATCTCCCGGCGTTTACTGCAGACGGTCTCGCCCAGATAGACGATATCCACAGCGCTATCACAGGCTTGGTGGTAAAAGCGCTCGATGCTGGTCTTCGGCCAGAAGTAGAGCAGGGGACCTAGAGATAACTTCATAAATTGTTCCTTACTGCCACTGCCGATGATAGGCACCAAGAGTGGTTTGACTGCCTTCGGATACCGCAGCCAGTTGCTGATCCCATGCCGCTTTCACGGCATAGGCTTGCGGATTGGCAAGATAACTGTCGATGGCGGCGCGCCAGACCCGGGTAACCTGTTCCACGTAGGCTGGGCTGCGCTGACGGCCTTCGATCTTGACCGAGCGCACACCGCAGGCAAATAACTCGGGCAGCAGGGAGAGGGTATTAAGACTGGTGGGCTCTTCCAGGGTGTGAAATAGCTGCTCGCCAACGCGGTAGCGCCCCTTGCACAGCGTCGGATAACCCGCATTTTCACCCGGCGCATAGCGATCGATCAGTACCTCATTGAGTCGGGATTCCAGGCCGTTTGGCGTCTCTTGCCAACGGACAAAGCGCGCGGGTGAGCAGGCCCCCACAGTATTGGGGCTCTCGCCGGTGAGATAGGAGGAGAGGTAGCAGCGACCTTCGGCCATGATGCAAAGGCTGCCAAAGGCAAACACTTCCAGCTCGGCTGTCGTTTCTCGGGCCAGTTGTTTGACCTGATGGATCGACAACACCCGGGGTAAGACGACCCGTTTGATGTTGAAATTATCCTGATAAAAACGCACAGCAGCGCTGTTGGTGGCGGAGGCTTGCACCGACAGGTGGATCTCCATCTGTGGATAGCGTTGTCGGGTGTAATCCAGGACCGCGATATCGGCGATGATCAGCGCATCGGCACCGAGAACCACCGCCCGATCCACGGCTTGCCGCCAGCGATTTCCGGCATCCGGATGGGCAAAGGTGTTGATAGCGACATGGAGTTTGCGTCCGTGCTGATGGATATAGTCAGCACCGCGCGCCAGCTTTTTGTCATCAAAGTTCAGGCCTGCAAAATGTCGGGCATTGGTGTCGTCTTTAAAGCCGATGAACACAGCATCGGCACCTTGATCGATGGCCGCTTTCAGCGCAGGTAAATTACCGGCCGGACAGAGTAATTCCATGGCATTTTCCACTTCTCGTTGAATGGTTGGCATTGTAGAGAGCGGAGTGGGACTGGGTTTTGACTTGAGGCAGTTTTCTGTCACCCTGCGGGAGAAACTTGATTTTCAACAGAAATCCCTGCGGTGAAATGTGATTAGATGCAACTCTGTCCTTTGAGGAGATCTGAATAGTGTTCACTCGTTTGCATCATATGCTGGTTTCACGCGCCCCTGATATGCTGCGCATCCCCGCTCGTCTGGTCCCCTTTCCCCTGCAACAAGCGTTGATGGGCCATGGTTTGCGCCTGATATTTAAGGAGGCGCTGGCGGATGGTGATTTTGAGTTCTTGCAAGACAAGTGGCTGAAGATTGCCATTGAGGATCTGGGACTGGCATGGTTTATCAGTTATCAGAGTGAGCAACTGCTGATAGCCGAGGCCGCCCCCCAGGTGGATGTCAGCTTTGCTGCGCAACTCAATGACTTGATCCTGATCGCCGGTCGTAAAGAGGATCCGGATAGCCTGTTCTTCCAGCGGCGACTCCGCATTGAGGGGGATACGGAGTTGGGGTTGGAAGTCAAAAATCTGATGGACAGTATTGACCTGGATGTGCTGCCAAGTTTACTCAAACATGGATTGACGGATCTGGCCAGTTTTGTGCAGCGCGGGTTACCGCTTAATCCGGCACAACCGGCTTGATCCGCGTCTAAAGATCAATGGGGTATCTTGTGGTGTCGGAAGTGGCTGCGCCGCTGCAGGCAAATGAGTGCCCAGGCCACGAGCGGTAAACTGAGCAATTGCAGCCACAATGCCAGGGGTTGGCGCCATAACAGCAGTACCAGCCCAATCTGGATAAAGGGCTGTAATTCATACAGCCACTCGGGTGTCATTCTGCGCTTGTTAGCGTAGCGGATGTTGTCGGTGCGGCGATTACCGGAACGCATCACCCAAATCAGCGTGCCGCAGGTATAGAGCAACAGACCGGCAAACAGCAGCAAGGGTTGATTGGTGACGACCAAGAAAAACAGCCCAGCCAGAATGTACAGTAGGGGGAGCGACTCGTAGAGCAGACGTGGCAGCATGGGGGTGTCCTCGCAAGGAGATAACCGCCCTTCAAAGATAGATAATAAATGTCACTTCGGCAATGCATTCCCGGGAAGAGGGACAAGCCAGGCCGTGCATGTTAAAGTTCGCGCTTCGTTCGATTAAGTCAGCCTTCCTTGATGTTAGATAATATCCGCATTGTTCTGGTCAATACCTCCCATCCCGGTAATATCGGCTCTGCCGCGCGCGCCATGAAAACCATGGGCATTCACGACTTAGTGTTGGTGGATCCGGTGGAGGCACCAAATGGTCAGACCATCGCCATGGCTGCTGGGGCTGTGGATGTGTTGGCAAACGCTCGTACCGTCACCTCATTGGCGGAGGCCGTTGCGGACTGTGGCCTGGTCATTGGTTCCAGTGCCAGAAGCCGGACTCTGGAGTGGCCATTGCTGGACCCGCGTGAGGCAGGAGCCAAGTCCATCCTCGAATCGACGCAACACAAGGTTGCTCTGGTGTTTGGCCGTGAGCGCACGGGTCTGACGAACGAGGAGTTGCAGCAGTGCCATTATCACGTCTGCATTCCAGCCAATCCCGACTACAGCTCGTTGAATTTGGCAATGGCGGTGCAGACGATTTGTTATGAAGTGCGGATGCATCATCTGGCCAACGACAGGGTACCCGAGACCGTGGATGATTATCCACAACAGCAGGATTTAGACCGTTTTTATGCTCATCTGGAACAGTTGCTGCTTCAGGTTAACTTCCTGCGTACCGACCATCCGGGCCAGGTGATGAGCAAACTCCGTCGCGTGTTTAACCGCGCGCGACCCGATAGCCAAGAGTTGAATATCTTACGCGGTATCCTGACCGCAGTGCAGAAAACGCTACGTAATACCTGACTCAATGGTAGGGTTAAATACTTGACTAAAAGACTCGGACATGGGAGCATGATCACAGCTTAATGTGATAGGGTGCTTTGCCATGAGACTGACTTCTAAAGGGCGTTATGCCGTCACCGCACTACTCGATGTGGCGTTACATGCTGAACAGGGGCCCGTTCCCCTGGCTGATATTTCCGAGCGGCAAGGCATTTCACTTTCCTATCTGGAACAACTATTTTCCAAGCTGCGCAAGCAAGGCCTGGTGGCGAGTGTGCGTGGGCCGGGCGGTGGCTATCGCCTGGGGATGGATGCCAACACTATTTCCATTGGCAAAGTGATCTCGGCCGTGAATGAGTCGGTCGATGCCACTCGTTGTCATGGCCAGCATGGTTGCCAGGGTGGAACTCAATGCCTGACGCATTCTCTGTGGCGCGATCTGAGTAGCCGGATCAGTAATTTTCTGGACGAAATTACGCTGGGTGAACTGGTGACCCAGGCTGATGTGAAGCGGATTGCGGAACGACAAGACAAACAAAAACAGGTGGTGGTATCCCATGGTCACAAGTTGGAAATTGATCCGGTGAATGTCACCGTCCAACTGGGCTAAACGATACCCCAACCCTTTTCGAGGTGTTTGAACAATGAAGCTGCCGATTTATCTGGATTACTCTGCCACTACGCCTGTGGATCCTCGTGTTGCCGAGAAGATGATGCAATGCCTGACCCTGGATGGCATCTTTGGTAACCCGGCCTCGCGCTCCCACCGTTTCGGCTGGCAAGCCGAAGAGGTGGTCGATGAGGCGCGCAACCACATCGCCGATCTGATTGGTGCCGACCCCCGTGAAATCGTCTTTACCTCCGGGGCCACCGAATCCAATAATCTGGCCATCAAGGGCATTGCGCACTTCTATCAGAAGCAGGGTAAACACATCATCACCTGCAAGACGGAACACAAAGCGGTGCTGGATCCCTGCCGTTATCTGGAAGGTGAAGGCTTTGAGGTTACCTATCTGGATCCGCAGTCGAATGGCTTGGTGACCTTGCAACAGCTCGAAGCCGCCATGCGCGATGACACTATTCTGGTGAGTCTGATGCATGTGAATAACGAAATCGGGGTGATCCAGGATGTGGCGGCGATTGGTGAGCTGTGCCGGGCACGCAAGATTTTCTTCCATGTCGATGCCGCGCAAAGCGTGGGCAAAATTGCCATTGATGTGGAAGCGATGAAGATTGATCTGCTCTCCATGTCGGCACACAAGATCTATGGTCCCAAGGGGATTGGTGCTCTATTCGTACGCCGTAAGCCACGGGTGCGTCTGGAAGCCCAGATGCATGGTGGTGGTCATGAGCGCGGCATGCGTTCCGGTACTCTGCCCACACACCAGATCGTCGGCATGGGTGAGGCTTTCCGTATTGCCAAGCTGGAAATGGCGGACGAAGAAGCCCGGATCCTGACCCTGCGGGATCGGTTGTGGCAAGGCCTCAAAGATATCGAAGAGGTCTATATCAACGGTGATCTGGAACGCCGGGTCCCGGGTAATTTGAATGTTAGCTTTGCCTATGTGGAAGGTGAATCCCTCATCATGGCGCTCAAGGATCTGGCGGTCTCTTCCGGTTCGGCTTGTACCTCTGCCAGCCTAGAGCCCTCCTACGTATTGCGGGCTTTGGGCTTGAGTGATGAGCTGGCACACAGCTCCATTCGTTTCTCTATCGGCCGCTTTACCACGGAAGAGGAAATTGATTACACGGTGAAGTTGTTGAATGAATCGATCAGTCGCTTACGCGAGATGTCACCGTTATGGGACATGTTCAAGGATGGTGTCGACCTGACCAAGGTCGAGTGGGTTCATCACTAAGCCGTTAGAATGCAGTTAGTTGGAGGTGATACATGGCGTACAGCGAGAAAGTCATTGACCATTATGAAAACCCACGTAACGTTGGGTCTTTCGATAAGAATGATCCCAATGTCGCAACGGGAATGGTCGGCGCACCAGCCTGTGGTGATGTGATGAAGTTGCAACTCAAGGTCAACGATGCTGGCGTGATTGAAGACGCCAAATTCAAGACCTATGGCTGTGGCTCGGCTATTGCGTCCAGCTCTCTGGTCACTGAATGGGTGAAGGGGAAGACGCTGGAGCAGGCTCAGGCGATCAAGAATACCGATATCGCCGAAGAGTTGGCCTTGCCGCCAGTGAAGATCCATTGCTCGATCCTGGCCGAAGATGCTATCAAGGCAGCCATTGCCGATTACAAGCAAAAGAAAGGCCTCGAGTAAGTATTTAGAAGGTGGATGAGAGATGGCTGTAACCATGACAGAGGCCGCTGCCGAGCGGGTCAAAAAATTCCTGCAAAGCCGTGGCAAGGGGATTGGCCTGCGCCTTGGCGTGAAAACCTCCGGCTGCTCAGGCATGGCCTATGTACTGGAGTTTGTTGACGAAACCCAAGGTGATGATGAAGTGTTCAACATCGCTGGTGTCAACATTATCGTCGACAGCAAGAGTCTCATCTATCTGGACGGCACTGAGCTGGACTTTGTTAAAGAAGGTTTGAACGAAGGCTTCAAGTTCAACAACCCGAACAAGACAGGGGAGTGTGGTTGCGGCGAGAGCTTCACGGTATAGCAGCAGCTCCCCGGGGTGGCAAATGGCTGGGCCGTTTGTCACCCTTTTTGGTCATTATCACCGACGCCTGGTCTTGAGAGTGCATCGTGAATTATTTCGAGCTGTTTCAACTCCCCGCGCAATTCGAACTGGATAGCCATCAGCTGGCTGAAACCTATCGCCAATTGCAGCAACAGTTCCACCCCGATCGCGTGGCATCGGCGCCGGAAAGTGAGCGCCTGCTCGCCATGCAGCAGGCCAGCAACATCAATGCTGCCTATCAGACCCTGAAAGATCCCCTGGCCCGCGCCGAGTACCTGCTGATGTTGCAGGGGTTGGACATCCGTGGTGAGCAACAAACACTGCAAGATACGACATTTCTGATCCAGCAATTGACCTGGCGTGAAGAGCTGGAGGAACTGCGGGAGTCTGCAGATCCGGAAGCAGGTATTCCAATCTTTGAACAGCGGATCAGCAGTGAATTCAATCATTTGATGCTTGCCCTGCAGCAAGCTCTCGCCGCAGCGGAATTGACTTCTGCTGCCGATCTTATTCGCAAGCTCAAGTTCGTACGCAAACTGCGCGAAGAATTGAGCCGGCTCGAAGACTCTTTGATGGATTTATAACTTTTCATGGCCTTATTACACATTGCCGAACCCGGCCTCAGCGCCGCTCCCCATCAACACAAGTGGGCGGTAGGAATCGATTTGGGAACCACCAATTCACTGGTGGCCGTAGTGCGTAGTGCCAGCGCTGAAACCCTGGCGGATGAGCAGGGGCGTCACCTGTTACCGTCCGTCGTGCATTATCAAGCCGATGGCCTGCGAGTTGGCCATGAGGCCAAACAGGGGGCCGCCCAGGACCCGCGCAATACGCTGTTGTCCATCAAACGTTTGATGGGTAAAGCCGCCAGTGACGTGGATGAACAACGTCTGCCTTACCAGTTCAGTGCCAATCTCCATGGCATGGCGCAGATTGAAACGGTGCAAGGCGCGGTGAATCCGGTCCAGGTCTCTGCTGAAATTCTCAAGGCTCTGGCTCAACGCGCAACTCATACTCTGGGCGCTGAGCTCGACGGCGTGGTGATTACCGTGCCGGCCTATTTCAACGATGCCCAACGTCAGGCGACCAAGGACGCGGCCCGCCTCGCCGGTCTACATGTCTTGCGCCTGCTGAATGAACCGACAGCAGCGGCGGTGGCCTATGGCCTGGACTCCGGTCAGGAAGGCTTGATTGCTGTCTATGATTTAGGGGGCGGAACCTTTGATATCTCCATTCTGCGTTTGCATCGTGGTGTGTTCGAAGTTTTGGCCACCGGCGGTGACTCCGCACTGGGTGGGGATGACTTTGATCATCTGCTGGCCGACTGGTTACTGGCGCAAGCAGCACCGACTGACGCGTTAACACCGGAGCAGCAGCGCGAGTTGCTGGACTTGGCCTGTGCAGTCAAACAACGACTGACCGATGTTCCGAGCGTCGCTGCCAGCTTCTTGGGCTGGCAGGGTGAGGTGAGCCGTGCTCTGTTCGAGTCACTGATCGAGCCGTTGGTGAAGAAAACCTTGCTCTCCTGTCGCCGTGCGCTCAAAGACGCCGAGGTCGAGGCCGCCGAGGTCTTGCAGGTGGTGATGGTTGGTGGTTCGACGCGCGTACCTCTGGTGCGGGAGCGGGTTGGCGCTTTCTTTGGCCGTACCCCTTTGACTAGTATCGATCCGGACAAGGTTGTGGCCATTGGCGCCGCTATCCAGGCCGATGTGCTGGTGGGTAACAAGCCTGAGACCGAGATGTTATTGCTGGATGTGATCCCGTTGTCCTTGGGGCTTGAGACCATGGGCGGGCTGGTGGAGAAGATCATTCCGCGCAATACCACCATACCCGTGGCGCGTGCCCAGGAGTTCACTACCTTCAAGGATGGGCAGACGGCGATGGCCCTGCATGTGGTGCAAGGCGAGCGGGAGCTGGTTAGCGACTGTCGCTCGCTGGCGCGTTTTACCCTGCGTGATATTCCTCCTCTGGCCGCCGGGGCCGCCCATATCCGGGTGACCTTCCAGGTGGATGCAGATGGCCTGCTGGCCGTCAGCGCCCAGGAAAAGAGTTCCGGCGTGCAAGCGGCCATCGAGGTCAAACCCTCCTATGGATTGCATGAGGATGAAATCGCCAACATGCTGCGGGATTCATTGCGCTTTGCTGAACAGGATATCCAGGCCCGCATGCTGGCAGAACAGCAAGTCGAGGCCGATCGGGTACTCGAGGGCGTCGAGCAGGCGCTGATCAAGGATGGCGCGACCCTGTTGGAGCGAGGAGATCGGGCGGTGATTGAAACCGCGCTGACCCGCTTGCGAGTGTGCCGCCAGGGTGCAGATGTGGAGGCTATCAAATCCGCCATCACCGAGGTTGACCATTGCACGGCCGACTTTGCCGCCCGCCGGATGGACGCCTCCATCCGTCACGCCCTACAAGGGCAACAGATAGACAAGGTGTAATATGCCGAAGATTATTTTTCTGCCGCACGAGACCCTGTGTCCGGAAGGCTTGGTTGTCGATGCAACCCGCGGTGAAACCATCCTTGATGTGGCGCTGCGGCACCATATTGAGATCGAACATGCCTGCGAGAAGTCCTGTGCCTGCACTACCTGCCATTGTGTCGTGCGTGAAGGCTTCGACTCCCTGGAGCCCAGCGATGAGCTGGAGGATGACATGTTGGATAAAGCCTGGGGCTTGGAGCCGGAATCTCGACTCAGCTGTCAGGCTCGGGTTGCGGATGCCGATCTGGTGGTGGATATACCTAAATACACTATCAATCTGGCTTCCGAACGTCACTAGGCTGCCGGACTATGCCCTCGCCCCGGATGCTCCAGATGCAGCCAATTATGCTGGTCTGGATCAGCAAAGCCGCATAAATTAAAGGCCATGCCACCCAGGTGTGGCCTTTTGCATTCATCGTCACTGTTTCTGAAAAAGGATTGCCAGCCCTATGTCCGCCATTATGAAAGTCATGCTTGCCGATCATCCCGCCGATGCCCAATGGGGGGATAAGGCGCTTATCAGTTTTAACCAGAGTGGCACCGCGATCCATCTGGTCGGTAGTGAAGCCGAGTGTCTACGCCTGATCCAGCGCGCTGGTCGTCGCCTCGATGGTCAGGGAATCAAACAGATTGCTCTGGTTGGCAGTGATTGGGATCTGGAGCGCCGCTACGCCTTCTATCAGGGGTTCTACAATCCTCGTGCTGGCCAAAGCCTGTATCTCGGCGATATGGCTGCCGCCGAACAGCGTCAGCTGGATGCGTTGCTCGAGGTCACGCGCTGGGTACGCCAGCTCACCAATGCCACGCCGGAGGAGTTGTATCCGCAAACCTTAGCGGAACAAGCGGCGACCTTTATCGGTCAGCAGGCTCCAGAAGCGATCAGTTTCGAGATCATCAGTGGCGAAGCCCTCAAGGATCAGGGCCATATCGGCATCTACCAGGTGGGTCGAGGCAGTGCGCGAGCGCCCGCCCTGCTGGTACTGGACTATAACCCCAGTGGCGATCCATCGGCTCCGGTGGCCGCCTGTCTGGTGGGTAAAGGAATCACCTTTGATTCGGGCGGTTACAGCCTCAAAGATTCCGATAACATGCTGCCGATGAAATCGGACATGGGAGGGGCCGCTATGGTTAGCGGCGCGTTAGCGCTCGCCATCCGACAAGGGCTCAAGGCGCGGGTAAAACTATTCTTGTGCTGCGCTGAAAATCTGGTCAGCGGCGATGCATTCAAACTGGGCGATATCTTTACCTATCGCAACGGCGTGAGTGTGGAGATCCTGAATACCGATGCGGAAGGGCGACTGGTATTAGCCGACGGCCTGCTGTGTGCTGCTGAAACCGGGACCCGACATATTCTGGATGCTGCTACCCTGACCGGAGCCGCCAAGGTGGCGTTGGGACGGGATTATCACGCAGTGCTCAGTCTGGACGAGATGCGCTCACTGCAACTGTGCCGTTGGGCCAGTGAAGAGAACGAGAAATCCTGGCCATTGCCGCTGGAAAGCTGGCATCTGGGGCAGCTGACCTCCAACTTTGCCGAATTGGGCAATGTAGCCTCTGCGGAGGGAACGGCCGGTGCGACTACGGCGGCCGCCTTCCTGTCCCGGTTTGTGCCGTCTGGTCTGGACTGGGTACATATGGACCTTTCCGCGTCCTATCAGAAAAATGGTAATGAGCTGTGGGCCGCGGGTGGTAAGGGGCATGGCGTGCGGACCATAGCCCGCTGGTTGCGGGAGGTGTGTGCATGATGCAGGTTCATCTGGCGTCTCATCCAGCACCTGCCGAGTGGGGCGATAATAATCTGGTGAGCCATAGCCCCCATGGCTTGCAGATCCACCTGCCGGATGGCTCGGCGTTAATGACGCTGCAACAGGCGGCGCGTCGCATTGCCGGGCTGGGTATCAAGGCGGTCCAGTTGATGGGTCACTGGAGCATGCCCCAACAATGGGCTTTTGCCCAAGGCTATATGCCGACTGCCGGGGCGGAGACAGTGACCCTGCGCTGGGCGGATGCGCCGGAAGTCGAACTACTGGAGCTGGAGCAGCGGCTTTATTGCGCCACCTGGGTTCGACGACTGACGAATCTGTCTCCCCAGGAGCTAGGACCTCTGGATGTGGCACTGGAAAGTGTCACCTTCCTCTCCGAACTCGCCCCCACGCAAATCAGTCATCGCATCCTCAAGGGGGATGCGTTGCTGGAGGCTGGATGGGTTGGCCTGCATGCAGTGGGACGGGCTAGTCGACGTGAGCCGGTGCTGCTGGAGCTGGATTTCAATCCAACTCGCGACCGTCGGGCGCCCGTTGCCGCCTGCCTGGTTGGCAAGGGGGGATCACCTTCGACTCTGGCGGATACAGTCTCAAGAGTTCAGAAGGTATGTTGACCATGAAGAGTGACATGGGCGGAGCAGCCTTACTGGCAGGCGCTCTGGGCTTTGCCATCCAGCAAGGCTTGAACCAACGGGTGAAACTCTTCTTGTGCTGTGCCGAGAATCTGGTAAATGACAACGCCTTCAAGCTGGGGGACATACTGCACTACAAGAATGGTGTCAGTGTCGAAGTGGTCAATACTGATGCCGAAGGACGGCTCGTGTTGGCAGATGGCTTGTTGGCGGCCGCAGAAACCGGTGCACCACTGATCATCGATGCCGCGACGTTGACCGGTGCGGCCTATATGGCACTGGGCGGGCATTATCATGGCCTGTTTGCATTGGATAATGCCTTGCAGAGCCGCTTTATGCTGCATGCCGAGCAGCAAGCCGAGGACTTTTGGCCGTTGCCCCTAGCGCGTTGGCACCGGCAGCAGTGTCCTTCCCACTATGCCGATACCGCCAACTCCCGACCGATGAAGGGCGGTGGTCCGGGTGGCGCCTCCAACGCCGCGGGGTTTCTCTCCCGCTTTGTTCCGCGTGAGGGCGAAGGTTGGCTGCATCTGGATTTGGCTGCCGCCTTCAGCGACAACGGCAGTTCACTCTGGGCTGCAGGCGCTACGGCTGCGGGTATGACGACGATTGCGCGTTGCCTATTGGCCGAAACGGCCCGGTGAGCATGCGCTCAGCAACAACAAGGGGAAGCCGGTGGCTTCCCCTTTTTTATGGACAACACGATAGACGGCCGAGCGCTGGCGCTATCAGCTGGCACTAAACGGTGGTAGATCATCATCGTCCGCCGCAGGGTCTTCGACCCGCAAACGTGGCAGCGGATCCGGAGTGCGTGCCGACAGGCTCGGTGACTCATCGGTAAAGAGTCCTGCCGAACCCGGACCTGAACTCAGTGGCCGAGTGGAGGGGGGGATGCTAAAGGCGCTGAACTTGGGCTCTTTGCGCTCATCCTCGGTATCAATCTCGGGCAATGGCCCACCCAAGCTTGGTGCCGGATGGGGATCCGAGGTATCGACCTGGATGGTGACCCGGCTCTCGGCTCGGGGTGAAAAGGGTGCTGTGGACGTGGTCGCGGGCGTGCTGGTCACAGGGGGTGTTCGTAGCGGCGAGCTCACGCTTGCATGATGGGGCGATGGGCGGCGCGATGGCTCCTCTGATGTGGCCGAGGTTGTAGGTGTCACCGAGAGTGATGCGGCGGTGCGATTAGCTTCTTTTTGCAGTTGCCAGCGATCCAGGGGCGTTGGACTGCGGAAATTCCCCGCGTTTGTACGCGAGGTTGGTGTGGTACCGACTGTGGAGCGAGCGAGAGCATCCTGCGCAGCTGTCGTCGGGCGCTGGATGGGGCGGGTGGAGATAGGGCCCGACGCGGTGGGCAATGGACTCGGTCTGGGGGTGATACCAGGCGCCGGGTTGGCGGGGCGCGGTGCTGGATTGAGCCCAGTTGCCGAGCTGGGCGTCGAGGCGCGAATGTCGGATCTCGAGCCAGTTACGGGGGCGCTGGGTAACGGTTCGGCCGCTTGGGTGACGGTCAGTGGTCGGGTGTTCAGCGGCATAGCCAGAGGGGCGGCATGAGAGGTTTGGTGACGACCCGCCTGTTGCACCACTGAGTCGATATGCTGTTGCCCAACCGGCAAGCGACGACCTTCCCGGTTACTGCGCAGACCCAGCTCTATGAGTTCCATGACAGTCACCACGCCTTCCGGATCGACGGGGACTGGTGTGCCGCGCTGGATGGCATCACACATCTGCTGATAGAAGGCGCGGTAGTCACCGGTTTGATTGACGATGCTCTGCTGGCGTTGTCCTTGTGAGGTGGGCGTGCTCAACAGGCCTGGCCGCGGATCACAGCCAAAACCTGAATCTAAGGGAGAGCGGCCCGCTTTGAGTTGC
>RRZT011653771.1_pt1 | contig 16589 bp, 18 predicted proteins | sample 2165551 | NCBI WGS metagenome assembly RRZT01 (sample SAMN10456910, study PRJNA506462) | wastewater metagenome | biome: wastewater; feature: sludge; material: wastewater sludge; isolation source: wastewater sludge with Escherichia coli K12::gfp cells carrying plasmid... | place: USA: Moscow, Idaho...
ACAGACACGTTCCGGGCCAAGCACCTCACGCACCACCTGATGCGCCAGCAAGCCACTACCAGCCTCGAAGCCCTTGCAGACCCAGAGCACGGGCAATGGACACCCCACCGCTCGCAGATGTTCCAGCGTCGGCCGCAACCCTGCCATGGGCGTGGCAACCAGGACCACTTCCGCCCCGGCCAGGGCGCTCGCAAACTCGGTTGCAACCTGCACCGACGACGGCAGGAAATAGCCCGGAAAGAAACGACGATTCTCCCGCTGCAGCAGCAGATCCGCCGCCACATCGGTTTCACGCGACCACAGGGTGACCGCATTGTGCTCGGCAAAAGCGATCGCCAGCGCGGTTCCCCAGGCGCCGGCACCAAGGATGGCAAGTTTCATAAGCCCCAGATCTGATGAGCACGCACGAAACCCGTGGCTCCGTCGCGATGTTTGACCTGCACCCAGCCAGGCGCAGCGGCGGCAACAAAATCGAGTACCACCCACTTGCCACATTCGATCAGCACCGGCGCGTCCTCGCGTGCCTCGCTGCGCAAGGGCGTCTGGGCTGCGGTAACGATCACCGTCCGGCGAGGGGCAAGCTGCCCGGCCTCGATCCAGGCCAGCGTACCTTCCGCATCGCGCACCTTGATCCAGCCATCCAGCTTGACCACCGCCTCAACGGGGGTTTGTGCCTTGATCAGGTAAAGCTTCTTCGCCTGCAGCGAAGGCGCGTCGTAGAGAATCGCCGCCGGCACTCCGACCGAGCGGTAATCCACCGCCCCCGCCCAGGGCGCAAAGAAGCACAGGCTCAGGGCCAGGGCACGCAGGCGTAGCGTACTCATTGCAGCGAATCGCTGCCTTCTGCCGTCTGGCTTTCCTGCAGGCGCTGCATATACATTGCCTCGAAATTCACCGGCTGCAGCACGATCGGCTGGAAGCCGGCGCGCGTCACCGAATCGGCCACCGCTTCGCGGGCGTAAGGAAAGAGGATGTTGGCGCAGGCCACCATGATGAGCGCTTCCAGCTGCTCTTCCGGCACATTCTGAATGCGGAAAATGCCCGCCTGACCCACTTCCACCAGGAACACCGTCTTGTCGCCGAGCTTGGCGGTGACAGTCACCGTCAGCACGACCTCGAACACCCCGTCAGCCACACCGCGGCCGCTGGTATTCAGGCCAATTTCCACCTGCGGGCTATCCTGTTCGAGAAAAATTTCCGGTGCATTCGGCACTTCTACCGACAGGTCGCGCACATAAAGCTTTTCAATCCCGAAAACCGGCGTTTCCTGAGCGGTGGTGTTCTGTTCGTTGTTTTCCATGTGACTCTTTCCTAGATTCAGTACGTTAAATTATTCAGCCTCACCCGCCAGCAGCGGGCGCAACTTGCCTGCACCATCCAGGGCGATCAGATCATCGCAGCCCCCGACATGGGTATCGCCGATATAAATCTGCGGCACGGTACGCCGCCCGGTACGCTGCATCATTTCCTCGCGGCGCTCGGGCTCGAGATCGACGCGCACCTCTTCGATCTGGGTCACGCCGCGCGCTGCCAGCAGTTGTTTGGCACGAATGCAATAAGGGCACACGGCCGTGGTGTACATCAGGACTGCCTGTGTCATTTCTTTTTACCTCCCTTGACCAGCGGATAATTGGCCGCAGCCCAGGCATCGACACCACCGCTGAGGTTGTACAGCTGTTCGAAACCTGCTTTTTTCAGAATCGAGCAGGCCCGTCCCGAACGCATGCCGGAGGTACAGCAGACGATCAGGGGTTTCCCTTTACCACTTTCCAGTTCCGGCAAGCGCTCAGCCAGCTGACTGACCGGGATGTGCAGCGCATTGGGCAAGCTGCCGCTGGCCAGTTCGCTGCTTTCACGCACATCGAGGATCCGCGCATCTTCGCGATTGATGAGCAAGGTTGCTTCGCCGGGATTGACCGCCTGGCCTACCGAACGGAAAAAAAGCGGCCACAACAAACCGAGGCCACTGACGACGACAATCCCGATGAGCAGGATATTCTGGTTAACAAAATCCATTGGCATGCGTTACGACTCCACTCCACAAAAGACTTCGCGCATCATGCCGATGAGCTGCAGGGTGCGCTGGTCGCCCACCCGATAAAAAACCCGGTTGGCATCCTTGCGCGTCAGCAACACCCCTTTTTCGCGCAGAATGGCCAGATGCTGGGAAATATTGCTTTGCGACGTACCCACGGTATCGACGATATCCTGCACGCAGGCTTCCTGGTCTCCGATCACGCACATTATCTTCAAGCGCAGGGGATGCGCGATCGCCTTGAGCGCACGCGCTGCAGTCTCAATGTGCTCCTGCTTGTCGATCAGGTTGACGGAAGAAATAACGCCCATGAAAACCTCGTTTCAGTTGAACGGTTGATTATAGAATAAGCCTTGCCAGAACAAGAACCCAATGTGGACCTTCCCCATGTCGTTTTTTTATCAGCGCATGCCCGCCCGGCCCTGGGTGCAGTCGCTCGCGCTGCTGATTTTTTTCGCACTGACCGTTTCTCCTGCCAGCGCACAGAAATCGACCAGTGCCCCGGAAATTGCGGAAAAACGCGCCGATCTCGACGGCTTGCGCCAGCGCATCGATAGCCTGCGCAAGGAATTGAGCAGCAACGAAGGCACGCGTGCGGATGCAGCGGATCGCCTGCGCGAATCCGAGCGACAGATTTCCCGCCTGCAGCGTCAGCTACACGATCTCGGCAGTCAGCGCAGCCACCTGCAAAGCCAGCTGACCGCACTGGAAACACAATCGCGCACCCTGGCGGGCACGCTGGCCCAGCAGCAGACCCAGCTCGAGCAATTGCTCTACCGTCAGTATCTGCGCGGCGATCCAGACTCCCTGCAACTTCTGCTCAACGGCGACGACCCCAACCAAATGGCGCGCGACCTGCACTACCTGTCAGCCATTGCCACCGCCCGCAGCGAGCTGATGGGAGAAATCCGGCAGACCATCCAGCAGAAAAAAACGCTCGCGGCACAAACCCGGGAGCGCAGCAGCGAACTGGCTGAAGTGGAAAGTGAGCAACGTAAGCAGCACAGCGAGCTCGACAAGGAGCGTCAGGCTCACAAAGCCTTGTATGCCGAAATTTCTGACAAAGTACGCAGCCAACGGCGCGAAATTGGCGCTCTGCAGCGGGACGAAAAACGCATGAGCCAACTGGTTGAACGCCTGTCCCGTATCCTGGCGCAACAAGCCGCTGCGGCCCGCGCTGCCGAGGCGCAGCGCCGCAAGCAGATGGAGGAAGCAGCACGCAGGGCGGCGGCAGGAAAACCCCCAGCACCCAGCAGTGAAAAACCTGGCCGCGAACCGGAAAACCAATATGTGCCGGCACCCAGCGATGGAAGTTTCGCCAAGCTCAAGGGTAAGCTGCGCCTCCCCGTTCAGGGCACGGTCAGCGGCCGCTTTGGTGGCGCCCGCGAAGGCGGCGGACAATGGCGAGGCGTATTCATCCGCGCAGGCAACGGCAGCCCGGTCAGGGCCATCGCCAAAGGCCGCGTGGTTTTCGCCGAGTGGATGCGTGGTTTCGGCAATCTCCTCATCATCGATCACGGCGACGCCTATCTGTCGATCTACGGCAATAATGAAGCACTATTGAAACAGGTCGGACAAGCCGTGCAAGGCGGCGATACCGTCGCCACCGTCGGCAATACCGGGGGCAACCCGGAATCGGGTTTATACTTTGAAATCCGCCGTCAAGGCCAACCTATCGACCCCCTATCCTGGGCTACGTTGAAATGAGCAAATTGAAAACCTGGAGCCTCGCCCTGGGCGGCTTTGTCGCTGGCGCCCTGATCACCCTGCAGATACCGGCTTTCGCCCAGAAGGACGCCACGAGCAGACTGCCGATTGACGACCTGCGCACCTTCGCTGAGGTCTATAGCGCCATCAAGCAGGGCTATGTCGAACCGGTTGAAGACAAGAAGATGATCGCCAACGCGATTTCCGGCCTGCTCTCCAATCTTGACCCCCACTCCTCGTACCTCGACGCCGACTCCTTCAAGGACCTGCAGGTGGGCACGCAAGGCGAATTCGGCGGGCTGGGCATCGAGGTCGGCATGGAAGACGGCTTGGTCAAGGTGGTTTCGCCAATCGAGGATACGCCGGCTTATCGCGCCGGCGTCAAATCCGGCGACCTGATTTTCAAGCTCGACGACACCCTGGTCAAAGGCATGAGTCTGTCCGATGCCGTCAAGAAAATGCGCGGCAAACCCAAAACGTCGATCCGCCTGAGCATTCTGCGCAAAGGCGAGAGCAAGCCGATCGAACTCACCCTGACGCGCGAAATCATCAAGGTTCAAAGCGTCAAATCGAAAATCGTCGAACCCGGTTACGGCTGGGTCCGCATCACCCAGTTCCAGGAAACCACCATTGCCGACCTGGCCAAGCACCTCAACTCCCTGTACAAGGAAGGCGACCTGAAGGGCCTGGTACTGGATCTACGCAACGATCCGGGCGGTCTGCTCAACGGCGCCATCGGCGTTTCGGCGGCATTCCTGCCGCCGGACGTGAAAGTCGTCTCCACTGACGGCCGCACGCCCGACGCCAAACAGGAATTCCTCTCCCGCCCCAGCGACTACCTGCGTGGCACGCGCGAAGACCCGCTCAGCAAGTTGCCGGTCGGCATCAAGAAAGTGCCGATGGTGGTTCTGGTCAATGGCGGTTCGGCCTCCGCATCGGAAATCGTGGCCGGCGCCCTGCAAGATCACAACCGCGCCGCCATCGTCGGCACCCAGACCTTTGGCAAAGGCTCGGTGCAATCCGTACTGCCGCTGCCGAACAACACCGCCATCAAACTCACCACGGCCCGCTACTTCACCCCATCCGGCCGCTCCATTCAGGCCAAAGGCATCACCCCGGACATCGTCGTTGAAGAAACCCCCAACGGCACCAATGGTCCTCGTATTCGTGAAGCGGATCTGGAGCGGCACCTGGAAGACAAGGCCGAGCCGGGCAAGGACAGCAAGCCCGCCGCCGCAGCGAAACCCGCAGCCAAAGGTGAAAAAGACAACAAGGACGCCGCCAAGAATTCAACCAAGGATGAAGATGACCTGCCGAGCGCCCGCCTGGAATATGCCAGCAAGGACGACTACCAGTTCCAGCAGGCACTCAACATCCTCAAGGCCACGCAGATCATGCAGGGCAAGCGGCAACCATAAGCCGGGATGGATGACCCGCAGCTGCTGCGCTACAGCCGGCACATCCTGCTCGATGCGCTGGGCGTCGAAGGCCAGCAGCGCATCCTGGCCGGGCGAGTGCTCATCGTCGGTGCTGGCGGCCTCGGCTCACCGGCGGCGCTTTATCTGGCGGCCGCCGGTGTCGGACAGATCGTACTGGCGGACCACGACACGGTCGACCTGACCAATCTGCAACGCCAGATCCTGCATCGCGACAACCGCATCGGCATGAACAAGGCCTTGTCGGGGCAAATCACCCTGGCCGAAATCAATCCGGAGGTCAGCGTCATCCCCCTGCCGGAACGCCTCGATACCGCTCGACTCGAGGAACTGACAGCCTCGGTCGATATCGTGCTGGATTGCAGCGACAACTTTGCCACCCGGCACGCCATCAACCGCGCTTGCGTACGCCAGAAACGCCCCCTGGTGTCCGGCGCGGCCATCCGCTTTGACGGCCAGGTCAGCGTCTACACCCTGGATCGGGCCGAAGCGCCCTGCTATCACTGCCTGTTTCCGGAAGCCGACGACGTGGAAGAAACCCGTTGTGCTGTAACGGGCGTGTTTGCACCGCTCACCGGCATCGTCGGCAGCATGCAGGCGGCCGAAGCCCTGAAGCTACTGGCGGGTATCGGCCGGTCCCTGAATGGCCGCCTGCTGCTGATCGACAGCCTCGACATGCAGTGGCGCAGCAGCCGCTTCAACCGCGATCCATCCTGTGCGGTCTGCGGCAAACCCGGTTAAAGCGGGCGGGCGCGCAGGAAAATATCTGGCCCGATCTTGCGCAGGTCAATCACATCGAGCCGGCGTTGCCCGGCGAGTTCACTGAGCTCCGGCAGGCGGCACAAGCCCAGCGCCTGATCGCCGAGCAACGTGGGGGCGAGATAGATCAGCACTTCGTCCACCAGGCCGGCCTGCAGCAAGGCGCCATTGAGCCCTGCCCCGGCTTCCACATGCACTTCGTTACAACCGCGCGCAGCCAGTGCCTGCAGCAGTGCCGGCAAATCGACACGCCCCGGGTCGCCCGGCAACTGCAGAATTTCGCCCCCCGCGGCGCGCAACCGTTCCGCGCGCACGGCGTCGACCTGCGCCGCCACCAGCAGAGCCCCCCCTCGCAGCAGCTTGGCCGACGGCGGCGTTTCCAGACGTGCATCGAGCACGACCCGCAACGGCTGCCGTTCGGTATCGACGGCACGCACGGTCAGACTGGGATCATCCGCCAGCACCGTACCGCTACCGGTGAGAATGGCGCAGGCCCGGGCACGCCAGCGATGCCCGTCGGCACGCGCCGCCGGCCCGGTGATCCACTGACTGGCACCATTCAGCAGCGCGGTCTTGCCATCCAGACTGGCGGCCATTTTCACTCGCAGCCAGGGCCGCCCCCGCCGCATGCGCGACACAAAACCGATATTGAGTTCTTCCGCCTCCGCAGCCAGCAAGCCGCTGGCCACGTGCACGCCGGCCGCCTGCAACCGTGCCAGACCACGACCGGCAACCTGCGGATTGGGATCCGGCATGGCCGCGATCACCCGCGCCACTCCGGCTGCGATCAGCGCCTCGGCACAGGGCGGCGTGCGCCCGTGATGGCTGCAGGGTTCCAGCGAAACATAGGCAGTTGCACCGCGCGCGGCGGCGCCTGCCTGGCGCAGGGCATGCACCTCGGCATGCGGCTCACCGGCCCGCACATGCCAGCCCTCGCCAACCACCTGCCCCTGTTGCGCAATGACACAGCCCACCCGGGGATTCGGCGATGTTGTCCACAGACCACGCTCTGCCAGCTGCAGCGCCCGCGCCATCATGGCGTGATCAACCGCCGTAAAGCTCATTTCTTGCGCGCAGAGGGAGACACTTCCTTGATCGCCCGGGAAAAGGCATCGACATCCTCGAAATTCCGGTATACCGAGGCAAACCGGATGTAGGCAACTTTATCGAGCTTCTTCAACTCGGCCATGACCAGCTCACCCAGTTGCTGTGACAGCACCTCGCGCAATCCCGCCGACAGCAACTTCTCTTCAATGGCGGTCACCGCCGCATCGACCAGCTCCGTAGATACGGGCCGCTTGCGCAACGCCAGATCGAGGCTGGCGCGCAGCTTGGCCCGGGAAAACTCGATCCGCGAACCATTTTTCTTGACCACCTGCGGCAACTGGATTTCCGGCCGCTCGTAGGTGGTAAAGCGCTTCTCACAGGCGGTGCATTTGCGCCGCCGGCGCACGATGTCGCCTTCATCGGAAACCCGGGTATCAACTACCCCGGTTTCCTCATGGCCACAGAAAGGGCATTTCATGCGTCAGGATCAGGCGCCGTACACCGGGAAGCGCTGGCACAGCGCCGCAACCTGCTCACGCACACGGGCGGCCACCGCTTCATCATTCGGCGCATCCAGCACGTCGGCGATCAGATGGGCGATCTGCACTGCTTCTGTTTCCCCGAAACCGCGCGTGGTCATGGCGGGCGAACCGATACGGATACCGGACGTCACGAAAGGCTTCTGCGGATCGTTCGGGATGCCGTTCTTGTTGACCGTAATATGGGCACGGCCCAAAGCGGCTTCCGCTTCCTTGCCGGTCAGGTTCTTCGGCCGCAGGTCAACCAGGAACAGATGGCTTTCGGTACGGCCGGAGACGATGCGCAGACCGCGCTCCTCACCCAGCACCCGGGCCATGGCGGCCGCATTCTTGATGACCTGTTCCTGGTAGCGCTTGAATTCGGGCGCGGCGGCTTCCTTGAAGGCCACGGCCTTGGCTGCGATGACATGCATCAACGGCCCACCCTGCAGGCCAGGGAAAATGGCCGAGTTGATGGCTTTTTCGTGCTCGGCCTTCATCAGCACCACACCACCACGCGGTCCGCGCAAGGTCTTGTGGGTGGTGGTGGTCACGACATCGGCGTGCGGTACCGGATTCGGATACAGGCCGGCAGCAATGAGACCGGCGTAATGCGCCATGTCTACCCAGAGGATGGCGCCGACTTCGCGGGCAATTTTGGCGAAACGCTCGAAATCGATGCGCAGGGCGTATGCCGAGGCACCGGCAATGATGATCTTCGGCTTGTGCTCGCGCGCCATCGCCTCCATTTTTTCGTAGTCGATGGCTTCATTGGCGTCCAGACCATAGGCCACGACGTTGAACCATTTGCCGGACATGTTGAGCGGCATGCCGTGGGTCAGGTGGCCGCCTTCAGCCAAGCTCATGCCCATGATGGTGTCGCCCGGCTTGGCAAAGGCCATCAGGACAGCCTGGTTGGCCTGCGAACCGGAATTCGGCTGCACGTTGGCGGCATCTGCACCAAACAGCGCCTTGATACGATCGATGGCGATCTGTTCGGCCACGTCCACATGCTCGCAGCCACCGTAGTAACGCTTGCCGGGATAACCCTCGGCGTACTTGTTGGTCAGCTGCGAACCCTGCGCTTCCATCACCGCCGGACTGACATAGTTTTCCGACGCAATAAGTTCGATGTGCTCTTCCTGCCGGCGATTTTCGGCCTGCACGGCCTGCCAGAGTTCAGGATCAACGGTTGCCAGGGTGTTTTTCGCGGAGAACATGGAGTGCCTCAAGCCAGTGAAGGGAAAGGCGCAGATTCTATCATGCAGGCAACTCGTCCAGCGCCCCTGGCGCCAGGTGCGCCGTCTCACCCCAGGAATCGATCTGCCAGACGCCCCCGCTGACACTCAGCCAGTTCAACCCGGCGTTGGGTATGAGGAAGTCTCGCGGCTGGTCAAGCCCGGTTGCGCGCACGAAACGATTGATCACATCAAGCACCCCGCCATGCAGGACCAGTGCCACCGCTTCGCCGGCATGCCGCTGCGCCAGACGCTGCAGCGTCTGCGTCACCCGGACATGGAGTGTCTGCAAGCTTTCACCATTCTCAAACGCATAATCGACATTGCGCCCGGCAAAGGCCGCATAAGCCTCGGGGTGACGCTCTTCCGCCTCGACATAGGTCAAGCCGGAAAAAATGCCGTAATCGCGCTCGCGCAAGCTGGGCTCAGGCTGCGGCTGCAAATGCAACGCCGCGCCAATCAGTTCGGCCGTTTCCCAAGCCCGACGCAGATCACTCGCATACAGCGCCGTCAGGCCGCAGCCCTGCAGACTTCGCCCGGCCGCCCGTGCCTGCTGCCGCCCCAGGGCATTCAGGGCGATATCAATCTGCCCCTGAATACGCCGCCCGGCATTCCATTCGGTTTCCCCGTGACGGATCAGGCACAGGCGCGTCTTCATGCCCCAGCCACCGTCATGCGGTTGATGAGAATGGAACCGGTCTGCTTGCTGCCACGAATTTCCACATCATTCCCGACGGCGACAATCCCCGCGAACATGTCGCGCAGATTGCCGGCGATGGTGATCTCTTCGACCGGATAGGCAATTTCGCCGTTCTCCACCCAGAAACCGGCCGCGCCGCGCGAATAATCGCCGGTCACGTAATTGATGCCATGCCCGAGCACCTCGGTCAGCAACAACCCCCGCCCCATGCGCTGGAGCAGCCCCGCCCGGTCAAGCTCACCGGGCGCGATGATGAGATTGTGACTACCGCCGGCATTACCCGTTGTCTGCAAGCCCAGTTTGCGTGCCGTGTACGCCGAGAGGAAATAGCGCTGCAACACCCCATCGACAATGACCTCACTGTCGCGCGTCGCCACACCATCGCTATCGAAAGCCGCGCTAGCCAAACCTCCCGGAAGAAGCGGCCGCTCACTCACGCGTACAAACTCCGGCATGATGCGGCACCCCAGCTGATCCAGCAGAAACGACGATTTGCGGTACAAGGCCCCGCCACTGGCCGCATGCACCAGGCTGGCGAGCAGCCCCGCGGCAAGCGGCGCTTCGAACAAGACCGGATAGTCCCCGGTCTTGATCCGCCGGCTGTTCAGCCGCGCCACCGCCCGCGCCGCTGCAATACGGCCGATTTCTTCCGGCGCCTGCAGGCAACGGGCATCGCGGTGTGTGCTGTACCAGTCGTCGCGCTGCATCTCGTCGCGCTCACCAGCAATCAACGAAGCAGAAATGTAGTGGCGCGACGTTGGGTAGCCGCCCATGAAGCCGTGACTATTGGCCGAAACGAAATGTGCCTGCTGGGTGGACACGCTGGCGCCTTCCGAATTACTGACCCGCTTGTCGGCGGCAAACGCCGCCTGTTCACAGCGCCGGGCCAAAGCAATTGCCTCCTCCACATCCAGCGCCCACGGATGGTACAGATCGAGATCCGGACATTCCCGGGCCATCAACGCCGCATCGGCCAGACCGGCGCAGTCATCTTCTGCCGTGAAGCGGGCAATGGCGAGTGCCGCATCCACGGTGTCACGCAACGCCTGCGGCGAGAAATCCGAGGTACTGGCGTAGCCCTTGCGTTGACCGGCATACACCGTCACCCCAACCCCCTTGTCACGGTTGTACTCGATGGTATCGACCGCATCGCAACGCACCGTCACCGACTGGCCAAACCCCTCCGATACATCAACCTCACAGGCGCTGGCACCCTGCTTGCGGGCATAGGCGAGCACGTCCGTGCTCAATTGTTGCAGGTCGGTAAAAGCGTAGGAAAAGCCGGTGTGATTAGCCATGAACGGTGAGCGAAAGAAGCGCCAGAGGGAAAAACGCTATCATAGCAGCCTCACCACGGCCCACCGGACCCGCCATGCCAGACCACGATTACAACGAAGATTACAGCGACAGCCTGGATCGCCCCTCAAAAACCCAGCAAAAAGCCGCCATGCACGCCCTGCGCGACCTGGGTTCCGAACTGGTTGAACTCTCTCCCGGCCAGCTCAAGCGGATGGACCTGCCGGAGGCGTTGTACGCAGCCGTCCGTGACGCCCAGAAAATCACCGCTCACGGTGCGCGCCGCCGCCAGTTGCAATACATCGGCAAACTCATGCGCCACGTCGACGAAGCCCCCATCCATGCCGGGCTAGCCCTTGTGCGTGGCGAATCGAGCGCCGAAACGGCACGCCTGCACCGCATCGAGCGACTGCGCACACAACTTCTGAGCGACGAGAACACCTTGAGCGAGATCACCCGCCAATGGCCGGCGACCGATCTGCAGCATCTGCGTCAATTACGCCGCAACGCCCTGAGAGAGCAGGAAAACAACAAACCGCCCAAGAATTATCGGGCCATCTTTCAATATCTGAAGGAACTGGACGGCGCCCCCCCTGCTGCCACCGCCAATCAGCCGGAAGATTCCGGCAACAGCGAATAGGCCTGCACGAGTCAAGCCGGGCAGGCTTCAGGCCACCGGCAGCAAACGATAACGTGCGATCTCATAATCGCTGTTGTGCTCAAGCAAAAGCAGGGATTCAAAAATCACCGCCTGCCCCTGCAGCATGTATTCAAACCGCTCACGGCTGTCGAAGGTATGCGGCGGCATCACCAGCCGCACTTCGCCCGGCAGATTTCCCTCCAGCAGGATCAGGATGGGCACGGCACCAGCACCCGTCGTTTCACCCTGACGCAGGGGCGTGAGTTCTGCCGCCTCGACCTGCCGCGACAGTGTCTGGATTCCAATCCGCGACTCGCTATTGACACCTCGGTAGAAACGCCGCACACACCCCAGCAGCCAGTTCTCGCCACCGGCAGGTTGCAACGCCAGCAACGCCCCAACACGAAGCCAGTCCTTGGGAGGCTCATTGAGAACCACCCCGAAACCGCCACGGCTGACGTTATCGACCTGCCAGGCATCCGGCTGCAGTCCCAGCGACTGGCCGCCAAACTCCTTGGAAAAAACGACAAACGAGTTAACCAGACCATGCAGCACCTGCATCTGATGCCTGACCCGGTGCCGGTCATGCCGGCGCTGCGGTGGCACTGGAGCCAGATAGGCGCACAGATGACGTAGCACCGGCAACAAGGTTTTGACCGGATACTGTCCGCCCAGATTGATTTCCGGCGGCACATCCCCGCCCCGTTCGAGGTCGCGCAATACCGCCAGAATCTTGCCATGCCCAGCCCCGGGGCGATAAAAGCGCTGGGTCGGGGTCAGTTGTTCGGGCATTTTGGCCAAACGCTGCGGCGGTTGTCCCACCCGTAAGTCAAGCCAGTAGACACAATCGTGTTCGGCTGTATCGAGAAAATCAAAGGAAGCCAGAAAATGGCTGACGAAACATTCCGCCAGCTCGATTTCCATCGGTAGCAGGCTATCCATGGAGGCCGCCTGAAAAATCACCGCCTTGCGGTATTCCGTCAGCGCCGAGGTATTGCCCAGCAACACGCCGGTCGCCACCGGCTGCGCACTCACACCGACCGCCTCTGTCGCCAGCAACGCCTGCCCCAGGCGACGCCAGACCTCCTTGGGCGGCGGCCCGTAGCGGAACTGCTCCCACTTGACGAGGGTGCGCAAGGCGCCGATCAGATAAGTGCACAACGCCGGTAACATCTGGCGCGCCTGTTCAGCCGTCGGCTTGCGGGAGATGAAGGTGATCAGCGCCCGCTCAAGCACATCCGCAAACGACGACCAGAAACCACTATGAATGGACCACAGCCGGCTTTCCTCTGCCCGCGACAGACGCGGTGTATGCAGATACTCATGGGCCAGGCGGCGCAGATGCGGCGCCGCCGCATCTGCCAGCTGGCGTGCAGCGTCAAAGCTGCGGTCTGGCGGCAGATCACCACCAGCCAGCAAGGAGTCAAGCCAGATGCCGATTTCGTCAAGCGCCTTGAAGGCATTATCGGCGGGCAGCTCGCCAATGATGCGCTGCAGCTCCCGCTTATCCGCCAAGGGATGCCCGCTCTGCTTGTCAAACAACCCACCCATGCTTTTCCGCGACTCCTCTTGAATTATTTGCCGGCCCGGCATGCAGATCACGCCGCCAGCATGAGGCTGATGATTTTACATGGCTTCGATTAGAATGCTCCCGTTTCTAAACTTTAATCCGTCATGCAGCCCTATCTCGATCTGATGCGCCATGTCCTGGAGCACGGCCACGACAAAGCCGACCGCACCGGCACCGGCACGCGCTCCATCTTCGGTTGGCAAATGCGCTTCGACCTGCAGGCTGGATTCCCGGCGCTGACCACCAAGAAGCTGCACCTGCGTTCCATCATCCACGAACTGCTATGGTTCCTCCAAGGCGATACCAATATCGGCTATCTGCAGAACAACGGCGTACGCATCTGGGACGAATGGGCCGACGCCAACGGTGACCTCGGCCCGGTCTATGGCAAGCAATGGCGCAGTTGGCAAACGACCGACGGCCGCTGCGTGGATCAGATCAGCCAACTGCTGCTCAGTCTGAAAAACAACCCAGATTCCCGCCGGCACATCGTTTCCGCCTGGAACCCCGGTGACGTCGAGCGCATGGCCTTGCCGCCCTGCCACTGTCTGTTCCAGTTTTACGTCGCCGACAACAAGCTTTCCTGCCAGCTCTACCAGCGTAGTGCCGACATCTTCCTCGGCGTACCCTTCAACATCGCCTCCTACGCCTTGCTGACCCTGATGCTGGCGCAAGTCTGCGGCTACCAGCCGGGCGAATTCGTGCACACCCTGGGCGATGCTCACCTGTACAGCAATCATTTCGAACAAGCCCGGCTGCAACTGACGCGTCAACCACGCCCCCTGCCTCGCATGTGGATCAACCCGGAGATACGCGACCTGTTCGCCTTCCGCTTTGATGATTTCCGCCTCGAAAACTACGACCCGGCGCCACACATTGCCGCACCGGTCGCTGTGTAATGACCACTGCAGGATGAGCGAACGCACCCATCTCCCCGCCTGGCAGGCGCTCGAGGCCCATGCCGCGACCATGACCCCGTCTCACCTGCGAGAACTGTTTGCCGGCGACCCGCAGCGTTTTGCCACCCTCTCCCTGCGCCACGGCGACTGGTTGCTTGATTTCTCCAAACAGCGGCTGACGACGGAAACACTCTCCCTCTTGCGCAATCTCGCCGCCGCCTGCAACTGGCGCGAGTGGCTGGAACGCATGCGCGCCGGTGAGGCCATCAACCACACCGAGCAACGCGCCGTCAGCCACACCACCTTGCGTGCTGGCGCAGAGGCCCCCGCCGACATCCAGGCCAGCCTCACACGCATGGCAGATTTTTGCGAACGCATCCACAGCGGCAGCTGGCGTGGCCACACCGGCGAACGCATCACCGACGTGGTCAATCTCGGCATTGGCGGCTCCGATCTGGGACCGCGCATGGCGACACAAGCACTGGCGGCCTACCAGCAAGCCGACCTGCGGGTGCACTTCGTCGCCAATCTGGACGCCGCCGACCTGGCCGGCACCTTGAGCCGACTGAATCCACGTACCACCCTGTTCATCGTCGCCAGCAAGACCTTCACCACCCTGGAAACGCTACGCAACGCCCGCAGCGCCCGCGACTGGCTGCTCTCCAACCTGGGCGACGCCAGCGCAGTAAGCAGACACTTCATCGCCACCTCAAGTAATCTAGCGGCGGCGGCACAGTTCGGCATCCCGGAAGGTAACGTCTTTTCCTTTGCCGACTCCGTCGGCGGTCGCTTCTCGGTGTGGTCCCCGGTCGGCCTGTCGCTAGCGCTGGCGGTGGGTTTCAAGCATTTCAGCCAGTTCCTGGCCGGCGCCCGGGCGATGGATGAACATTTTTTTTCAGCCCCCGATTCTGGCAACCTGCCCTTGACCCTCGCCCTACTGGCCGTCTGGAACACGAATTTTCTCGGCACCACCAGTCGTGGCGTATTTCCCTACAGCCATTCTCTCGCTCAATTGCCGGCCTATCTGCAGCAACTGGAGATGGAAAGCAACGGCAAGTCGGTTGATCGTCACGGCCAGACACTCGATTACGCGAGCAATCCGATCGTCTGGGGCAGCGCCGGCAGCAACTGCCAGCATTCATTTTTTCAGCTACTGCATCAGGGCCGCATGCGCCTGAGTTGCGATTTCATCGCCCTGGCCCGGGCCGACTTCCCCCTCCCCGGTCACCATGACAGCTTGCTGGCCAATTGCCTGGCGCAAAGCGCCGCCCTGGCCTTCGGCCAGACCGCCGACGAAGCCCGGGCCGCAGGCATCGCCGAAACGCTGATTCCCTACCGCACCTTTCCCGGCAATGAGGCATCGACCACGCTCATCCTGCCAGAGCTGACGCCCTTCACTCTCGGGCAATTACTGGCCCTGTACGAGCACAAGACCTTCTGTCTCGGCGTCCTGTGGCACCTCAACTCTTTTGATCAATGGGGCGTCGAACTGGGCAAGCAGCTTGCCGGCCAGCTGACCCCCGCCCTGCGCGGTGCGTCAGCTGGGCCCCTGGACACTTCCACCCAGGGCCTGATTGCTCACCTGCGTTTCCTACAGAAATAAGCATGCCCGAACTCATCCTCATTGCGGCCGTCGCAGCCAACCGTGCCATCGGCAAGGACAACCGACTGCTCTGGCAGATCCCGGCAGACATGGCACATTTCAAATCACTGACGAACGGCCATACCGTACTGATGGGACGTAAGACCTGGGAATCGCTGCCAACTCGTTTTCGCCCCCTACCCGGCCGACGCAATCTGGTCGTCAGCCGGCAGACAGATTACAGCGCCCCCGGCGCCGAACTCGCCCCCTCGATTGAAAACGCGCTGACACTGGCAACGGACGCTGAAAAAATCTTCGTCATCGGCGGCGAGGAAATCTACCGCCAGACTCTGGCGCTGGCGCAGCGCCTTGAAATCACCGAGGTCCACCAGACGCCGGACGCCGATGCCTGGTTTCCAGAAATTACCGCCACCGACTGGCAGGAAACGCAGCGTAACCCGCAAGAAGGCTACGCCTTCGTCACCTACCTCCGGCGCTGAAGCCTGCGCATGCTGCGTCGCCTTTACAGCCTCATTCTTTACCTGGCAACTCCCTTGGTCCTGCTGCGCCTGTTCTGGCGGGCACGCAAGCAACCTGCCTATCGTGCCCATCTGAACGAACGTTTCGCTTTCTATCCAGCACAGCCGCCGCCCCCTTCATCCTTGATCTGGCTGCATGCGGTATCGGTCGGGGAAACCCGAGCTGCCGAACCGCTGATCCGCGCCCTGCTCGAACGCTGGCCGCACCACCACCTCCTCATCACCGGCATGACACCAACCGGCCGGGAAACCGCGCGCCAACTCTACCGAGAACGCGTGCTGCACGCCTACCTGCCTTACGATTTACCCGACGCGGTGGCGCGCTTTTTCGACCACTTCCAGCCCCACTTCGGCATTCTGATGGAAACCGAGATCTGGCCGAACCTGCTGGCCGCAGCAAAACACCGGAACATCCCGGTCACCCTCGTCAATGCCCGCTTGTCAGCGCGCTCCGCACGCGGCTATCGCCGTTTTTCCGGCTTAACAGCCCCCGCTTTTGCCTGCCTCACCGGAGTTGCCGCACAGACAGCGGCAGATGCCGAACGCCTGCGGCAGGCGGGAGCCACTCAGGTCAGCGTGTGTGGCAATCTGAAATTCGACGTACCCCCACAGCCCAGGCTGCT
>RRZT012059432.1_pt1 | contig 16589 bp, 16 predicted proteins | sample 2165551 | NCBI WGS metagenome assembly RRZT01 (sample SAMN10456910, study PRJNA506462) | wastewater metagenome | biome: wastewater; feature: sludge; material: wastewater sludge; isolation source: wastewater sludge with Escherichia coli K12::gfp cells carrying plasmid... | place: USA: Moscow, Idaho...
AGAGAGCTACGGGGGCACCGGCCAGCCGACCGGCAAGATCGCGGTGATCACCGGCGCGGACTCCGGCATCGGCCGGGCGGTAGCGATCGCGTACGCCCGCGAAGGCGCCGATGTGGTGATCAGCTATCTGAGTGAGGACTCCGACGCAGCCGAGGTCGAGCGCTACGTCGTGGACGCGGGGCGGCGTGCTGTGTTGATCAAGGGCGATCTCGCCGATGCGCAGCATTGCCGCGATGTCATCGCGACAGCGGTCGATCAGCTGGGCGGGATCGACATCTTGGTGAGCAACGCTGCCTACCAGATGACACGCACGTCGCTGGCAGACATACCCGATGACGAATGGGATCGGACCTTCGACACGAACGTTCGGGCGATGTTCCATCTCTGCAAGGCAGCTGTGCCGCACATGAAATCGGGCTCATCGATCATCGGCAGCTCGTCGGTGAACTCCGACCTGCCCTCTCCGACGCTGGCTCCGTACGCGGCGACCAAGGCCGCAATCGCCAACTTCTGTGCAAGTCTCGCGCAGTTGCTAGGGGAGCAGGGGATCCGGGTGAACAGTGTGGCCCCTGGACCGATCTGGACGCCGTTGATCCCCAGCACGATGCCACCGGAGAAGGTGGCGAACTTCGGCAGTGACACCCCGCTGGGGCGTGCCGGTCAGCCGGCTGAGCTGGCGCCGGTCTACGTACTGCTGGCCAGCGATGCCGGCAGCTACATCTCCGGTGCGCGGGTCGCAGTGACCGGCGGACGGCCGATCCTGTGAGAAGGGCATGGCTGTGGAACCCTCGGAGTTGCCCGATGCCAACGCGGTGGCGAATGACGGCCGCGACGAGACCGAGAACCAGCGGATGGACCGCAACTGGAATGAGCTGCTGCAGGAGCTCCGGGTCACTCAGACCGGGACGCAGATCCTCAGTGGCTTCATGTTGACCCTGCCTTTTCAAGCTCGCTTCGTGGCCCTGGATGAGTTCGAGCACGGGGTCTATGTCGTTCTCGTGATGCTTGCGGCGGTGACCATCGTGCTCGGCCTGGCCCCGGTCAACCTGCACCGGGCCCTGTTCAGGCACCGTCTCAAGCCCTCGATCGTCGCGTTCGCGCATCGTGCGCTGCGTGCTCAGCTGGTCGGCGTCTCACTCATCGTGATCGGCACCGTGCTGCTCGTCTTGGATGTCGCTGTCGGCCGATGGGCCGGGGTGCTCGGCGCAGGCCTGGTGTTGGTCCTGATCGTGGTTGCGGCAGCAGTGCCGCGGATGATCGACCATGACTCGGAGGTCGGGGCAGGCGACACCGTCGGGCGCGACTGAAGGCCCAGTCCTGCAGCGATCACACCCCCGACGTGCAGAGATCGGTCCCATCGGCACGTGGAGCTGGACCGATGGGACCTGGCCGATGTGTCACCCTAGGAGGACGCATCCGTTGGAGGGTCTGTACCCAACTGAGAGCCAGCCATACACCGATTACTCCTTCGGTGTTCTGCTCGGCTCGACTGCCGCCGGATCCTCGGCCTGGGGTCGAGCCACGGCGCCACGCTCGCGCAGGTCGGCCGCATGCCCCTCGACCTCTTCACCGGACTCGTCCTGATCGTCAGGAGCCCCCAGCCGGGTGCCCTGATCCTCGGTTGCTGACTTCTGATCTCTGCTCATCTCGCCTCCATTCAGTGGTGCAGGGCGCCGACGTGCTCAACCCTGCTCCGATGAGGACCGGCCGGTTGCCTGCCGAGCCCGATCCTCGTAGGCCGGTACCCGCCGGAGGGCCCAGTCAAACCAGGCAGGGAACGTGACCTTGTACGGTCAGCACTGGCGACAGCAGCAGACGTCGCGGGGCAGGAGCGTCTAACCTGGTGATCATGGTCCCGGGAACTGGGTCGCGGCAGCGAAGGGACATGGTCGATGGCAGATGAGCTGGCCTATGCCGAGGAGTTTGCGGATCTGAGCACGCAACTGTTGCGTGAACGGCATGAGCAGCCCACTCTCGATCGGGTGGTCGCTCTCGCTGTCGAGACGATCGAGTCCAGTGACTACTGCAGCATCTCGGTTCGCACCGGCAACCAGGTCGAGACCCCGGCTACCACTGCCGAGGTCGGGCGGCAGGCTGACGAGTTGCAGTACAGGCTGGGCGAAGGTCCTTCCCTTGAAGCGATCTGGAGCTCCGATGCCTGCCTCATCGACGACCTGACAGCGGAGGCCCGCTGGCCGCAGTGGGCGCGATTTGTTGCAGAGTCGGGTATCCGGTCCGTGCTCAGTGTGCGGATTCAAGGTCCGGCAGGCGATGCGTTGGCCAGCCTCAATCTCTATGCGCTGCAACCGAAGGCCTTCGATGACACCGATCTGGCCCTCGCGACGATCTTCGCCCGGCACGCAGGCGTAGCGATCTACGGTGCGCGGCAGCACAACAACCTGACCGCAGCGATCCAGTCGCGACAGTTGATCGGAGCGGCGCAAGGCATCTTGATGCAACGGTTCGGTCTCGATCTGGACCAGGCATTCGAGCTGCTGCGGCGCTATTCGCAGACTTACAACGTCAAGCTCAGGCAGCTCGCGGAGAATCTCGTACGCGCGGGCGGGATCCCGCCGGCCGCCGACGGTCAGGGCGCGTCGCGGGCGCTCAATGAGTCTCTCGGGCTCCCGGTCCCTGACAGCTGACCAGGCAGTCTTGTCGGACTGGGATCGCGTGACTACTTGTCGTGCGGGGTACGGACCAACCACCGGGTCAATTCAGTTCATACTTCGAGCACCCCCCGGTCCGGGCAGACAAGGAGTTGTCAATGGCCGCCGAGAAGCCGATCCATCAGTCAGACCGACACGACACCGCCGTTCCTGACAAGGATGCGGAGCAGCCCTCACAGATCTCGCTTCGGGGCTGGCGTCAGGTGGTGCAGCGCGGCTGGGCCGGAGCCCAGGCCGATCAAGTGCCACTGCTCGGGGCGGGTGTGGCCTTCTTTGCTTTCCTCGCGCTGTTTCCGGCGCTGATTGCGCTGGTCACCATGTACGGGTTGTTCGCCGACCCGGGCGTGATCGCCGACCAGGTGAACTCACTGTCGGCGCTGCCGGCGGAGGTCCGTCAGCTCGTCGTGGACCAGATCAACAATCAGAACCGAGCAGCGCTCGGCTGGAGCGCCGTGATCTCTGTCGCCATCGCGCTGTTCAGCGCATCGGGTGGGGTGAACCAACTCATGATCGCGGTCAACGTGGCCTATGACGGGGAGTCGAGGCGCAGCGCGATCCAGCGCCGTCTCATCGCCCTGGGGCTGACCCTGGGCTCCATCGTCTTCATCGTCGTGATGCTCGGGCTGGTCGCAGCTGTTCCACCGCTGCTCAGACAGGTCTTCGGCGACAGCCCCGCGATCCGGGTGGCTCTTTCAGCGGCACGGTGGGTGCTGGTGGTCGTACTGGTGGCAGCGGCGCTGGCCGTCCTCTATCGGGTGGCGCCCGACCGGAGTTCACCGAAGCTGCGCTGGGTATCCGTTGGTGCTGCGATCGCCACTTTGCTGTGGCTGCTCGCCTCGATCGGGTTCTCTGTCTACGTCTCCACCTTCGGCAACTACGCCAAGACCTATGGTGTCTTCGCCGCAGTGATCGTCTTGTTGCTGTGGTTGTGGATCACGTCGTACGCCGTCCTGCTCGGTGCTGAGATCAACGCCGAAGCGGAGCAGCAGACGGGTACGACGAAAGGTCGGAGGACCGGATGACACGGACTGCCGAGGGCCGAACCGTGGTGGTGATCGGCTCCGGACCCAACGGTCTGGTGGCGGCCAATCTGTTGGCCGACGCAGGGTGGCAGGTCGAGGTTCTCGAGAGTCAGGACAGACCCGGCGGCGCCGTGGCCAGCGCCGAGGACGTGGCCGAGGGATTCGTCCACGACACCTTCAGCAGCTTCTATCCCTTCGCCGCGGCATCGCCGGCGATCTCCCGGCTCGGCTTGGAGGAGTTCGGGCTGCGGTGGCGGCACGCCCCGGCGGTCCTGGGTCATCCGCTGCCATCGGGGGAGTGGGCACTGCTGCATCGTGACGCCGAGAAGACCGCCGCCGATCTGGACCGCCACCAGCCTGGAGATGGTCAGGCGTGGCTCGAGTTGTGCCGGCAGTGGGGCATTGTCGGGCCATCGCTGACTCGTGCACTGCTCGCGCCTTTTCCTCCGGTGCGCGCCGGCATCGGTGTGCTGGCCCGGCTCCCGAAGGTCGGCGGACTCGACTTCGTCCGGATGCTCATCGAGCCTGCCCGGAGTCTGGTCGAGTCGCGGTTCCGGTCGGAGGCAGCTCGCCTGCTGCTGGCCGGCAACGCCATGCACGTCGACATCGCGATGACCGCGCCTGGCTCGGGACTGTTCGGTGTGCTGCTGGCGATGCTGGGGCAGACGGTCGGGTTCCCGGTGCCCGAGGGTGGTGCCGGTCGGCTGGCTACCGCGTTGACGGACCGGCTGAGCAGCCGCGGCGGTGTCATCCGCCTCGGCGTGCGCGTGGAACGGATCCTCACCGAGGGCGGGCACGTGACCGGCGTGGTCGCCAGTGACGGAGAGCATCGTCGAGTCCGGGCGGTCGTTGCCGATGTGGCCGCGCCGGCGCTCTACGGGGGATTGGTGCCCTGGTCAGAGCTCCCGGCCAAGGTGGCCACACGCATGGCGAGGTTCGAGCTCGATCCGGCGACCGTCAAAGTGGACTGGGCCTTGTCGAGCAGCATCCCGTGGACGAACGCTCCCGCGCTCTCACCTGGCACGATCCACCTCGCCGACTCCGTCGACGACCTCCAGTCGAGCATGGACCTGGTCGGCGCGCATGTCGTGCCGGCCAAGCCGTTCCTGCTGATGGGGCAGATGACGACTGCGGACTCCACCCGATCACCGGCGGGCACGGAGTCGGTGTGGGCCTATGCCCGTGTTCCCCAGACCGTGCATGCCGACGAAGGCGATGAAGTCCGAGGCACCTGGGACGAGAGCGAGATCGAGCGGTTCGCGGACCGGATGCAGGCCCGGGTGGAGAAGTACGCGCCAGGCTTCGGCTCGCGGGTGATCGCCCGTCGAGTTCTGGGCCCGCGGCAGCTGCAGGAACGGAACGAAAACCTGATCAACGGCGCGCTGAACGGGGGCACCGCCAACCTGCACCAGCAGCTGATCTTCCGCCCGATCCCTGGTCTGGGCCGTGCAGAGACCCCGATCGGTGGCCTGTTCCTCGCCTCCGCCGCAGCTCATCCGGGTGGCGGCGTACACGGTGCATGCGGGGCCAACGCGGCCCGTGCCCTGCTCGTCGCAGCTCGCCTCGGACGTCTTTAAGACCAAGGATCGCTGGTGCCGCCCGCGCCGGGTCTGCATAAACGTGGCCGCCAGCGGGTACGTGCCGGGTGAAGGAGATCCGAGATGAGTGCCTCTACCACCTTGCTCTGGCTCGTCTGCTGCATGTTGATCGTCATCGGCCTGGTCGCCCTCGTGGTGATCGTCGTAATGCGACGTGCCCGACGGCATCGCGTACCGACTGTGCCTACTCCGGTGCTGCCCGACTTCGCCGTGATCGACTGCGGCGAGCAGATTCACTTCGTCCCGCTGCCCGAGGACGACCATGTGCTCGGAGCCGGCCGTTGCCCTTGCCAACCTTGGAGAACCACCAACCGTCGACGCTCGGGTAGTCGGGTGCTCTACTTTGATCACCACAGTCTGGATCGGCGGTCCAAGGCCGGCCGTTCCATGATCGGATGATCGTTGAAACACCCCCTTGATCGTGGACGCCGGGCGTACCATGCCATGGCTCGCGCAGCGATGCAGGGCGGATCAGCAGCCTGCTGAATCGGCATCGATCAGTCAGGACGACGTGCCGTTCATCTTCCGTTTACCTGCAGTTTCTCCGTTCGTCTTGTAATCTTTACCGAGGCGGGCTTGCGCACGAGGCCGCCGACGGGGCGGATCTGGGGTCAACGGCGCGCCGGAGACGCGCCGAGAAGCTGATTGAAGACGCGAGTGTGGGATAGAACAAGGAGCATGTCGACGATGTTTGCAGCCATCGGGTGCATCAGAATCGACCGGCCCGAACGAAGGGTGGCCGGCCGATGATCGCTGTCGCCCAAGCCCAGCAACAGTTGAGCACGCGCCAGTTGTGGGTGCTGCTCGCCGTCCGCGGCGACCGGGTCAACCGCGACCCCTCCTATGGAGGTGTCTGCACGGTCGAAGGCCAATCGGTGTGCTGGACCGTCATGATGCTGGTGCTGCGCGGACTCATCGCGTTCAATCCGTTGATGTCCAGCCATCCCTATCTCACCCATCGGGGGCAGGCAGTCCTCGGCTCCCTCACCTAGGAGCCTGCTGAACAATCATGTCCCGGCTGCGGCGCACCGGATCGGGCGATCTGCTGCGGCCACATCTTGGGCCGGTAGGTCCACTACAGACCCTAGATGTGGCCTTGCAGCTCATCCCGCCCGGCACGTCCTCGCACGGAACAGCATTGTTCAGCACACTCCCAGCGCGGCATCGAGTTGGTCGTGGGCGGAACCGGGCCCTTGGTCCTCATTTCCTGAGAGGGCAATAGGGATCGCCAGCACTGCTTGAGGGGTCTGAATCGCGGGTACATCCTTGTCACAAGGAGGAACTGCGATGAGCACATCACCGACTCTGGTTTGGCTGATCTGCTGCGTCGTCATCGTGCTCGGGGGCGCGATCATTGTTGTGATCGCTATTCTTCAGCGCCTTCGGAAGGCGCGCGAGGTGCGAGCAGCAGAGGACTGGCCCGACTTCGAAATCGTCGACTGCGGCGATCAGATCCACTTCGTGCCGCTGGACGAGGAGGGTCATGTGCTCGGGTCCGAGCAGTGTCCCTGTCAGGCTCGGCGGACGGCCAACCGGCGGCGTTCCGGTCGGCACGTGATCTATGTCGATCACCAGAGCCTCCACCAGCACTCGCCGATCAGTTGAGGGATTGGCTGCGGGCGCCGCTGACTGGCACGTCACCGACCTCGCGTTTGACCGCGACTGAACCGGGTATCGACCCTGGCGACAGCGGAGGCGTGAGAGGAGATCGAAGTGCCGAAGACCACCAAGAAGGGCCAGCCACGAAAGTCAGAGTTGCCGAGCACGTTGCAGCGGTCCGGGAAGAAGGCGCAGCGGACGTTCGCCAAGGCCCATGACTCCGCGGTGGAGGAGTACGGCGAGGGGGAGCGGGCACACCGAGTGGCGTACAGCGCGCTCAAGCACACCCACGAGAAGGTCGGGGACCATTGGGAGCCGAAGGACTCCAACGGCCCGTCCGACAAGCAGGCCGAAGGCGGGCGGGACACTCATCGTGAGACCGCCGGTGGCGTGAACGCCAATGCGTCGAAGAAGCACCTGTACGCGGTCGCCAAGCGGCTGGACGTTCGGGGTCGCTCGACAATGACGAAGAAGCAACTGGTGAAGGCCATCGAACGGGCCAATGACAACAGCTCCGCCCGCTCCCGACAGTCCAGCTGATCAGCCAGATTCGCCGCGAAGCTTGCGCCGGGTCACCACGATGATGTCGACAACCGCTGTGAGTCCGACCAGGACGAACAGCACGATGACCCAGGTCGGCGCCTGGATGAGGATGAAAGCGATGACGCCGCAGGTGGCGAACACGAGTCCGACGACGGCCAGCACCAGCCGCAGGGTCAGGGCGCTCTGCGCTGGTGCTGCGCCGCCGATCCCGGCCAGTGGGTCGTGATATCCCGGCCGGTCCTGCCGGCTGGGCTCACGCGAACTCGCGGTGTGCTGGGCCATGACCGTCCTCCTCCTCATCGACTGCTCGTGATGATTCGCCTGTTCAATTACCCCGGAGCAGCACGACGAAACACCGCAGGCTGGAAGGGAGATCAGTTGGCGGTCTCGAGTTCGACCACCAGCGCCCGGTGATCGGAAAGATCGAACTCGCGTGCCTGGCTGACTCGGACCCGCCCCAGTTCTCCTCGGAGCAGAATGTGGTCCAGCTGCTCGGTCGGATCGTCGGCCGGGAAGGTGAGTTGCTCCGCGAGCCGGGTGTAGCCGGCTCGGTGGGCGGGTAATGGTTCAGTCATGTTGAGGTCGCCCATCAGCACCACCGGTGCGGTCACCGGCTCCAGGTCGCGGACAATTCGCCGCAGCTGGTGTCGCCCCCAGCCGGGCACGAACGAGAGGTGGGTGTTGGCCACGGTCACCGGGCCGACCGGGGTGTCCAGCAGCCCGATCACGACGGCGCGCGGCTCCTCCCGGACCATGATCATCCGCCGGCGACCACGCAGCCACATCGGAAAGGTCGGCCTGATCCGAGGCAGTCTGAGCACCTGCCAGCTGCGGGCCGGATACCGCGACAGCAACGCGACCCCGTACGACGCCTCGCCGGGCAGATCACGTTCGGCAGCCGCGATCCAGGTCGCCCCTGGGGTGCCGGACAAGGCGGCGGCGAACCGCTGGCTGACCGCACCCATAGCTTCCCCGGCAACGGCGGTCAGATCGGCCAGGTGCGATCGCGGTTGGTCCCGGTCTACCTCCTGCAGCGCCAGGATGTCGGGGTCGAGCTCGCGTACGGCTGCCCGCAATCGATCGAGGTCGACCGTCCCGTCGGAAGGAGAGCGGCCGTGCAGGATGTTGAAGGTGGCCAGTCGCATGGTGAATCGTTACCCATCATGACCCCGTCTGAGTCAGTGCCGGACAAGGGGTTGGTGCCGGACAAGGGCCCGAGCCCGTTGCTACGGGAGGCGCTGCGCACAGTGGCGTCGACCTTGAAGGCCGAGCAGATCGGCTTCGCACTCGCCGGCGGCTACGGCCTGTGGGTGCACGGTGCGCCTGAGCCCGTCCACGATGTCGACGTCGCCGTGGCGGACCGCGATGTCGAAGCGGCGGCCGTCGCACTCGCCCAGGCAGGTCTGCGGGTCGAACGGCCGCCGGAGGACTGGCTGTTCAAGGCGTACGCCGGCGACGCCATGGTGGATGTGCTCCACCGACTGCGCGGCGAGCCAGTGGACGAGAGGCTGCTGGCTACCGCACCCGAGCATGAGGTGCTGGGACTGCGGATACCGGTGCTCCCAGCGACCGAGATCGTGCTGGCCAAACTGGAGGCTTTGTCGGAGCGGAACTGCGACCTGGAAGGTCTGCTCGCGGTGGTGCGGGCAGTCCGGGAACAGCTCGACTGGGAAACTCTCGGCGCGGCGGCTGACGGCCGGCCGTTCGTGGAGGCATTCCTGGTGCTGGTAGCCAGGTTGGGCATCGCTCCAGAGGAGAGCTTTTCGAAAATCTGCCACACGGATTTGCCTCCCGCGCGTTAGGAAGCCGGCTAGACCAGTTGTGTGGCAGATTTCCAGAATCTGACGACTAGAAACTCAGCCATCCTGACTCCACCGTCACAAACCCGATGGCTGCTGTCCAAGTCCAACGCGGGGTTGCTCGATCTTGTCGGTTCTGCTCTACCTATAGCCCGAGCAGGACCGACAAGATCGAGCAGATCAGGTGCGGCCAATTCGTCTCGAGACCATCAGGTGGCCGAGTCGTCGTCGGCATGAATGAGCCGGTCGCCGGAGCGGACCAGGTGCAGGTATGACATGTGCCGTTCGTACTGGTCGAGCACGTCACCGAGGAGCTGGTCCTGGGTGTAGCCGTTGACCGAGTAGCCCTGGGTGCCCTCGGCCAGGTGCACCTCGGTCCGGTAGTAGTACTCGGACGTCAGCCGGTGCAGGGCGAAGGTCGGCGCTCGGCTGGCGCGTGGCTCGAGCCGGTAGATGAACGCGGGCTCCTCGCCGAGGTCGGTCTCGAGCTCGATGCCCGGCAGCCCGTGAGCGGGCTTGCTCTCCCGGACGACGCTGGGCAGGCCGTTCTCGTTCAGCACGGCGGCCACCTCCTCCAGCGCCGGCCGCCCGACGTCGGCCAGGAACGTCTCGGCGTCGCTCCGGCTGGGGTAGGTGACGCTACGCCGCAGTCGCTGAGACAGGCTCAGCCGGCTCGAGTCGCTACCGCGGGCCGCGGAGATCGCCGACGGCAGGGAGTACTGCATGCTGTCGAGCTTGTAGGCCTCTCGGCGCAGCGATCTGTACAGGCCGACAGCGACGAGCGCGATCACGATCGAGAACGGCAGGCCCATCACGATGGTCGCTCCGGTCAGGATGCCCAGCCAGTTCTCACCGCCGGCGAACATCATCGCGATGGTCAAGGCGCCGATCGCGACCGACCAGAAGATCCGCAGCGGGATCGAACAGTCGGCCATCGGGTGTGACAGCCGGGAGGTGAAGTTCCCGAGCACCAGCGCGCCGGAGTCGGCCGAGGTCACGTAGTAGAGGAAGCCGGTCAGGGTGGCCACCACGATCACCGGACCGGCCGCCGGAAAGCCTTCCAGGAACGCGTAGAAGCCGTGTTCGAACTGGTTCGCGGTCGTCTCGCCGAAGGCGGCGTCGCCGCCCCGGATCCGGGCGATGGCGCTGTTGCCGAAGATCGAGACCCACAGCAGGATGAAGCTGAACGGGATCACCAGCACCCCCACCACGAACTGGCGGATGGTGCGGCCCCGGGAGATCCGGGCGAGGAACAGCCCGACGAAGGGTGCCCAGGCGACCCACCAGGCCCAGAAGAACAAGGTCCACAGACTCTTCCACGCAGTGACATCGCCGCTGGCCAACTCGTCGTACGCCATGGTGTCCAAGGCCAGTCCGGGGAACCCGGTGAGGAAGTCGCCGACGTTCATCACCAAGGAGTTGAGCAGGAAGCCGGTCTTGTCGAACAACAGCACATAGAACATCAACGCCAGCGAGAGCAGGACGTTCAGCTCGGACAGCCGCCGGATCCCCTTGTCAACCCCGGAGACCGCCGAGATCGTGCCCAGTGTGACGGACACGACGACCAGTCCCACCTGCGCGGCGCGACCCTCCTCGATGCCGAAGATCTTGCTCAGTCCGACGTTGAGCAGCGCGATGCTGATCCCCAGTGAGGTCGCGATCCCGAAGATCGTGCCCAGCACGGCGGCCAGGTCGATCGAGTCGCCGATCCTGCCCCTGAGTCGTTTGCCGAAGATCGGGTAGAGCGCGGACCGGATCGACAGCGGTAGCCCGTGCCGGAAGGAGAAGTAGCCGAGCGCCATGCCCATCACGGCATACATCGCCCAGCCGCTCACGCCGTAGTGGAAGAGCGTCCAGGTGACGGCCTCCCGCGCGGCTGCGATGGTTTCCGCCTCACCGGTCGGTGGTGCGAGATACTGGGCCACCGGCTCGGCGACCGAGTAGAACATCAGGTCCGCACCGATCCCCGCGGCGAACAGCATCGCCGTCCAGGTGAACATGTTGTATTCCGGCCGCGACTCCTCCGGTCCGAGCCGGTATCGGCCGTATCTGGACATACAGATGTAGAGCACGAAGAAGACCAGTGCGGCAGCGAGCAGGAAGTACCACCAGCCGAATGCCGCGGTGATCAAGGAGACCAGCCGGTCGAGACCACTGCTCATCAGATCCGGCGCGATCAGTGTGAAGACCGTGATCAGCACGACAGCACCGGCCGAGCCCGCGAACACGAACCAGTTGATCCCTGAGGGCTTCAGCCGGCCGGGTTCGAGGTCATCGGCTACCGCTCCCAGAAGCGAGTCGGCATCCGTACGGTGCCGTCCGTCAGTCTCGGACATTCCTGGCCCCTTTCACGGCTCTACCGACGACGTCGCGCTCATGCCGACGTCGCCCTCGGCCCCTTGACCGTCCCCGGCGCCGCCTCGTTGCGCGGATCCCCGGACGGATACAGCGGCATGCCCTCGCCGTGGCGATAGAACGGCACCTCGGTCAGCGGGGCGAGAGGCGTGTTGCCGGCGATCAGGTCCGACGCCTTCTCGGCCACCATCATCGTCGGCGCATAGATATTGCCGTTGGTGACGTAGGGGAAGACCGAGGCGTCGACGACACGCAGCCCCTCGGTGCCGTGCACGCGCATCGTCTCGGGGTCGACGACACTCAGGTCATCGGTGCCCATCTTCGCGGTGCAGGACGGGTGCAAGGCGGTCTCGGCGTCCTTGGCGACCCAGTCGAGGATCTCCTGATCGGTTTCCACGCTCGGCCCGGGCGAGATCTCACCGGCATCGAACGCCGCCAGTGCCGGCTGACCGAGGATGTCGCGCGCCGCGCGGATCATCTCGATCCACTCGCGGCGATCGCTCTCGGTCGACAGGTAGTTGAACTGCAGCGCGGGGTGTTCCAGCGGGTCGGTCGAGCGGATCTTGAGGTGACCGCGGACATCGGAGTACATGGGGCCGATGTGCACCTGATAGCCATGTTCGGCCGCCGACTTCGATCCGTCGTAGCGAACCGCGATCGGAAGGAAGTGGAACATCAGGTTGGGGTAGCTGACCTGATCGTTGCTGCGGATGAAGCCGCCGGCCTCGAAGTGGTTGGAGGCGCCGACGCCTGACCGCAGGAAAAGCCATTCGGCGCCGATCCGCGGTGCCTTCCAGTAGTTGAACCAGGGCCCGATCGACACGGGCTGCTTGCACTCGTGCTGGAGGTAGACCTCGAGATGGTCCTGCAGGTTCTCGCCGACCCCGGGCAGGTCGACCGTCGGCCGAATGCCGAGTGCGCGCAACTCCTCGGCGTTGCCGATGCCGGCGAGCTGGAGCAACTGGGGCGAGTTGAATGCGCCCCCGCACAGGATCACCTCGCCGGCACCGACCGAGCGTTTCAGCTTGCCCGCACGGAGGTAGTCCACGCCGACCGCGCGGTTGCCCTGCAGCCGGAGGCCGGTGACCTGGGAGAGCGTGTGGATCGTCAGGTTCTTCCGGCTGCGGACCGGGTGCAGGTACGCGCGAGCGGCACTCAGCCGTCGACCGCGGTAGACGTTGCGATCGAACGGAGCGAAGCCCTCCTGTCGATAGCCGTTGACGTCATCGGTGGGCGGATAGCCGGCTTGTTGGGTGGCTTCCAGGAAGGCACCGAAGAGCGGGGAGGTGGCCGGCCCGCGAGTGAGGGTCAGCGGCCCCGAGCCGCCGCGCCAGGCATCGGCGCCGGCCAGGCAGTTCTCCATCCGCTTGAAGTACGGCAGGACGTGCGCATAGTCCCAGGTCTGCATGCCCGGCTCGGCGGCCCAGCGCTCGTAGTCCAAGGGGTTGCCGCGCTGGAAGATCATGCCGTTGATCGAGCTCGAGCCGCCCAGCACCTTGCCTCGGGCGTGGTAGACCCGCCTGCCGCCCATATGCGGCTCCGGCTCCGATTCGTACTTCCAGTCGTAGAATCGGCTGCCGATCGGGAACGGCAGTGCCGCCGGCATGTGGACGAGGGGATCGATCCGGAAGTCGCTATGTCCTGCCTCGAGGACGAGGACGGACGTTCCCGGGTCGGCGCTGAGTCGGTTGGCCACGGCCGAACCGGCGGAGCCGCCGCCCACGATCACATAGTCGTAGCTCTGGGTCATCGTTGACTACTCCTCGGTCTCGGCGGGCTCGGTCTCGGCAGGCTCGGGCCCGAACCAGCCCGACGGCGCCGGTCTGTGGTTGTGCCAGATGTGCTTGGTCTCGCGGTACTCCGCCAGGCCGGCGAGCCCCAGCTCGCGGCCGATGCCGCTCTGCTTGAAGCCGCCCCATTCCGCCTGCGGTACGTAGGGGTGGTAGTCGTTGATCCACACGGTGCCGTGCCGCAGCCGGGCGGCGACCCGCTCGGCGCGTCCGGCGTTCTCGCTCCACACTGCGCCGGCCAGTCCGTAGATGGTGTCGTTCGCGAGTTCGACGGCCTGGTCCTCGGCCTCGTCCCGAGTGGCGCCGGAAAAGGTCTCGATGGTCATCACCGGGCCGAAGGACTCATCCTGCACGCAGGACATGTCCTTGGTGCAACGGTCGAGGATCGTCGGCAGGTAGTAGTAGCCGTCCTGCAGTCGTGGCTCCTGGGGACGCGTGCCGCCGACCCGCAGCACAGCGCCGTCGGCGATGCCCGCGGCGACGTAGGCCTCGACCTTGTCGCGGTGGGCCGCACTGATCAGCGGGCCGGTCTCGGCGGCCGGGTCGTCCGGACCGCCGAGTCGGATCCGGGCGGCCCGCCGCACGAGCTCGTCGACGAAGTCGTCGCGAATCGACTCCTCCACGATGAGCCGCGTGCCCGCCGAGCAGACCTGCCCGGAATCGAGGAACACCGCGGTGAGCGCATTGTCCAGGGCCGCCTCACGGTCGGCGTCGGCGAACACGATGTTGGGGTTCTTGCCGCCGAGCTCCAGGGCGATCCGCTTCACGGTCGGTGCCGCGGCCGCCATGATGGTGCGTCCGGTCACGAGCCCGCCGGTGAACGAGACCAGATCGACGTCCTCGTCGCTGGTCAGGGCCGGGCCGACGCGACCGCCCGCGCCCAGGATGAGGTTGGCGACCCCCTTCGGGAGCCCGAGTTCGTCGAGGGTGCGCACCAGCCAGCCGGCCGTGGACGGTGTCAACTCGCTCGGCTTCAGGACGAAGGTGTTGCCTGCGGCGAGTGCCGGTGCGACCTTCCACGAGGTCTGCAGCAGCGGGAAGTTCCACGGTGTGATCAGCGTGCAGACGCCGACCGGCTCGTGCACGACACGGCTGGACACGTGGGTCGGGCCGGGATCGATGACTCGGCCGGCCTCGGCGCCCGCGAGGGCGGCGAAATGCCGGAACACCGAGACCACGTCGTCCATGTCGATCCGCGCCTCGACCATCCGCTTGCCGGTGTCGAGCGCCTCCAATCGAGCGACCTGCTCCTTCTCGGCCGCGAGTCGATCTGCGACCGCAGTGAGCAGGGCGGCTCGGTCAGGCGTGGCCGTGCCTGGCCAGGGACCATGGTCGAAGGCATGGCGCGCCGCGCGTACGGCGGCGATGGCGTCGTCCGGGGTGGCCTCGGGCACAGTCGCGACCAGGGAACCGTCCGCCGGGCATCGGATCTCGCGGGTCGCGTTGTCCGAGGCTTGCCTCCATTGACCATCAACGAACAAAGCCGTCATCGGACTTCCTCTCTCCGCCACGGAGTCAAGCAGAACCTCGATAGGAAAGCAATAACCTATTAAGTCAAAGGATTGTTGGCTCGTGGTCGATGCCGTCGTGCTAATTTGGCGCGTGTCTTCCATGCCCGCCGAGGATTCGATCGACTCGTCGTCGATCGGCTTGCTTGCCATGCTGCGACCCGGTGAGATCGCGGGATCCACGCTGGCAAGTCAAGTGGCCTCGCAGCTCGACGCAGCGATCGCCATGGGGATTCTCGCCAAGGGGACTCGGCTGCCCAGCGAGCCCGAGTTGGCGGCGGCGCTGGGAGTCTCACAGATGACTCTTCGCTCGGCGCTGGCCACTCTGCGTACCAGGGGTCTGATTGCCACCGTCCGTGGCCGAGGTGGCGGCAGCGTGGTGAGAGGTCGCGCCGAGCCGCTCGAGTCCGCCATTCGTGGGCGGCTGTTGACCACCGGCGCGGACGAGTTGCGTGACCTCGGAGACCTCTACTCCGCTGTCACTGCGGCGGCCGCCGGGCTGGCGGCCGGCCGGGCCGACGAAAACGACATCCTGGGTCTGGAGGAGTTGGCGACCCTGCTTTCGACGGCTACGACGGCGGGTGAGTTCTGGCGCCTCGCGAGCCGATTCCAGGTGAAGACCGGCATGGCGGCCCAATCAGGTCGACTCACCGCGGCGATTCTGCGGGTTCAGATCGACCTGGCCGGCCTGCGCTCGAACGCTATCGATCGAGAGTCGTTGGCGGCCGGGTTCCCGCACAGCCGGATCGTCGAGTCGATTCGTGACGGCGACGAGCGAGCTGCGAGGGAGGCGGCCGCGCAGCAGTGCGATGCCGAGATTCAGGCGTTGATCAACTGCCGTCTGCAGCTGTTGCTCGAGACCGACGGCTGATTCCGGCTGATTCGGCAACAAGTCAAGCGTTGACTATGGGCGTCTGCCCACAGTACTGTGGGCAGACGCCCATAGTTGACGCAGGAGTTGCTTACATGGTCGAGATCGACATCGCTATGACGATCACCGTGGAGCGAGCTGTGCTCGCGATCCGCTCCGCGATCCAGCCGTTGCTGAGTGAGCTACGAGTGATCTCCGCTGCGCTGCAGCGGAACAGAGCCGCCGGGCTCGTCGCTCCGCCGCGATGCGCCTTCGATTTCATGGCCGAGTTGGTGGTGCCGTTGCTCGAACGGCAGGGGCCACTCATCGTCGGGGCGGGTGTCGCCTATTCTCCCGGCTCACTCGTCGACCAGGTCAGTTGGCTGGACTGGTGGTCGCGCCGGGACCTGGGTCGATTCGGGCACGTCTGGTATGACCTCGATCCACAATCGGTGAGTTTCTACGACTATGCGTCCAGGGAGTGGTTTCAAGCGCCCCGGGAGTCAGGGCTGCCGGTGGCCATCGGACCCTATGTCGACGCCGGCGAGACCTTCGTCAACACGGTCCGGCTGGCGATGCCGGTGCCCACCGCCTCCGGCATCCACGTCCTGGGCTGCGACTTGTCGCTGGCCCACCTGGAATCGCTGTTCGTCCAGGCGATTGAGGCCGTCGATCCCGTCTTTGCCCTGGTCGGCGGCGGCGGCCGGGTGCTCGCCTCGAACTCTGCTCGGCACGCACCCGGCACCAAAGCGTCGGACGCCTGGCACTCCTGGCCGGCATTCTCGGCTGAGGACGGATTCGGCACCGTGTGGACGATCCGAGCGCCGGACGCCTATCCGGGAGGACGGCGTCGGCC
>RRZT010192300.1_pt1 | contig 16587 bp, 17 predicted proteins | sample 2165551 | NCBI WGS metagenome assembly RRZT01 (sample SAMN10456910, study PRJNA506462) | wastewater metagenome | biome: wastewater; feature: sludge; material: wastewater sludge; isolation source: wastewater sludge with Escherichia coli K12::gfp cells carrying plasmid... | place: USA: Moscow, Idaho...
GCACTTTGCTGGGTCATGCCTGCTCCTTCCCGGCCGCCGAGCTCACGGCCCCACCTCGGGCAACGACCGCCGCCGCGGGCTCCACACCGGCCCCGCCGACCATCGCGCCATCGACCACGATAGCGCCGCGCGCACCACCCTCCCGGGTGCCCGCCGCCGCGTAGGCGTCCAGGATGCGCCGTGCCCGGGCCAGGTCCGCCGGGTCCGGGGAGAAGATCCGGGTGCCCGCCTCCACCTGATCGGGATGCAGCACCCACTTGCCGTCGTAGCCGAGGGCGGCCGCCCGGCGGGCCGCCACCTCGAATCCCGCCGTGTCGCGGATCGCGACGAACGGACCGTCGATGGCCTGCAACCCGTGTGCACGCGCCGCGACGAGGATCGCCATCATGACGTAGTGGAACGCGTCCGCGGGGTAGCCGCCCGGCTGCGCTCCCACGTTCAACCCCGCCATCCCCATCGCCGCCATGAAGTCACCGGGGCCGTACACCAGCGTCTCCAGCCGCGGCGAGGAGGCGGCGATCTCGTTGACGTGGATCAAGCCGCGAGCCTCCTCGATCTGCGCCTCGATTCCGATGCCGCCGACCACGAGTCCTCGCTCCTGCTCCACCTGCGTGAGCAGGAGGTCCAATGCCACCACCTGCGCCGCCGACGTCACCTTCGGCAACAGCACACAATCGATCTTCGCGCCCGCGCCCCCCACGACGACCTCCACGTCGCGAAACGTCCACGGCGTCGACCAGTCGTTGACCCGCACCGTCACCGTCGGCGCGGCAAACCCGGCCGGGTCGAGCAGGGCGTCCACGATCCGCTGCCGTGACTCCTGCTTCACCGCGGGCGCGACCGCATCCTCCAGATCCAGGAACAGCGTGTCGACCGCCAGCGTGCGTGCCTTGGCGATGAACCGATCGGAGGAACCAGGGACGGCCAAGACGGTGCGGCGGACGCGGGCGGGACGTGGCGTGGCGGGCATGACGCCTAGCCTACGGGCAGCGGCACGCTCAGATGGGAGCCATACGGGGTCAGGCCCAACCCCAGCGCTACGGCGCGTCCGGCGGCCTGGGAGCGGTCCACCCGGAAGGCGGCGAACCCGCTCAACGCGATCGCCGCGGCCAGCCCGGCACGCGCGACACGGCTACCCAGCCCCCGACCCCGGGCGTCGGGACGCACCAGCACGCCGACGTCCAACGGCCACCCCCACAGGGACGTGACGACGGCCGCGGCCACCACGACATCGTCCTCGATCACCCCGAACCCTGCCTGGGCGGGACGATCGAATCCGGCTTCGCGCCAGGCGTCCTCGCCGACGCTGGCCGCCAGCGTCCGCCAGCCGTCGGGCTCGAGCGGGCCGACATCGGACACCAGGCCAGTGTCGTGGTCGGCCCAGAAATGATCCACGATCCCGCTCACCGGTGCCGCCGCGATCCCCGACCAGCGCCGCGGATCCACCGCGTCGGCGGGCGTGGCGTGCTGCAGGGCGGAGGCCACGGCGTCCAACTGTCCCGGAGGCGCGTCCACGTAGGCGTGATCGCCCAGCAGGAGCACCAAGGCGGCCTCGTCATGAAGCCCCGTCGAGCCGATCATCACGGGCGTCAGCCCAGGAATCGGCATGCCGAACCGCCGGGCCCAATGGCCATCGATACGGCGCCTGGTCTCCTCCAGCACGCTCGCAGCCTAGCGGCGCCCGGGCAGGACGCCTCAGCCGACGTGCAGCGTGAGCTTGCGTCCGGCCAACCCACGACGCCGGGCAGCCAGCCGGTCGGCGAGACCCGCCAGCGCCGCGGCGGCCGGGCGGGCGGCCTCGGCGCGCACGAGCGGGACCCCGGCATCACCCGAGGCGCTCATCTGCGCGTCGATCGGCACCTCGGCCAGCAGCGGCACCTCGTAGCCCAGCCGCAACGACAGCGCCTCCGCGACCCGGGCGCCTCCGCCGGTGCCGAACAGGTCGAGGCGGTGGCTTTGGCCGCAGTGCGGGCACTCGGCGTCCAGGTAGGCCATGTTCTCCACCACCCCCAGCACCTTCTGATCGACCATCGAGGCCATGGTGCCGGCGCGCTCGGCGACCTCGGCCGCCGCCTGCTGCGGGGTGGTCACGACGATCACCTCGGCGTTGGGCAGCTTGGCGCCCAGGCTCATGGCCACGTCGCCGGTTCCGGGCGGCAGGTCGACGAGCAGGAAGTCCAGGTCGCCCCAGTAGACGTCGGCCAGGAACTGCTGGATCGCCCGGTCCAGAATGGGCCCGCGCCAGGCGATCACCTGATCGCGGGACTGCTTGAGCATGCCGATGGAGATGGCGCTCAGATTCTCCCCGGCCGGCACCGGAATGATCATGTCGTCGATACCGGTCACGTCCGCGTCCGCAATGCCGAGCATCGGGGGGATCGAGTGTCCGTAGATGTCGGCGTCCAGGATGCCGACCTTCTTGCCGTGGGCCGCCAGCGCACTGGCCAGGTTCACCGTCACGCTCGACTTGCCGACGCCGCCCTTGCCGGAGGCGATGAGCAGCACCTGGGTGAGGTTGCCGTCCTGGGCGAACGGGATCACCCGGTCGCGGACGCCGCCACGCAGTTTGGTCTTCAACTCGTCGCGCTGCTCATCGGACATGACGCCGAAGTTCAGCTCCAGCCCGGTGAGGCCCTCCACCTGCTGCAGTGCGGCATGCACGTCGTGCTCGATGGTGTTCTGCATCGGACAGCCGGAGATGGTCAGCAGCACCGAGACGCTGGCCTGACCGGCCTCGTCGACCTCCACCGATTCAACCATGCCCAGGTCGGTGATCGGCTTGTGGATCTCGGGATCCTGGACGTGGGACAGGGCGTCCCACACGGCTTCGTTGAGGCTGACGGCAGACATGCCCCCAGTCTAGGGCAGCCGCACCGGCACCCTCCCGTCGCGTGCCGTCTCAGGAACCCCGCGGACCGGACTCGATGTCGTCCGTCGCGGGGCCGACCTGCGACGACGCCGGCTCGTCGTGCGACTCCTCCGGCGGGTTCGCGTCCTGCTCCTCGTCCTCGCGCTCCAGCTCCTCCACCAGGTCGCGCAGTTCGCTGCGCAGGAAATCCCGGGTGGGCATGTCGTTGATCCGGATCCGCAACGCGGCGATCTCCCGCGCCAGGAAGTCCATGTCGGCCCGGCTCTGGGAGGCGACCTGGCGGTCGTGTTCCATGCTGACCCGCTCGCGGGCCTCCGACCGATTCTGCGCGAGCAGGATCAGCGGCGCCGAGTAGGAGGCCTGCAGCGACAGCAGCAGGGTCAAGAAGATGAACGGGAACGGGTCGCCCAAGATGTCGGAGTTGAACCGATTGACCACGATCCAGGCGATGATGAAGACGGTCATCCACAAGATGAACTGGGCCGTGCCCATGAATCGGGCGAACGTCTCGGCGAAGCTGCCGAAGGCATCATCGGGCAGCCGCATCCGCGGCAGCCAGGAGCGGTTGCGCCCCGGAGTGTTGAGTCGATCACCGGCTGCCATCATCAGCCCCCTCCGCTAGCTGAAGCCCGCGCCAGTCGGCGGGCAGGATGTGGTCCAGCACATCGTCGACGGTGACCGCCCCCAGCAGGCGGCCCTTCTCATCGACGACAGGCGCGCACACCAGGTCGTAGGTCGCGAAATAGCGACTCACCTGAGCGACGCTGTTGTCAGGTCGCAGCGGCGTGATCGACGCGTCGACCAGGTTCGCCGCCAGCGTCGAGGGCGGCTCCCGCAGCAGCCGCTGGATGTGAACCGCCCCCACGTAGCGGCCCGTCGGCGTATCCAGTGGCGGCCGGCACAAGAACGCCAGCGCCGACAGCGCGGGCGTCACCTCCTCCTGCCGGAGCTTCGCCAGGCAGTCCGCGACCGTCTCGTCGGGGCCCAGGATCACCGGTTCCGGCGTCATCAGACCGCCCGCCGTCGCGGCATCGTAGTTGAGCAGCGTCCGGACGTCCTCGGCGTCCTCGGGCTCCATCTGCTGCAGGATCGTCTCGGCGAGCTCGGGGGTGAGCTCCGCGATCAGGTCGGCGGCGTCGTCCGGGTCCATCTCCTCCAGCACGTCCGCGGCGCGCTCGGTGTCGAGTGAGCGGATGAGGCTCACCTGCTCGCTCTCGGGCAGTTCCTCCAGCGCCTCGGCGAGGACGTCGTCCTCCAGGGCGGAGACCACCTCGGCGCGACGCTCCGGGCTCATCTCGTGCAGTTCCCGGGCGACGTCGGCCGGCTTCATCTCGGCCAACTGGGCCACGACCTGGTCGGTGCCCTGCGGGGAGTCCGCGAAGTAGTCGGGAACCTCGTTCCAGTCGACCACCACCACGTGGCCGCGGCTGAACGGACGCCCCGTGCTCTCCTTCAGCGCGACCTCGCTGACCTCCCACGCATGATTGCGAGTCTGCTGGATCGCCACATCGAAGATGGTGGCCGGCTTCTCCCCGGGGCGGTCGACCCGCTTGTCGAACAGGTCGGCATCCACCAGGCGCTCCAGGTCGCGACGCTGGAACACGACCGTGTTCACCACGCCGGAGATGATCACCTGCTGCGCGTCGATGGAGTGGACGCGCTCCATCGGCAAGAACACGCGTCTCAGCCTCAACAGCTCAACCACCAGGCCTTTCACCCGGGGAGGTCGAGCATTCGACCGGTTCTGCACGACGACATCGCGCACCTTGCCCACCTGGTCGCCGCTGGCGTCCAGAATCGGCAGGCCCCTGATGCGCGACACGAAGATCGAGGAGGCGGATCCACTCACGGGCGAAGGCTAGCGCACGGTCACCAACGCCAGTTGAACGGGTCAACACCGAGGGGGAAACCGCGCCGGCTCAGGTGGCCTCGGGGTCGAACGGGACGCTCCGCGGGGCCGCCGCAACCGGGGCGCCCGCGCCGGACGGCACGCCGGACGTCGAACCGGAGGCCTCCCCCACGGCGTCCTTGACGAGCTGGCCCGTGGCCAGGGCGTCATCGCGCATCTCGCGGAAGTCAGCGACCTCCTCCCCCGAGAGCAGGTGTTTGGCCACCAGGGTCTTCGGGTTCAGATCCGCCAGGGAGAAGTTGTCGAACTCAGGCCCCAGTTCCTCACGGAGCTGTCCGCGGGCGTCCTCGCTGATCTTGCGCAGGTAGGCCAGGACCCGGGCCGCCTTGCGGGCCAGCTCGGGCAGCTTCTCAGGCCCGAAGATGATGATCGCCAGACCGCCCAGCAGGACGATCTCCACCATGTTGAAGTCCACGACCGCCCCTACCCGCGGCGCCCGCTCACAACCCGGCGGCTTCCAGAACCTGGATGAAGGTGCGGGCCTGGGACGAACTCGCCGGCTTCAACGGTCGACGCAGGGTCTGCGTGGTGAACCCGCGGGCGGCCAGCGCCGCCTTGACGAGCATGCACCCCTGGGTCGCGAACACGCCGGTGTAGACGGGGAGCAGCCGGCGGTACAGATCCAGCGCCTCACGGGTGGCGCCCTCATCCCACAGCGTCAGCCACTCCTTCGTCGCGGCGCCGGTGAAGTGCGTCGACGTGCCGACCAGCCCGACGGCGCCCACCGAGAGCAGCGGGAGCGTGACAGCGTCGTCGCCGGAATAGTAGGCCAGGTCGGTGGACGCCATGACGCGCGCGGAGCTGACCAGGTCGCCCTTCGCGTCCTTCACGGCGACGATCGTGGGATGCCGATCCAGCTCGATCAGCACCTCTTCGGGGATCGGGATGCCCGAACGGCTCGGGATGTCGTACAGCATCACCGGCAGGTCGGTGGAATCGGCGACCATGACGAAGTGCTCCAGCAAGGCGTCCGACGGCGGCTTGGAGTAGTAGGGCGTCACCACCAGCACGCCGTTCGCACCGGCCTCCACGGCATCGCGGCAGCGCTTGATGGTGGCGGCGGTCTCGTTGGTGCCGACGCCCGCGATCACCTGGGCGCGGTCCCCGACCTCGGCCACAACCGCCTTCAGGAGGGCCTTCTTCTCATCGTCGTCGGTGGTCGGCGACTCACCCGTCGTACCGTTGATCACCAAGGCATCGTTGCCCTGTTCGTCGACGAGGTAGGCGGCGAGGCGGCGGGACTCATCGAGGTCGAGCGAGCCGTCGGACGTGAAGGGCGTCACCATGGCCGTGATGAGTCGCCCGAAAGGTTGCGGGGCCATAGGGGACAGTCTAGGCACATCCAGGGGGCCCTCCGGCCGCCGAGCGCTAGTGTGGCCTCGTGAACGCAGCGCCGACGCCCAGCATCCCCCACACCGCCGCTTCGGCGTACGCCGAAGCGTTCGTGCCCGAGTCCGCAGCGGCAGCCACGGCCCGCACCGCCGCGCAGAGCCTCGGGATCGGGGCCATCTCCCCCGGCACCGCGACCCTGCTGACCTTCTTGGCCAGCAGCATCGACGCCCGCACGGTCGTCGAGGTCGGCACGGGCGCCGGCGTCGCCTCCCTGGCGCTGCTCGCCGGCATGGCCGACGGCACGCTCACCTCCATCGACACCGAGCCGGAGCACCAGGCCGCAGCACGCCGCATCCTGACCGACGCCGGCATTCCCGCCCGCCGCGCCCGCCTCATCGCCGGGGCAGCCCTGCAGGTGCTGCCCAAGCTCAGCGACGGCGCCTACGACCTCGTCTTCGTCGACGCCGACCCGCTGGAGGCCGTCGAGTATGTGGAGGAGGCGCTGCGGCTGTTGCGCCCCGGCGGGCTGCTGGTCATCTACCACGCCCTGTCCGGCGGCCGGGTCGCGGACGCGAGCAACGAAGACGACGACACCGTCATCATGCGCGAGGCGCTCGCGGCGGTGGCCGACTCCGACGACCTCTCCCCGGTGCTGCTGCCTGTGGGCGACGGGCTGCTGGTGGGCCGCCGCGCCTGAGGTTCCCCTCCCCGTGACGGCCGACGCCGCCCCGCGCTGCTGCGTGGGCGGCGTCGTGCGTCATCGGACGCGGACCAGGTTCACTCGGCGTGGACGCGGTCACCCTTGCTCAGAACCGTGATGCCCGCCTCGGAGACGTGGAAGCCGCGGGCTCGATCGTGGTCCAGATCGACGCCGACCTCGGCACCGTCCTCGACCACCACGTTCTTGTCCAGGATCGCGCGCCGGACGACCGCGTTGCGACCGACCCGGGCCCCGGTCAGGATGATCGACTCCTCGACCTTGGCCCACTTGTCGACGACCACGTTGGGCGAGAGCACAGACCGGTCGACGTCTCCGCCGGAAATGATGCAGCCCGAGGAGACGATGGAGTCCTCGGCGGTGCCGCGCAGCGTGAACTTCGCCCCCGGCGCCTGCGGCTGGGAGGTGAAGATGGGCCACCGGCGGTTGTACAGGTTGAACTCCGGCACCACGTTGACGAGATCCATGTGGGCGGCGTGATAGGCGTCGATCGTGCCCACGTCCCGCCAGTAGTTGCGGTCCTTCTCCGTGGCGCCGGGCACCGACTGCCGAGTGAAGTCGTACACGTGAGCCTGTTGCTTGTCCACGAACGACGGGATGATGTTCCCGCCCATGTCGTGCATGGAGCCCTCGTCCTCGGCGTCGGCCCGCAGCGCCTCCACGAACGCCTTGCGCGTGAAGATGTAGTTGCCCATCGACGCGTAGGACTCCTGCGGGCTGTCGACCAGCCCCGGCGGGTTGCTGGGCTTCTCCAGGAAGGCGTCGATGACGGTGTCCCCACCCGCATCGATGATCCCGAAGGCTGACGCCTCCGCACGCGGTACGCGGATGCCTGCGATCGTGGCCTCGGCCCCCGAATCGATGTGGGCGCGCAGCATGTCGGCGACGTCCATCCGGTAGATGTTGTCCGCCCCGAACACCACCACGTAGTCGGGATCCTCGTCGTTGATCAGATTCATCGACTGGAAGATGGCGTCCGCGCTCCCGCTGAACCACTGCTTGCCCGTGCGCTGTTGCGCGGGCACCGACGTGACGTAGCTGCCCAGCAGCGTCGACATGCGCCACGTCTGCGCGAGGTGCTTGTCGAGGGAGTGGGACTTGTACTGCGTCAGAACGGCAATTTTGGTCAGCCCCGAGTTCGCCAGATTGGACAGCACGAAGTCGATGAGGCGGTAGGTGCCCCCAAAGGGCACGGCCGGCTTGGCCCGGTCGGCGGTGAGCGGCATCAGACGCTTGCCTTCTCCACCTGCCAGGACAATCGACAGGACATTCGGTCGATCGCTCATGGTGCTAAACCTAGGCCACGCGGGCCCCCCGTGGGGAACGCGGAGGCCGACTGTCCCATTTCGTCTCAGGACCGTTGCCTCCGCGTCCACCTGCACGTCACATCCGGGTCTTCGCGGACCGCTTCGGCGCCCCCGGACGCCGCACGTATGCCACCATCGTGCACATGCGCGTTTCGATCCTCACCCGCGAGTACCCGCCCACGATCTACGGGGGCGCGGGCGTCCACGTGGCGCAGCTGGTCCCGCAGCTCGCGGCTATCACCGACCTCGTCGACGTGCAGGCGATGGGCGAGCCGCGAGAAGGCGCGACCGCTCACCCTGAGACGTTTCCCGCGGGCGCCAACGCGGCCCTGCGGACGCTGGGCACGGACGTCGCCATGGCCGCCGCGATTCCCGAGGTGGACGTCATCCACGCCCACACCTGGTACGCACAGTTCGCAGGCATCGTCGGTGGCCGCCTCCAGGACGTGCCGCTGGTGGTCACCGCGCACAGCCTCGAGCCGGACCGGCCGTGGAAGGTCGAGCAGCTCGGCGGCGGGTATCGCGTCTCCAGCTGGATCGAGAAGACGGCGTTCGCCGAGGCCGATGCCGTCATCGCCGTCTCGGAGGCGATGATCGGCAACATCACGCGCGCCTACCCGTTCGTGGACCGGGAGAAGATCCACGTCGTGAAGAACGGGATCGACACCGACGAGTTCCGTCCCGATCACGACACCGGCGTCCTGGACCGCCTCGGCGTTCCCCAGGACCAGCCGATCGTGGTGTTCGTGGGCCGCATCACCCGGCAGAAGGGGCTCATCCACCTGGTGCGGGCCGCACGCGCGCTGGACCCCGACACCACCTTGCTTCTGCTGGCGGGCGCCCCCGACACCCCCGAGATCGCCGCGGAGTTCCATGCCGAGTTCGCCCGCCTGCAGGCCGAACGCCCCGGTCGGGTGTTCTGGGTGGAGGAGATGCTGCCGCGCGCCGACGTCAGGCAGGTCAACACTGCTGCGACGGTGTTCGCCTGCCCGTCGATCTACGAGCCGCTCGGCATCGTCAACCTCGAAGCCATGGCGTGTGAGACCGCCGTGGTGGCCTCCGCGGTCGGCGGTATCCCCGAGGTGGTCGCCGACGGCGTCACCGGCCTGCTGGTTCCCTACGACCCCGAGCGGGCCACCGACGCCGCCTACGTCGCCGACTTCGAGGCCCAGTTCGCGACCCGCATCAACGAACTCACCCGCGACCCCGCCCGCGCTGCCGCGATGGGGGTGGCGGGTCGGCAGCGGTGCATCGACGAGTTCAGCTGGGCTCAGATCGCCGCCGAGACCGTCGAGGTGTATCGCGCTGCGATCGCCCGCCACGGCGCCCGCAGCGCCACCTGAGCACACCCGCACGAGCCGAGGGCCCCGGAACTGGAGTTCCGGGGCCCTCGTCGTGCGGTCTGCGACCGCCGTCACTTCACCAGGAGCGCCTCGTCGTCGACGGGAAGGCCGAGCTTGATCCGCTCGCGGCGGGCGAACGGCCCGATGATGGCCTCACCGGGCTTGCTGTCGGTGAGCAGGGTGAGGTCGCGTCCGGCGACCTCCGGCATCACGATCGCAGCCCCCAGGGACAGGGCGGTGAAGATCGCGATCATGATGGCGATGGGCCACCACGAGCCGCCGGTGCCCACGACGAGGGCCGCGGCCACGACCGGTCCGACACCCGTGGCGATGATCGCGGCGATCTCCTTGGCCAGCGCCATCTGCGTGTAGCGGTGACGGGCACCGAAGATCTCGGCCATGGTCAGGTTCTCCAGGGAGGCCAGGGCCAGCACGGAGGTCTGGTGCATGATGATGTAGCCCGCGAACACCGCGTTGACCTGCGCGGTCGCGATCATCCAGATCATCGGGAACACCAAGACCAGCGAGATGGACGTCATCACGATGTACATCAGCTTGCGGCCGACCTTGTCGGACAGGAAACCGACCAGCGGGACGGTGATGAAGCCGACGAGCGAGGAGGCGATCACGACGCTGGTGCCGACGCTCGGCGCGAGCAGCAGCGTCGCGGTGATGTAGGAGATCAGGTAGGTCTGCACCATGCCGGAGTTGCCGGCCTGGCCGAACCGCAGGAAGAACGACTCGAAGAACGCGCGACCCTTGCGCTCGGACAGCCCCTCGGCCAGCACGTTGCTGCCCTGAGCGGCGACGACCTCGCTGAGTTCCTCGTTGGACACGGCAACGCCGTCGACCACATCGGCGCGGGCCTCGAAGACCGGGGACTCCTTGAGGTTGAACCGGACCCACACCGCGAAGATCATGATGAGCACCGAGGCCAGGAACGGGATCCGCCAGCCCCAGGCGACGATGTCGTCGTGGGACAGGGTGGCGACCAGGACGCCCCAAATGGCGGAGGCGCCCAGCGTCCCGGAGTTGGTGCCCAGCGCGACCAGGGAGCCGACGAGGCCCCGGCGGCGGCGCGGCGCGTACTCGGTCAGCATGACGGAGGCGCCCGCGATCTCCGCGCCCGCGCCGAAGCCCTGGGCCAGACGGAGCACGACCAGCAGGATGGGCGCCAGGACGCCGACCTGATGGTAGGTGGGCAGTGCGCCGATCAGCGTGGTGGAGGCGCCCATCAGCAAGATCGTGTAGAACAACACCTTCCGACGGCCGATCTTGTCGCCGAGGTGCCCGAAGTACCAGGCGCCCAGCGGGCGGCTGATGTAGCCCACGCCGTAGGTGGCCATCGCCAAGATGATGGCCATGCCGGGGGCGTCGGTGGGGAAGAAGATGGTCTGGAAGACCAGCGCAGCCGCCAGCGAGTAGAGCTGGAAGTCCATGAACTCCAGGGCGGTGCCCAGCCAGCCGGACACGGCTGCGCGGGCGAGATCACCTACGGTGCGCTGCTGAGCCGGGTCCGCGGCCAATGCCTCATTGCGTGCCATTGCGGTTGTCTTTCTCGTGAAGGGTTGGATCACTCGTCGAGCCACAGCGACACGACGACCTTGCCCGAGACCTGCGAGTCCTTGGCGACGGCAAAGGCGTCCACGGCTCGCTGCGCGGGAATGACATGGGTGGTGATGATCGACGCGATGGCGGGGTTCTGCGCCAGCGTCGTGATGGCGGCGTCGATCTCGTCGTCGAACCGGAAGGTCGCCTTGTAGGTGACCTCCTTGCTGACGAAGGAGGCGAGGTTGACGCCGATGTTCTCGTCGGGGAGCATCCCGACCTGCGTGACGGTGCCCGCCTTGCGGACCGCCTTCATCGCGGTGGTGATCGAGGGGGCCGCCCCCGAGCACTCGAAGACGACGTCGTATTCCTCGGCGGGGACCGCGTCGGTTCCGGCGACGTAGGCGGTGCTGGCCCCCAGCGCGGTAGCGCGGCCGAGCGGCCCCGACAGCACATCGGTGACGTCGACCCGCTCCGCTCCCCCGGCGAGTGCGCCGGCGACGACGCACAGGCCGATGGGCCCGCAGCCCGCGACGAGGACCCGCTGGTCCTGCACGCCGCCGGCGATCGCGATGGCGTGGAGGGCGACCGCGAGCGGTTCGGCCAGGGCGGCGTCTTGGACCGACAGCCCCTCGGGAAGGGCCCGGATCATGAAGTTCTTGACGGTGCGGTACTCCTGCATGCCGCCTTGGGTGTGCGGATGGGTGGAGGCGCTGCCCAGGTAGGTGCCGCCGGGCCACAGGTGGCGGCGGTCCTCGATGCCGCGCTGCGGCGTGCCGAAGGTGGCGGGGGCAATCGTGACGGGCGTGCCGGGAGCCCACGTCCCCGACGGATCCAGGTCGACGACCCCGGACATCTCGTGCCCGGGGGTGAAGGGCTCGGTGACCTCGAAGGCCCCGTTGCGGCCCAGGAAGTAGTAGTGGAGGTCGGAGCCGCAGATGCCGCCGTACTGCATGCGGACGCGAACCTCGTCGTCGGCGGGTTCGGGCAGGGGGAGGTCCTCGACGACGAGTTCCTCGGGTCCCAGAATCTTCAAGGCCTTCATGGCGCTTCTTTCTTCGGAGGGGATTTCTCACTCAGGAGGGCCTCGGCGCGGCCCGCGGGCCGCGCCGAGGGACGATCACCAATCGAGCACGGCACCATCGAGGGTGCGAGCGGTCGGCAGGTAGGCGGGCACGTACGGCGAGGTGGACAAAATGTCCTCGTCGATGTCGACGCCGAGACCGGGCGCGTCGCCGGGCTGGAGCATGCCGTCGCTCGCAGACCAGGCGTGCGGGAACGCCTCATGCACCAGCGCCGGATAGCCCATGTACTCCTGCACGCCCCAGTTGTGGGTGGCCGCCGCCATGTGAATGGACGCGGCCAGCGCGATCGGGGAGACGTCGGAGGGGCCGTGCGGGCCCGCCTTGACGCCGTGCACCTCGGCGAGGGCGAAGATCTTGCGCGAGTGGCTGATGCCACCGGCGTGGACGACCGCGGTGCGGACGTAGTCGATGAGGCGTTCCTCGATGAGGCGCTGGCAGTCCCAGATGGTGTTGAACACCTCGCCCACGGCGAGCGGCGTGGTGGAGGCGTTGCGCACGAGGCGGAAGGCGTCCTGGTCCTCGGCGGGGGTCACGTCTTCGAGCCAGAACAGGTCGAACTCCTCGACGGACTTGGCCAGCCGGGCGCCCTGGATGGGGGTGAGCCGGTGGTGGGCGTCGTGCAGCAGCTTGACGTCGGGGCCGACGAGTTCACGGACGGCGGTCAGCACCTTGGGCAGGTGCCGCATGTAGGCGCCGGGGTCGAAGTGCTCTTCGCTGGGGCGCGCGCCGCGGCCGGCGGGCTCGTAGTTGGGGTCCTTGGAGACGCCGTAGACCTTGTCGAGGCCGGGCACTCCGGACTGGACGCGGATGAACGTCTCGCCGCGTTCCTGGTGCTCGCGCACCGAGTCGAGCAGGGCGGGGATGTCCCAGCCGAAGGCGTGGCTGTAGTACGGAATGCCGTCGCGGACGCGGCCGCCGAGCAGTTGGTAGACGGGCTGGTTGGTCCGCTTGCCGAGGATGTCCCACAGGGCCATGTCGACGGCGCCGATGGCGGCCATCGTCACGGGGCCGCGACGCCAGTAGACGCCCCGATAGAGGTACTGCCAGGTGTCCTCGATGCGGTTCGGGTCCACCCCGATCAGCAGGGGCGCGACGTGGTCGCGCAGGTAGGAAGCGACCGAGAGCTCGCGGCCGTTCACGGTCGCGTCCCCCAGTCCCACGATCCCGTCCGCCGTGGTCACCCGCAGGGTCACATAGTTGCGGGTGGGGCTGGCTACCAGCACCTCTACACGTTCGATTCGGTCGGCCACCGGAGTCCTCTCTCCTGGTCAGGGTCACCCTGGTGGCTGTGCCGCCAGCGTCACCGTTGAGCGCTATTGGTAGCACTATAAATGAAACGTAGTACCAGCGTCAACGCGTAGGCTTTCGTCCAGACATCTCGACAAAGGAGCCAGACGTGCCGGCAGCGGCCATCTACGATGCGGTCGTCAACGACCTCGGGTTCGCCATCGTCTCCGGCCGGTACCAACCCGGGCAGCGGCTGACGCTGTCCGACATCGAGGAGACCCACGGCGTCTCGCGCACCGTCGCTCGCGACGCGGTCAAGACGCTCGCCGCTCTGGGGATGGTCGAGACCCGCCGCCGGGCGGGCGTGACGATTCAACCGCGTCACGCCTGGCACGTGCTCAGCCCCGAGATCATTGCCTGGCGCCTCGCCGGGGAGGACCGACTCGCGCAGATCGAGTCGCTCACCGACGTCCGCGAGGCGATCGAGCCGCGGGCCGCCCGCCTCGCCGCCTCGCACCGCACCGACGGTCAGGCCGCCGAACTGCTCGAGCTCGGCGCGACCCTGGTCTCGCTGGCCGAGCGCGGACTGGGACGCATCCCCGAGTACCTGGACTCCGACATCCGCTTCCACGGGCTGCTGCTGGAGGCGTCTGGTAACGAGATGCTCTACGCGATGCGCGGCATGGTCGCCGACGTCCTGCAGGGCCGCGCCGTCCACGGCCTGCACCCCGTCTGGCCCGAACTGGACGCCGTGAACGACCACCTGCTCATCGCCGAGGCCATTCACGCCCAGGATCCCGAGGCGGCCGAGTCCGCATCCCGGCACCAGCTCTCCTGGGTCCACCTCGAGGTCGGGGCCCTCGGGCGCAAGGTCTGACCCTCACGGCGAACGGCCCCGGAGCGTGCGCTCCGGGGCCGTTGCTGGGGTGGTGTGTTCTCAGAGGGTCAGCCGACGACGCCCTTCAGCGCCTCGAGCAGTTCCGCCGCCTCCGTCGCATTGAGCTCGATGACGAGGCGACCGCCGCCGTCCGCGGGGATCCGCATCGCGATCACGCGCGACTCCTTGGCCACCTCGATGGGGCCTTCACCCGTGCGGGGCTTCATTGCTGCCATGTTCTCCCTCATTTCCTGGCTGCCAGCTCACGTTCTCGTCCATTATCGCAGACCCGGACGAATCTCTCCCGACCGAACGGCGGATACCCGGTTCCTGCTCGTCCGAACCGCCGACGCCCTCCGTCGGTGGCAGCAGTCGGCGTCCGGCAGGGGCCGGCCCGTCGAGCTGCCCCGCGAGGCGATCCAGCAGATCGTCGACCTGCGCCATCGAGTAGCCGCGCGGCGCCACCGCGAACCGCAGCACCCGCAGGTCATCCCCGGTCAGGGGCCGCTCCGGGAGCTCCGGCACCGGGGAGTCGTGCACGGCGACCGCAGGCATCCCGCCCAGCCGGCCCGCCGCCACAAGCGAGGCCAGGCCGAGGATCACCACGACCATGCCCCACAGGAACCACTCCATGCTCACTCACCCCGCGTGCGGGAGTGACCGCCGTTGCGCGCGTCCTCCACGATGATCTCGACGGCGTGGTCGACGTCGTCCACGACGTGGATCAGGCCCAGATCGGCTTCCCCGATGTAGCCGTCGGCGAGCATGCGCTCCTTGAGCCAGTCCACCAGCCCCGACCAGTACGCCGACCCGAACAACACGATCGGGAAGCGGGTCATTTTGCGCGTCTGGACCAGCGTCAGCGACTCGAACAACTCATCGAGGGTGCCGAATCCGCCCGGCATCACCACAAAGCCCTGGGCATACTTCAGGAACATCACCTTGCGCACGAAGAAGTACCGGAAGTTGATGCCGAGGCTGACCCACTTGTTCAGCGAGTCCTCGAACGGGAGCTCGATGCCGAGTCCCACCGAGACGCCACCCGCCTCCGCAGCCCCCTTGTTGGCCGCCTCCATGATGCCGGGGCCACCACCCGTGATCGTCGCGTACCCGGCCTGGGCGAGCCGGCTTCCGAGTTCGACGGCCGCCTCGTACATGGGGTCGGACTTGGGGGTGCGCGCAGATCCGAAGACGCTGACCGCCGGCCCCAGCTCGGCCAGCGCACCGAAGCCCTCGACGAACTCGGCCTGGATCCGCAGCACGCGCCAGGGATCGGTGTGCAGCCAGTCGCTCCCCCGGCCGCCCTGCAGCAGCCGCTGGTCGGTGGTCGTGGACTGCACCTGATCGCCGCGCCGAATGACCGGGCCCTGCTGGCGGTAGTCCTTCCTGTGCTTCTTCTTCACCTCGCCAGAGTATCGGGGCGTCCCTCGCCCTCAAGCCAGCCAGCGCACCAGCGCGTCGTGGACCTGGTGCAGATCCGCCACGGGGCAGAACTCGTCGTCGGCGTGCGCCTTGCCCGGGTCAGCCGGCCCGAAGTTCACCGCCGGGACGCCCAACTCCGCGAAACGCGCGACGTCCGTCCAGCCGTACTTGGCGCGCGGCTCCCCGCCCACCGCGGCGACGAACGCCGCGGCAGCAGGGTGATCCAGCCCGGGCCGCGCGGCCGGGGACAGGTCGGTGAACACCAGGTCGTGCCCGGCGAACACCTCGACGACATGCTCCTGGGCCTCGGCCAGGCTGCGATCGGGGGCGAACCTGAAGTTCACCGTCACCGTGCAGCGATCCGGCACGACGTTGCCCGCGATGCCGCCCTCGATCCGCACGGCGTTGAGCCCCTCGCGGTACTCCAGGCCGTCGACCACGACGGTGCGGGGAACGTAGGCGGCCAGCGTTGCCAGCACTCCCGATGCGTCATGGATGGCGTTGTGGCCCAGCCAACTGCGCGCCGAGTGCGCGGCCACCCCTCGCGTGGTGATCTCGCACCGCAGCGTGCCTTGGCAGCCACCCTCGATTCGCGCTGCGGTCGGCTCCATCAGCACCGCGAAGTCCCCCGCCAGCAGATCGGGACGATCCCGGGCCAGGCGGCCCAGGCCGTTGCGCACCGCTTCGACCTCCTCGTTGTCGTAGAAGATCCAGGTGACGTCGTGGCGGGGATGCGGGGTGGCCGCGGCCACGGCCAAGGCGACAGCGACGCCGCCCTTCATGTCGGCGGTCCCCCGGCCGTAGATCCGGTCGCCCTCGCGTCGCGACGGCAGGTTCCCGGCCACCGGGACGGTGTCGAGATGGCCGGCGATCACCACCCTCGACGCGCGGCCCAGCGAGGTCCGGGCCACGACGGCGTCGCCGTGACGGATCACCTCCAGGTGCGGGGC
>RRZT011261400.1_pt1 | contig 16578 bp, 15 predicted proteins | sample 2165551 | NCBI WGS metagenome assembly RRZT01 (sample SAMN10456910, study PRJNA506462) | wastewater metagenome | biome: wastewater; feature: sludge; material: wastewater sludge; isolation source: wastewater sludge with Escherichia coli K12::gfp cells carrying plasmid... | place: USA: Moscow, Idaho...
CCAGCCAGGGCGAGTTGGAGATGGCACGCATCTCCAACCCCACCGGTATTTACCTTCTGGACGCGATCCGGTTGGGCGACACCCAGTTGATCGGTGACGTGCTGCTGCACGCGGTGCTGCCTGCCATTGCTCTGGGCATGCTCACAGGAGGAATCTTCCTGCGCCTGGTGCGCACCAACCTCATCGGCACTCTGGAACAGCCCTACATCGACTCGGCGCGCTCGCGCGGAGTCGGTGAGGCTCGGCTCGTTCGCAAACACGGTTTGCGTCCCGCCCTCATCCCTGTCATCACGGTGATGGGAATGCAGATCGCCATGAGTCTGGGAGGAGCCGTGCTCACCGAGACCACCTTCGAGTGGAAGGGTCTGGGCTTCATGATGGCCCAGTACATGTCCGCACGCGACTATGTTGCGGTGCAGGGCATCGTCATGATGATCGCCGTCATCGTCGCGGTCATCAACTTCGTCGTCGACGTCATCGCCGCGCTGATCGACCCGAGAGTGAGGTACTGATGAGTATCGAAGTTGCCGAAGAGATCACCACGGCGCCCAAGCGTGCGCCGTGGTATCTGCGCCTGCCCGTCATCGCAGATCTGCGCAGGTCGCACGGCCTGCAGCGGGGCATGCTCATCGCGGGCATCGTCCTCACCCTGATCCTCATCCTCACGGCCATCTTCGCGCCGCTCATTGCCCCGTACAGCTGGGCCGCCCAAGCGGACGCGGATGGGGCTTTCGGAACTCAGCAGCCACCGAGTTCACGCAACCTCTGGGGCACCACGGTCTCCGGATTCGACGTGTTCTCCCGAGTCGTCTGGGGTACTCGGACCGCAGTGGCCGTCATCCTGTGTGCGGTGCTGGCATCGGCCGTCATTGGCGTCATTCTGGGCGTGATCTCCGGCTACATCGGCGGCTGGCTCGACCGCATCCTCGTGATGGTCGCGGACGCCATTTACGCCTTCCCGTCACTCCTTCTTGCCATCGTGCTCTCCATCGTGATCGCCGGTGGGCGCTCCAGCGCCTGGGGCGGGATACTCTCCGCCGCCCTGTCCATCACCGTGGTGTTCATACCGCAGTACTTCCGGGTGATCAGAGCCGAAGCCGTGCGGCTGAAGGCCGAGCCCTTCGTCGAGGCCTCCCAGGTCATCGGGGCACCTCGCCGCAAGATCATGTTCGGTCACGTGCTGCGCAACTCCACGCGCACGCTACCGCTCATCTTCACGCTGAACTGTTCCGAGGCCATCCTGACCCTCGCGGGTCTGGGCTTCCTGGGATTCGGAATCGAGCAGACTGCGGCGGCCGAATGGGGCTACGACCTCAACCGCGCCGTCGCCGACGTCACCTCCGGCATCTGGTGGACCGCGATATTCCCCGGCCTGGCCATCGTGCTCTCGGTATTGGGCATCACCCTCGTGGGCGAGTCCATGAACGATCTCAACGATCCGCGCCTACGCACTCGCAAAGGTGTGAAGAAGGGCCGGCGCGCCAAGGCCCACTCGGAAGCGCCCGCCACGCCGGCAACCATTCCCTCGAAGGAGGAGAAGACAGATGACTGAGCAGCAGGCGAGTTCTCCGCAGCGGGGCTTTGACGGCAGGCCGTACACACACGAGGAGTTCGAGGCGGAGATGGCCACGGACCGTCGTCTCAAGATCGTGGATCTGGGCATCACATTCGCCACGGACCACGGCGATGTGCGCGCGGTTGACGGAGTCTCCCTCTTCCTCGATCCGGGCGAGATCCTCGCCCTCGTGGGGGAGTCGGGTTCGGGAAAGTCCGTCACCTCTCGTTCGATCCTCGGCCTTCTTCCCGAGACGGCGACGGCGACCGGCGCCATACTGGTGGAAGGCACCGACGTCGTCGGACTGCACGGAGCCAAACTCCGCCAGCTGCGCGGCGAGCAGGTCTCGATGGTCTTCCAGGAGCCTTCCGGTTCCCTCAACCCGGTGTATCCGATCTGGTGGCAAATCGGGGAGGGGCTGCGCGCTCACCACCCGAAGATGACCAAGAAGGAGATCCGGCAGCAGGCGATTCGTTCCCTCAAGACCGTGGGAATCCCCGACCCGGAGAAGCGAATCGACTATTATCCGCACGAGTTCTCGGGCGGCCAGAAGCAGCGCATCGTCATTGCCATGGCGCTCGCGATGGGAGCGGACCTGATCATTGCGGACGAGCCCACCACGGCGCTCGACGTCACGGTGCAGGCCGAGATCCTGGCCCTGCTGCGCGCCATCCGTGACGAGTACAACACCTCCATTCTGCTCATCACCCACAACATGGGCGTGGTGGCAGATCTGGCCGATTCGGTGGCGGTCATGTACAAGGGGCAGATCATCGAGCGAGCTCCCGCCCAGGAGCTCTTCTATGCGCCCATTCAGAGCTACACGAAGCAGCTGTTGGCCTCCGTTCCCCATCTGGGGCGCAATTCGGCCTCGGCGGAGCTGACGGAGAGCGATCTCGACACCCTCGATGCCAGGCCGGCCGTGGTGGAGGCCCACGCGATGGAGGTCACCTACCCCGGGCGCCTCGGCAGTCCCGCCTTCACGGCGGTGCGCGGGGTGGACCTGACGATCCACGAGGGCGAAGTCTTCGGTCTGGTGGGCGAATCCGGCTCGGGCAAGACCACCATTGGCCGCGCCATGGCGGGTCTCGAGGAAGTCACGGGCGGCTCGCTCAAGGTCCTGGGGATGGAGATGTGGGGATTCAAGGAGCGAAAGTTCCGCCGCCTGCGCAAGGACATCGGTTTCGTGTTCCAGGATCCCGCCACGAGCTTCGATCCCCAGCAGACGATCGGTGAGGCCATCAGTGAGCCACTGGACATTCATCGCCCCGAGATGAATGCGGCCGCACGCCGGGCCCGGGTGAGCGAGCTCCTCGAAGCCGTACAGTTGCCGGCTTCCTATGCGGGCCGTTTTCCGCACGAGTTGTCCGGTGGGCAGCGCCAGCGCATCTCCTTCGCCCGCGCCCTCGCGTTGAACCCGAGGCTACTGATCGCGGACGAACCGACGTCGGCGCTCGACGTCTCGGTTCAGGCCAAGGTGCTCGAACTCTTCAAGGACTTGCAGCGGGAGTTCGGATTCGCCTGCTTGTTCATCACCCACGATCTCGCGGTCGTGGACATGCTGGCCCACCGGGTCGGGGTGCTCTACCGCGGTGAGATGCTGGAGCACGGCAGGGGATGGGACGTGCTGCAGCACCCCGAGCGGTCCTACACCAAGCGTCTGATTGCATCGTTGCCAGTGCCCGATCCCGTGGTGCAGGCCGAGCGCCGCGAAGCGCTCATCAAGATCCTCGAGGAGGAGCGGGCACGCGGTTAGGAGCAATTCTTGGGAGGGTCCGGGCATTCTCGTGTCCGGGCCCTCCCACTTTTCCGTGATGCACCGCGATTTCGGGGTTCGGGAGTCCTTGAATTCGAACACCGACGTGGCCCATGTCAATGTGAGGCGAAGCGCGCCAGTCCGTATCCCCACCGCCGAGGCGTTACGATCGGAGCATGCCTTTACGCCCGAGAAGACCGCGCGGCCGCCATTTCAATGACGGCTCTGGTTGGGGACCCCGCTATGACAAGTGGGAATCCGCTCGCGTCCTTCCGCCCACGATGCAGGACGTCGTGACCACCTCGATGGACGTGGATACGCAGACGATCCCGGCCGTTGGGTTCGGTTCGGCGCCGCCGCTGCGGCGTGCGGACCGCCCTCGTTCGGCCAAGCGTGTGCAGCGAACCATGCCGGGAATCGATGCGGAGAATCCCCAGACCGGAAAGCACCGCTCGTCCCGCCGTCGTGGCGCGCACGGCCCCGGGCCGCAACCGCAGCGGATCCGGCCCGAGGATCCTCGCGAGTCCGGCCAGCCGGAGTCCGGCCAGCCAGAGTCCACTCAAGCGGGGTCCGAGCCGAAGACGAGCGTCGCCCGGTCGTCGTTCATCATGTTCCTGGGAACCTTCTTCTCACGATTCCTCGGCTTGGTGCGCTCCCCGATCCTGCTGGGCGCCGTCGTCGGCATGACGTCGCCGGCCGCCAACTCCTTTGACGTCGCCAACAAGCTCCCGAACCTCATCTACATGGTGGTGATCGGGGGACTCGTGAATGCGGTCCTTGTCCCGGCCATTGTTCGGGCGACGAAGGTTTCGGACGACGACGGCGCCGCGTTCATCAACAAACTCCTCACGCTCGCGATTGTCTTTCTCGGCTCCGTGACTCTCCTCATCACGTTCGCGGCCCCGCTCGTGGTGAAGATGTTCGCTGCAACGATGCCGCCCGATTGGTATGCGCTGACCGTGGCTTTCGCCTATTGGTGCCTGCCCCAGATCTTCTTCTACGGCATGTACACGGTGCTCGGGCAGATCCTCAATGCGCGCGAGAACTTCGGGCCCTACATGTGGGCGCCGGCTCTCAACAACATCGTCGCCATTGCAGGCATGTTGGTGATCCTGGGGGTCTACGGCCGCTTGGGCGGACCCGCGGCTGGCGACCCGCATATCTGGACCGGCCAGCGCATCGCCATGCTGGGAGGTTTCTCAACTCTGGGCATCGTTGCCCAGGCAGTGATTCTGGTGTGGCCGATGTACAAACTGGGCATCCGCTTCCGCCCGGATTTCGCATGGCGCAACTCCGGGCTCGGGGCGGCCGGGCGCGCCTCGTGGTGGGTGCTGCTCATGATGGTCGCGGGCATCGTGCCCTCGATGATCGAGTCGAACGTGGCCGCCTCCGCCACCGCCCGCGCCCAGGGTGCGGGGGAGAACCTGCTGAATGTGGCGGGCAATTTCGCCTACACCACGGCCTACACCATCTATTCGCTGCCGACCTCTCTCATCGTGATCTCGATCGCCACCGCGATGTTCACGCGGCTCGCGAAGGCCGCGGCCAACAATGACATGGCGACCATGCGGCGCGACACCTCGGTGACGCTGCGCACCGTCTCCACGCTCATGTTCCTCATCACCGCGTTCATGATCGTCCTGGCGGTGCCGATGGCCCGGCTGCTCGCGCTCACCATCAGGCCGGAAGAGGTGGTCACGCTGTCCCGGGTGGTGATCGCGATGTCCTTCGGTCTGGTGGGTGTGGCGGCGATCAATGTCCTCAACCGCGTCTTCTACGCCTTCGAGGACACCCGCAAGGTGTTCCTGCTGGGACTGCCCTTCCAGCTTCTGGGCATGGGGGGATTCCTGGTGAGCGCTCTGCTCCCGCCGCAGTGGGTGGTGTTCGGGATCGGCGTCACCATGTCGCTGCTCAACACCTTCTCTGCGCTGGTCATGGCCCAGTTCGCCCGGCGCCGCATGGGTGGGATCGACGGGCGCCGGCTCGTGACCTCGCACGTGTTGCTCGCCGGGGTCACCGGCGTCACCATGTTGGTAGGGTGGGCCGTGATGTTCCTCCTCAAACCGTTGCACGTGGCGAGCAATCCTTTCGGGGCGCTCGTGGCACTCATCGTGGGCGGCGTGGTGATGCTGGTCACGTATGTCCTTCTCATGAAGCTGCTGAAGATGGAAGAATTGAAGCTTCTCATGAGCCCCGTACAGTCCATCCTGCGCCGCCTCAAGCGCTAGTGAGGGGCGGCTGCCGCCTCCCGGCGGTTGGTGGCAACACACTGAAACAATCTCACAATGAGCGGAGTTCTTGTTGGCCTTCACACAACTGACCGAAACCGAATACGAACGATTCCTGGAGGGCCAGTCCCGCGTATTCTTCACGCAGCTGCCCAGCTACGCGGATGTCCGTGTGCGCGAGGGTTACGAGGTCCAGTACGTCGGGGTTCGCGCGCAGGACGGCACGGTGATCGCAGCCGCGACGGCCATGTTGCAGCCGTGGAAGCGAGTGTTCCGCCGCGTGCTCATTCCCTACGGTCCACAGCTGGACTGGGACAACACGGACCTCGTGCGCGAGTTCTTCCGCGGCCTGTCGGCCCATTTCCACCGGGATCGCCGAGTGCTGGCCGTGCGCGTGAACCCACTGCTTTCGCGCCACTTCTACGAGGACATCGAGGTGGTGGGGGACAACCCGCAGGCCACCGCTGTGGAGGAGGTCCTGTTCTCCCTCGACGCGGTGCGCCTGGACTATGATTCGGACGTCGTCGCGGACGTCCAGGAGAAGTTTGCCTTCGTCAAGGACATCGGCGCGATGGACTACAAGCAGGTGGTCGCCTCCTGCGGTCAGGTGGTGCGCACCGGATTCAATCGTCTGGGAACCAATGGCGTTCGTGTGGAGTTCAGGAAGCCCTCGGACATCGGGATCCTCAAGGATGTGCTCGCGCACACCGCCGAACGCACCGACATGCACGAGTTCTCCGATTCCACTTTCCGCTACTACAAGGACCTCATGGAAGGGCTGGGCGAGGACGAAGCCTTCCTGCCCGTGGCAATTCTGGACTGCCGGGAGGCCTTGGATCTGATTTCGAAGGAACGCGACGAGGTCAATGCGAAGCTGGAACAGCTCGCTGCACAGGCGGTCCAGGCCGAGGCCCAGGGCCGCCAGCTGGGCAAGAAGCAACGCAATGCCCGCAAGGAGTGCGAGGCCCGCCTCCAGGTGCTGGATCGGCGCGCCACGGAGAATGAGGAAATCCGGGCCGAGTCCGGCGACGACGTGGTCCTGGCCGCCAGCCTGTTCATCCATTCGCCCCACGAACTCGTCTATCTGGTCTCCGGAGCTTACTCGCAGTACCAGTCCCACTACGGCATCTATCTGATTCATCGCGCGATGATCGAATGGTCCGTGGCCCACGACGTGCGCTGGTACAACATGTTCGGCATCACCGGTGATTTCACGGAGGACGCCTCCGACGCCGGCGTTCTGCACTTCAAGCGCCAGTTCAAGGGCAATGTGGAAGAATACGTCGGAACCTATGTCCTGCCCATCCGCCCCCGGTTGGCCAAACAGCTCGACGCGCTCAGCTGAGTCAACCACCTGACTGCCCGGAGCCGCGGGCGCGGTCCCGCCGGCCCTCGGCGGATTCCCGGTCACACGTGTGAGAGGAACACCAAGATCCCCATGGAAGTACAGAAGATACTCATCAAGTCCGAATGGGATGAGTTTGTCGAGGAGGTGAGGGGCAATCCCCTCCAGCTGTGGGCGTGGGGCGAGGTCAAGCGCCTGCACGGATGGCACGTCGAGAGGGTCATCGTACGCGAGGGCGGCGACGTCGTCGGCGGTGCACAGATTCTCTACCGTCCCCTTCCATTCCCCTTCCGGTCCTTCGCCTATGTTCCGCGCGGTCCGCTCGTCAAGGAGGACCGGGTGGAGCTCGAAGGCCTCATGAACGTGCTGGCCTCCTGGGTGAAGAAGACGCGCAAGTCCGTTGCACTCTCCGTGGAGCCCGAGGTCTGCGGCCTGGCGCTCCCACAGGGCTGGCGCGAGGCCGAGAACCATGTTCTCTCCGCGGAGACCGTCTATCTGGATCTGTCGCTGACGGAGGAGGAGCTGCAGCGCGGGATGAACAAGTCCACCCGCCGGGCCATCCGCAAGTCCACCGCGGCGCTGGAGATTCGCCGTGCGACCACCCGCGAGGATCTGCAGGTCTGCTTGGACATCCTGCACGAGGCCTCGGAGCGGGCGGGCTTCAGCCTGCATTCGGATCAGTACTACGTGGACGTGTTCGAGCAGTTCGGGGACAACGCCGCAGTCTTCATTGCCGAGCACGAGGGGGTACCGGTTGCCTTCGACTGGCTCGCCACCAGCTCCGGATGCACCTACGATCTGTACGGAAGTGCCAATACCGTGGGGCGCCAGCTGCGCGCGAACTACGGCATCACCTGGCACTCGATCGCCTACTCGAAGGAACAGGGCATCGCCCATTTCGACTTCGGAGGAATGGTGGAAGGGGGCGTCTCCACCTTCAAGAATCACTGGACGAAGAGCCCCACCGTGTTCGTGGGGACGTGGGACAAGCCGCTGTCCGTGCTCTACCCGCTGTGGACCAAGGGGCTGCCGATGGCGAAGAAGGTGGCTCGCAAGCTTCGCAGGAAGTGAGGCGTTCGGCGGGCCGCTGCCGGGTCTGGTGTGCACAAAACCGTGCATGTGGTTCGATCCCCTATGAAAAGGCCCGATTCGGCCGATTCTGGGAACCTTGTGCATGGTCGCGCCGGACTCCGGGATCGGGCCCGTCCAGCAGGGAAGCAAGAAGGGCCGAAACCTTGTGGGTTTCGGCCCTTCTCACTTGCTCCCGCGACTGGATTCGAACCAGTAACCGTCCGATTAACAGTCGGATGCTCTGCCGTTGAGCTACGCGGGATTGCAACGAGTAACATCCTATTCGGATCAGGGAAGGCAGACAAATCCTCGCAGGTGCTCTTCCTCACAAGGATCGTGGGGTCATGATTCGAGCGGTAGTCCCGTGGTGTCCCGCAGCTCCGCGTCGATCTCGCGGAGGCGTTCCTCGTCGATTGGGCTGGTAGGGCCCTCGATGATGACCTGCGTGAACAGCTCCTCATTCGCAGTGCGCCGGACCATGGCGCGCGCTCGCGCCCGCGAGGGGAGGATATCGTGCATCTGGAAGACGATGGACCGTTGGAGGCGCTCGCGAACGACGATCGCGAGATCGGCCTTGGTTCCCTCGACGAGTTGGATCTCCAGGGGCTTGGTCGTGTTGTCCACGAATGTGAAGCTGATCGACTGGGCGGCCTCCTCCCAGTGTGCGCCCTCGAACTCTGACCAATCGATCGCCGTGGCCTCTGTGCTCTCGGCGGAGCCCCGAAGAGGAACGATGGCGAGGAAGCCGGCGTAGGCGCCCACCCAGGCATTCCGGTCGCGCAGTCTTGCGTAACGTATCGGGCGCTGCCCGGACAGGACCAGCTCGGAGGGAGTGCGCTTGATCAATCTCATGCCAGCTCCGAGGTGGGTTCGATCGTGAACGACTGCACCACGCTGATCGGCGCAGCCGCGCTCTCGGAATCGCGCATCTGCTTCAGGTTCTGACCTGCGATGAACCCCAGAACCATCAGTATGATCCCAGCGATCAAAGCGAAGATCATGCGGCGCTTCTGCACACGCTTGTACTCTGCGATCTGCTCCGGAGTGAGTCCGGGGGTTTCCTCGGCGGCCCACTCGGCATCGCCCTGATGCGGGGAGGCGGCCTCCTCCGGGGACGAAGTCTCACGCGGCTCGTTGATCTCGGCGTTGTCTGGGGTCATGGAGCCAACGCTATACGACCCACCGGGGGGCCTCAACCATGTGCGGCGGCAGCGCAGAGCGGGTTTGGCTCGACAAGTGGGTACACAGCGTTGAATCGCGCCAAATACGGCACACGTCAACGCTGTGTACCCATCTGGTGAACCTGACGTCCGCAACCAGCCCCGGCCGCGCAGGAATGGCGCCGGGAGAGCGGCCTAGAAGCCGGATTCGGTGGGGCGCGGGTAGTAGGTGCGCATGAGCTTGAGCTGATTGACCTGATTGAGGATCCGATAGGTGAATCGCTTGAAGCTCCTGTCCGCGCGGTACTTCAATGGATGCTGTGCACCCTTCGTCCTCCTCAGGCGCCGCACGCGGCGCAGAAGCTCCCTGTCCAGAATGTAGCGGCGGCTCGCCAGGAACATGGGAACCACGGTGTAGATTCCTTCCTTGGTGACGCTCTGGAGCTTGGCATCACGTCCCTGCATGTCGGCGATCAGGGACTGCACGAGGTCGATCCCTCCCACCTTGAGGTAGTAGTGGCTGCGTCCGATGCGGGCATTGAGATCCAGCCAGTACTCCTTCCCGTTGCGCGGGTCGATCTTCACGTCCATGGAAAAGAATCCTCGCAGCCCGGCGGCAAGGACGGCGCGCTGGGCCGCGGCCATGAACTCCTCGTGTGGCTGGACAAGAATCATGGCGGCGTTGCCGATGGTGTCCGGTTCGTGCAGGCCCAGGAGCACCCGGCCCGATCCGGCGGCGGTCACCCGGCCCTTCGAGTCCACGTACCCGTTGACCACCCACTGGGTGGTGTCGTCGCCAGGAATGAGATCCTGCACGATGAGGTTGATGTCCACCCCGTTGGCGTGCCAGCCGGTGAAGGTCTCGATGGCTTCCTCCAGGGTCTGCACCGGCATGGCCTTGCGCAGTCCCTTCCTCCAGTAGAAGTTGCGGTCGGCTCCATCTTCCGGTTTGACCACGATGGGGAAGGTCACCGCGCTCAAGCTCCCCTCCCAGCTGTCCGGCCGGGTCAGGTCCACAACGGTCCGGGCGGGAACGGAGAGTCCGCACGAGGCGAAGATCTCGGCCATTGCCTCCTTCGAGTTGGCCTTCTGCACGGACTCCAGACTCGCGTATGGCAGGAACCAGCGCTCTTGAAGCTCCACGCGGTGCTTCGCCACGTACTCCACGCCCTCATCGGAGTTGACGCACAGGATGAGTTGTTCGTCCGGATGTTCGGATGCCACGCGATGCAGGTGAGTGATGAACTCCCTCTCGTGGCCCAGGGTGCCCTTGGGAGCGAGTTCCACATCGAAGATCGAGGAGTCGTTGATCGGGCCGCGCGAGACGTCGGTGACCACGAGTGATCGCAGGCCCATCGATTCGTGGAAGATTCTGGCGAATGCGTAGTCCGCGATGTCGAATCCGCAGATGACCGGCAGCACCCGGCTGCTGTGTGCAGGGGCGGTGCCCGGCTTCCTAGATTTCAATGTCCACACCAATCTCGCTCGTGAGAGCAGGGCAAGTTCGTTCAACAGGATGGATCCTTCCCTCCAAAATAGTCGCTGCGCACTGCCGGTGGTGGCAATGATTCTGTGAGCTTGTCCCAGGGGGATTCCGGCGCGGTGGCTCGCGGGTGTGACATGCGCCCGCAATCCTCGTCCCCTCGCTACTGGCCGGTGGCAGGGTGTGAGACAATCCTGTCATGGCTTTTCGCGAGATTCGTATTGTGGGAGATCCGGTTCTCCGCACCCCCTGCGCGCCCGTCAAGGACATCACCCCCGGCGTTCGCAGCTTGGTTGAAGATCTGTTGGAGAATGTCGACGACGAGGGCCGCGCGGGTCTCGCCGCCAACCAGATTGGTGTTTCCCTGCGTGCCTTCTCGTGGAACGTGGACGGCACAATCGATTACATCCTGAATCCCGTGATCGTGGAGCTGTCCGAGGATGAGTTCCAGGATGGTGACGAGGGTTGCCTGTCCGTCCCGGAGCTGTGGTTCCCCACGAAGCGGGCGTGGTATGCGCGCGCGGAGGGTCTGGACCTGGACGGCAACAAGAAGATCGTTGAGGGCGAAGGGCTCATGGGTCGCTGCATCCAGCACGAGGTGGATCACCTTGACGGCCACCTCTACATTGATCGGCTCGAGCGCTCGCTTCGCAAGGAAGCAATGCGCGCCATCCGTGACCTGTGAGGTGACAGGTGGCCTTCCGTGAGTTGCGCCTGATCGGCGATCCCATCCTCAGCATTCGGTGCGAGGAGATTCGCCAGATCACTCCCGAGGTTCATCACCTGGTCGAGGATCTGCTGGAGAACGTCAACGATCCGGGCCGCACCGGCCTTGCCGCCAACCAGATCGGGGTCAGCTTGCGGGCGTTCTCCTGGCACATCGGGGATCGTGTGGACTACATTCTCAATCCGGTGATCGTGGAACTCTCGCAGGAGTTGCAGCGGGTGCCTGAGGGGTGCCTCTCCGTTCCCGGGCACTCCTTTTCCGCACCGCGGGCACTGTACGCTCGGGCTGAGGGCATCGATCTTGACGGCAACACCAGGATCGTGGAGGGCACGGGCAGGTTGGCCCGCTGCATCCAGCACGAGGTGGGGCATCTGGACGGCCAGCTCTACCTCAACGTGTTGGAGGGGAATGAGCGTCTAGCCGCATTGGAGGAATTTGCCACTGGCAATGAGCGGCGTCCTGTGGCACAGTAATAGTGTCCTGCGACACGGAGTGACACGGGGAAAGTTACTCACCCGCAGGAGACCGCAATGAGCACTAAACACACCACCCGTGGTGTCATCTTCATTCACTCTGTGACGCCGCCTGTTCAGACTCATGTCGAATGGGCGGTCTCAAGTGTGCTCGGATACGAGGTCCATTTCGAGTGGACGGGGCAGCCGGCCCAGGCCGGTATGAACCGCGCCGAATTCTCGTGGACGGGTGAGGCGGGCACGGGAGCCATGCTGGCGTCGGCCATCAAGGGCTGGGAACACCTGCGTTATGAGATCACCGAGGATCCCACGGCGATCAGCGAAGGTGGCCGGTGGTCCTTCACGCCGGGGCTGGGTATCTTCTACGCGCAGACGGACTTGGCGGGCAACGTCGTCGTCCCCGAGAACCGGATCCGTTCGGCAATCGAACGTTCCCTCGGTGATCCCGGCGAGCTCCGCAGGTTGTTGGATGTGGCCTTGGGGCAGGCATGGGACGATGAACTCGAGCCGTTCAGATACGCGGGCGCCGGCGCACCCGTCCGCTGGCTGCACCGGGTGGGATAGGTCACTCCCGATGTGCTCGGTCATCTGATCGCCCTGTTCGCCGGGGCGCGATCGATCCCGGGATTGGGTCCATGGCAAAGCTCCCTGGGCTCAAGGCTGATGAGCATTGAGCAAATCGGCGAGAGTGCGGGCCTCCTGGATCTGCTCGTCGGTGAACCTGCGGCCGGCCGCCTTCTCGATGGCCACCGCCGCCACCCAGCGCGTGAGTGCGTCCACTTCGGTCACATCGAACTCCGGAGTCACGCCTTCGTACCCTTCAAAGGCCAGCGCTTGCTGCGCTTCCTCAAGGGGATCCTTGGTGTCCATCACATCTCCGTTCGCAATTGGATAGGCTCAGGGCATGGCCTTCCTCGATATCATTCACCGACTGCTCAGGAACTCGGACGTGCCCCTCGACTCGCGTGTGGAGCGGGCGGAGGTTCTCCGAGAGCGCCTCTCCTACGATCCGAACGACATCCCCGCTTTCGAGGAGCTCGCGCAGATCGTACGCGACGTCTACGAACGGCGTGAACCGTCCGATCCGCTGCGCGCTGAGACCACCGGTTCGATCGAGTTTACTGCAGATTTGGCGTTGTGGGCGCTTGCGGAGGAAGTGGGAGCCTCACCGGACGCCTGGTACCCGCTGGTGGCGCTTGCCCGGCTCTCGGTGGATGCGGACCGGGAGACGGCGATGCGGCGCCTCGCGGTGGCCACCGATCGGGACAGCACGGGGCGGGCATTGGCCGCCGGTATCAGGGTGTTGCGTGAGGCAGGATTGCCCAGTGCGGGAATCGGACTCGGCCTCGGGCGCTGGCGTCCCGAGAACCAGATCTTCGAGGCGGGAGAGCAACTGGTGCTTGCGGCGCTGGATGCGGGCCGGGTATCGGAGGCCGAGGAGTTTTTGTCCAAGTTACCAACCGCGGAGCACGGCGATCAGATCGAATCGTTGCGTTCCGCCATCAGATATGTTGAGGAGCGATAATGGCAAGCTACGTCGAGATCCACCCGGTGGACCCGCAGCCGAGACTCATCGAGAAGGTGGTCGATCGCATCAGGCAGGGTGATGTGGCTGCGATTCCCACGGATTCGGGATACGCGCTCGTGTGCAGCTTGGGCAACAAGGAGGGTCTGGAGCGGATTCGCACGCTGCGGCAAGTGGGGGACAAGCATCACTTCACCATGCTCTGTCACAATTTTGCTCAGCTCGGCCAGTTCGTCATCGTGGACAACTCGGATTTCCGACTGGTCAAGTCGCTGACTCCGGGGCCCTACACCTTCATCCTCAAAGGGACGAAGGAGGTGCCGCGCCGGACCCTCAACCCGAAGAAGCACACCGTGGGCGTGCGCCTGCCGGACCACAAGATCACGCAGGCGCTGGTGGCTGCCATGGGAGAGCCGCTGCTGGCCTCGTCGCTGATTCTTCCCGGGCACGAGGAGCCCCTCACGGAGGGCTGGGAGGTCAACGACGAGCTCGGGGGAGTCATCGACATCGTCGTGGACGGGCCGTGCGGCGAGGACGGGCCCACGTCCGTCGTGAATCTCGTCAAGCGCAAGATCTCCCGTGAAGGTGCCGGCGACGTTTCGGGAATCGCCCTGTGAAGCCAGTTCTCTTCGACTTCGATGGAACGCTCTCCGATTCGGGGCCCATCATCATCGATTGTTTCATTCTCACGATGAAGGAGGAGCAGGGGCGCGAATACCCCCGGGAACACTTCACGCGGTACATCGGACCCCCGCTTGAGGAGACCTTCGCCCACCTTGGTGCGGATGATCCCCAGCGCTACATTGACACCTACCGGCGGCACTACTTCCAGCGGATGTTCGACACCGAGCTCTTCGAGGGCATCGGGCCCATGCTCGAACACTTGGATGCCGCAGGGGTGCCAATGGCCGTGGCCACGTCCAAGCGCCGCGATGCGGCCCTGAGGTTGATTCGCCATCTCGGGATCGAGGGGCGCTTCAGAGTCATCTGCGGAAGCGCCCCTGGTGATTCGCGCGGGAAGAAGCAGCACCGCGTCGAGGATGCACTGCTCGGTCTGCGGGCGCTCGGCATTCCAACGGATGGCGCCATCATGGTGGGGGACAGGATCCACGACATCGAGGGGGCCGCTGCCAACGGATTGGACACCATCCTCGTGACGTGGGGAGAGGCGCCAGCCGCAGAGCATTCTCTCGCATGGCGGAGCGTTCAGAGCCCGGGCGAGCTGGAACGGCTGCTGCTCTCGCGATAGTACCGGGTGGGCGACGACGGCGAGTTGTGGTCCCGTACGAGACGGACAGGGGTGCGTGCGCTCGGACGTCGTCGTCGAGCCCCTGCGGGGTCAGCCGACTTCCTCGTCCTCGGAATCATGCGTCAACGCACGTGCGCTCGGACGTCGTCGTCGTCAATACCAAACAACTGAACAAATGGAGGTCGGGCGACGGATCGAAATCCACCGCCCGACCTCACACCGGATCAGTGCCGAACGAGCTGTTTCCTCAGTCCTCGATGTCCATGACGGGGGTCGCGGCGTTCGGGTTGAACAGATCGTACTTGTCGATGGCCTGCTTGATGAGTGAGCGATCGATGGTGCCCTGATCGGCCAGGGCCTGGAGGGACCGGACCACCATGGAGGCGGCATCGATCTTGAACTCGCGGCGCGCGGCCGGGCGGGTGTCGGAGAAGCCGAAGCCGTCCGCACCCAACGTGTAGTACTGCCCGGGCACCCACTGGCGAATCGAATCCTGGACCTGATGCTCGTAGTCCGAGGTGGCGATGAACGGGCCCGGAGCGCCCTTCAGCTTCTGCGTCACGTACGGAACAAGTGCGGGTTCGTCGGGGTGCAGGAAGTTGTGGTCGTCGCACGTGATGGCCTCGCGGCGCAGCTCGTACCACGAGGTGACGGACCAGACGTCCGATTGGACGCCCCAGTCCTGCTCCAGCATGCGCTTGGCTTCCTCGGCCCATGGCAGGCCCACACCGGATGCCAGAAGCTGTACGCGCGGGCCCTCACCCCACGAGGAATCGACCTTGTGGATGCCCTTGATGATGCCCTCGACGTCCACGTTCTCCGGTTCGGCCGGCTGATGAATCGGCTCGTTGTACACGGTCAGGTAGTACATGACGTCCTGGTCGCGGCCATCCGTTCCATCGCCGTACATGCGAACGAGGCCGTCCTTGACGATGTGGGCCACCTCGTAGGCGTAACCCGGATCGTAGATGACCGTGGCGGGGTTCGTCGACGCCAGAACGGGAGAGTGCCCATCCAGATGCTGCAGGCCCTCGCCCTGAAGAGTGGTTCGGCCGGCAGTGGCGCCGATGATGAAACCGCGGGCAAGCTGATCGGCTGCGGCCCAGAATTGGTCGCCAGTGCGCTGGTATCCGAACATCGAGTAGAAGATGTAGAACGGAACCATCGGCGTGCCATGGGTCGCATACGAGGTGCCGACCGCCTGGAAGGCTGCTGCCGAACCGGACTCGGTGATGCCGGTGTGCAGCAGCTGGCCCTTCTCGGACTCCTTGTAGGAGAGCAGCATCTCATGGTCAACCGCGGTGTAGTGCTGGCCCAGCGTGTTGAAGATCTTCGCCGAGGGGAAGAGCGCATCCAGGCCGAAGGTGCGGGCCTCGTCCGGGATGATCGGGACAACGCGGAATCCGAAGTCCTTGTCCTTGACCATGTCCTTGATGAGGCGCACAAGGGCCATCGTGGTGGCAACCTTTTGCTTGCCAGAACCCTTCTTGAAGGCATCGAAGTGCTTCTGCGCAGGCATGGTGACGCCCTGGGTGTGGGCGCGACGTTCGGGTAGGTAGCCGCCGAGCGCGGCGCGCTTGTCCAGCATGTACTCCATGGCCGGATCGGTTTCGTCCGGCTTGAAGTAGGGGGCCTGATAGGGATCGTCCAGCTGGGAATCCTGAATTGGAAGCTGCAGGGTGTCGCGCAACAGCTTGAGGTCCGCGGCGGTGAGCTTCTTCATCTGGTGCGTGGAGTTCTTGCCGGCGAAGTTGCGGCCGAGCATGTACCCCTTGACGGTGTGGGCGAGGATCACGGTGGGTTGGCCCTTGTGATCCGTGGCCGCCTTGTAGGCCGCATACACCTTGCGGTAGTCGTGGCCGCCGCGCTTGAGGGACCAGATCTGTTCGTCGGTCCAGTTGGCGACCATGGCCTTGGTGCGCGGATCGCGGCCGAAGAAGGCGTCGCGGACGTAGGCGCCGTCATTTGCCTTGTAGCCCTGATAGTCGCCGTCCAGCGTGGTGTTC
>RRZT011392965.1_pt1 | contig 16576 bp, 16 predicted proteins | sample 2165551 | NCBI WGS metagenome assembly RRZT01 (sample SAMN10456910, study PRJNA506462) | wastewater metagenome | biome: wastewater; feature: sludge; material: wastewater sludge; isolation source: wastewater sludge with Escherichia coli K12::gfp cells carrying plasmid... | place: USA: Moscow, Idaho...
ATTCTCCAAATTGGAGAAGCCGAAGAGATGATAGGCTAAGGATTGGAATGAGGAGTTGCATAGATGGCAGACAATATTATCAATAAAGAGCATGTTGAAGCACATACTGTACAACGGTATCGTTTTAAAGTTTTAGGCTCTGGTATATCAGATGTACAAGCAAGTTCAACGATAGAAGAAGAGCTTTCTAAGGATCCGTTTGAAAGCACAGATGAAGTTTCTTTAGTTAATGAGATACCTAAAATTTTACGTGTTGAAGAAAGTAGTCAACATCTTTTTGTCGAAGAATTACTCAAAAAGACAGATGAATTGACAACAAATGTTGTTAAATTGCAACTACAAATTGAAAAACAAGAAAGTGAGTTCAATCAACGGCTCAATGAAGAGCTAAAGCGAGAGCGAGACAGCGCACATGTTCAAGGCTACCAAAAAGCAAAAGAAGAACTAGAAGGAGCTCTTTCCGAGGTTAAATCACGTTATCTTAAATCAATTCACCAACTTGAAATGCTCTCATCAAGCATTGAAGAAAAACTTGTCAAAATAGAATCGGAGATGAGTGCGACTGCTTTTGAAATTGCTAAGGAAGTGATTAAAAAAGAGGTAAGCTTAGAAAGTGGGCAAATAGCTGTCTTACTTTCAAAGGAGCTCTTGAAAGAGCTTAAGGATGCTTCAAAAATCGAGCTCAAAGTAAACCCTAAAGATCTTGAAATGCTACAAGAACTTTATGCGAATAATGAAAAAATCAAAGTGAGTGCTGATGATGCAATTACGTTAGGTGGCGTTGTTTTATTAAGTGATGCTGGGAATTTGGATGGTAGTTTAGCCATGCGCCTTGAAAAAGTAAAATATCTGATACAAGAGAATTAAAACGTGATAGAAAGCAAAGAGATAAGAACAAAATCCATTGAAGAACTGGACGCACTCTGCGAAGCATTGCGACAAAAAATTATTCAAACAGTGAGTAAAAATGGTGGTCATTTAAGCAGTAATGTTGGTGCAGTTGAGCTTATTGTCGCAATGCATTATGTATTTGATAGTGCAAACGATCCGTTTATTTTTGACGTGAGTCATCAAGCGTATACGCATAAACTTCTCACGGGACGTTGGGATAATTTTGATACCCTACGAACATTTGATGGTATCAGTGGTTATACAAAACCGGATGAATCACTTTATGACTACTTTGTGGCAGGGCATAGTTCGACTTCGATTTCACTCGCTGTGGGCGCTGCTAAAGCGATTGCTTTAAAAAAAGAAGAATCTAAACGCGTACCTGTTGCATTGATTGGCGATGGCTCTTTAAGTGCAGGAATGGCGTATGAAGCTTTAAATGAACTAGGCGATAGAAGGTATCCTGTTGTTATTATTCTTAATGATAATAAAATGAGTATTTCAAAACCTATAGGCGCCATTAGTAAGTTTTTATCCCAAGCGATGGCAGGTAATTTTTATCAAAAAATTAAAAAAACGACTGAACAAATTTTGCAATACCTACCAGAAAGTGCAACCTATATGGCTAAAAAGTTTGAAGAGAGCTTTAAACTTATAACACCTGGTATCTTATTCGAAGAGCTAGGAATTGATTATATTGGACCCATAGATGGGCATGATTTGGAAAGTTTAATCAAAGCAATGCAAGCAGCTAAAAACCTTAAAAAGCCAGTGATTATTCATACGCAAACTTTAAAAGGCAAAGGCTATGAAATGGCTGAGGGTTATTATGAAAAATGGCACGGTGTTGGTCCTTTTGATGTCGCCAGTGGAGAAGCCTTGAAAAGTGGTGTCGCAAAAAATGCAACAACCATGTATTCAGAAGCACTGATGGCATTAGCTAAAAAATATGAAAATGTTGTAGGTGTAACAGCGGCAATGCCTAGTGGCACAGGACTAACGCCTTTGATACAAGCTTATCCTCATCGTTTTTGGGATGTTGCCATTGCGGAACAACATGCAGTCACTTCCATGTGTGCGATGGCAAAAGAAGGTTTTAAACCTTATGTCACGATTTATTCAACATTTTTACAACGTGCCTACGATCAAGTGATTCACGACGCATGTATTATGAATTTAAATGTTGTTTTTGCTATCGATAGAGCAGGGATTGTCGGAGAAGATGGTGAGACACATCAAGGTGTTTTTGATATCTCTTATTTGAGTGCTATTCCTCATATGACCTTATTAGCGCCACGCGATGAAAAAAGTATGCATCATGCTTTAGGGTACTCTTATACTCATCAAGGACCCCTTGCCATTCGTTATCCTCGCGGTTCTTTTTTTGAGTGCTCAGATTTTGAATCACTTCCTTTTGAATATGGGAAAGCACAGCTTTTAAAAGAAGGGGAAGGAAATATTCTTTTGCTAGGCTATGGTAATGGTGTGGGAAAAGCTGTAGAAACAGCAGCTTTTTTACAGCAAGAAGGAGTTGATGTCGCTATTGTAGACTTACGATTTGCAAAACCCCTAGATGAAGTACTTTTAGCCACATTAGCACAACGTTATAAACAATGGTATGTGTTCAGTGATAGTGCTAAAATAGGAGGAGTTGGTTCTTTAATTGGACAGTTTAAAGAGAAAATGAATTTACATGTAAAGATAGAATCCTTTGAATACGATGATATTTTTATAACGCATGGAGCTACCCCACTGATTGAAGAGCAACTAGGCATATCTGCGAAGCAATTATCTCAACGGATTATTCAAGAAGTCTATTAATAAATAAAAAATATTAGTAGATTTTTTTTCAGTTAAATTGAACTATTTTATGGAATGATTAAAAAAAATAGATTGGGAATAGTCATGAGTGATTTTGTACATTTATTAAAAACAAAAGATTTAAAAGCAACACCGCAACGTCTTTGTGTTCTTAAAGAACTTGATAAAAAAAAGCATCCTACGATTGAACATCTTTATGAGGCTTTGCGTGAAGAGAACCCTTCAATGTCTTTAGCGACAGTTTATAAAAACCTTTCAACGCTTAAAGAAAAAGGGATTGTAATTGAAGTCAATATCTCAGATGGGAAAATGCGTTATGATATTTACTCACACCCTCATATTCATTTGGTATGTGAGCACTGTGGAATGATTCAGGATGTTGCGTATGATGAAACATTGATTTCATACCAAAAAGAGTTAGAAAAACGGGAAAAAGTCAAAATTGGTAAAGTAGATTTGATTGCAACAGTTGAGAGTTGTCGGTATTGTAAAAATTAAGAAGAAGATGCATGAAGAAGTTTTTTCACTTCTTCATGCGCATTGTTTTTTAAAGTTTTTCTGAGTTGTTTGCAAGATAATCAGCTACGCCTGCAGTGCTTGCAGTCATACCTTTATCTCCTTTTTGCCATCCTGCTGGACATACTTCGCCGTATTCATTTGTAAAAAGCATTGTATCAATCATTCGGATCATCTCATCAATGTTTCTACCTAGTGGCAAGTCATTGATAACAGCATGTCTGACGGTTCCATCTTTGTCAATTAAGAATGAACCACGAAGTGCTACACCCTCTTTGAAAAGAACATCGTAATCACGTGAAATTTGCTTCGTGATATCTGCTACCATTGGAAACCTTACTTGACCAATTCCGCCTTGGTTAATAGGGGTATTTTTCCAAGCAAAATGTGAAAACTGAGAATCAACAGAAACAGCGATAACATTGATGCCACGGCTTGTAAATTCTTCAAGTCTTTTATCAAAGGCAATAATTTCTGATGGACATACAAATGTAAAATCTAATGGATAAAAGAATAATACAGCACCTTTTGATCCAAGGTTTTCATAAAGATTAAAATTGTCAACAATTTGATTGTCACCTAAAACAGCGGTTGCTGTAAAATCTGGAGCTTTATTGGTTACTAACATACGAACTTCCTTTTAAGAATTTTTATTGATACAGAAATTATACAATTCAGTATTAAAAATTATTATGAATTAATCCGACTAATTTTATCCAATAAGATAATCGCTCAATTTTTTAAGTTCTAAATTCACCTAATTTATTATTGAGATTTTCTGTCATTTTACTTAAGTGTTCAGCCGCTCCTGCTATTTCTTCAACACTACGACTATTATCGCTTGAGATTTTATTTATTTCTGCAATCTGACCTATCATGTTTTCAATATCTTTACCCGTTTGAACATAATTATCAACAGTATGTTCTGTGATTTTAGTGACAGCATTGATGATTTCAAATGTCTCTTTAAGGCGTTTTTCGACTCCTTCAGCACTGCTAGCTAACTCTTCAATTTTATGAGAGTTGCTGTTCATCTGCTCACTCGAATCCATGATGGATTGAACAATAACGTTAATCGTTGCATTGATTTCAACCAAGCTTTTTTGTGTTCTTTCCGCCAATTTTCGAACTTCATCTGCTACAACAGCAAATCCTCGTCCATGCTCACCTGCTCGAGCTGCTTCAATAGCTGCGTTAAGAGCTAAAAGATTCGTTTGATCAGCAATATCACTGATAACCGTTAAGACACTTTTAACCTGCTCTGCGTCCGTACTCAGTTGGTGTATTTTTGATGCGAGTTCAATTTCTACTGCGGAACTTTTTTGAATTTCGGCAGTCAATTCAATAATAGCACTACTTGCCGTTCGTAAAGAACTATTTGCTTTAGACATATCATCTTTTCCTGCTTTCGCTTCTTCAATAGAACTTAGAAGGGTTTCTCGCATGTGTGTTGCTTTAGTTGTTGTGTCATGGACAATAGTAGTTGATTTTTCAACAAGTTTTTCAACTTGCAATGATGTTGTTGAAAGTTCATGAGAAATAGAAGAGTTTTCAGAAGAGAGTGATTTTGCATTGCAAATTAACAAGCGTACTTTCTCAATAAAGTTATTGATCTGTTCACTAGCACGTGCAATTTCATCATTGCCTTTGATAGCAAGTTTACGCGTTAAATCGCCATCACCGCTTGAGAGCTCTCTTGCTTTTTCAATAAGATTGTTAAGAGGTTTTGTGATAATTGTATTGGTTGCAAATGAAACGATAATAACCATAATGACTGTTAGAATAAGTGCAAAATAAATAAGAGCATTACGTAATTTTTCATTGGCCTCTTGGAAATCCTTCTCATTGGCTTTAGAAACGATGACCCAATTCCATTTATCAAAAGATTTGAAACTAACAATTTTTTCAAGTCCATCTTCTTCAATGTGGAGCATGCCATTTTTTTGCTGTAATATTTTTTTATCAAGTTCATTTGTTATCTTAGCGCCATCTTGTTTAGGGTGTATATCATAACTTTCGCTTTTGGTATTAATGGCATAAAAATAACCATGTTCGCCAATTTTCATTTTATTAATTTCTGATTTTAATGTTTTAAGACCTTCTGTAAAATTATATCCAATGAAAAGAATTCCTAAAATTTGACCATCTTCAACAATAGGGGCATACACTGTAATATAATCTTTTCCAAAAAGACGCGCATTGCCAACATACTTTTGTTTTTTCATTATAGGTTCATAGGCAGGGCTGGTTTTTCCAAGAAATGTCCCCATTGCTCTACTCCCATCCTCTTTTTTTAGGGAGGTTGAGACACGAACAAAATCATCACCACTTTTAGCAAAAATTGTGGCAACAGCTCCTGTAAGATCGGTAAAAGCTTCAACTTTCGCAAAGTTGTTATTTAAAGCATAGCCACCTGAAGAGATAAGTGGTGTATCTACGCCGTTTACTTTTATTTTTTCGTCAGGATTAACAAAAAAACTACCAAATCCTGATTCAAAAATAGCAAATAATTTATTGGCAGTATCTTCCAATGAACTGTTATAAATTCTTACAGTCTGTTCAAGATTAGCGATATTGGATTGAATTTTATTTTCTGTTTCATTTTTAATGTATCCACTCAAATAAGTGCTGATATAAAAAATAAATGCAAACATTGAAAGTGTTACTATAACGACTTGTAAAAGGGTCACTTTTTTAGCCAAAGAGTTCATCACTCCTCCTCATATTTTATCATCTGTTTATCATATGTAATTTAAGCTTTTACTTCTGTTAATTTTTAACCTAAAGTGTTAAATTTTTTTATCTTTTTGCACCCCTGATAAAAAATAGTATGATGTTTTATTTTAATACCAATTTCAATTTAGTTTAGATATAGTTTTTAAACAGTCACAAAATATTTCAAGGAGAAGTTATGGCAGTAAAAATTACTGATATTTGTATCGCATGTGGAGCCTGTATCGATGAATGTCCAGTGGAGGCTATTGTAGACGATAGTGATAACCCAACAGGTGCAGATATTTATTATGTCTATGCAGACAAATGCGTTGAGTGTGTGGGGCACCATGATGCACCAGCCTGTGCTGAAGCGTGTCCAACTGAGGGTTGTATCGTTTGGGATGCACCATATGCTGGTCAACCAAGTCGTGATGAAATTGGTGCAGACATGAGACAAGGCACGACTCCGTGCGTTGAATAGTGTTTAACTTTTGAGGAGGGATATCCTCCTCAAAAACTGTTTAATTGATATTAAAAAAAAATTCTGCTATACTCCCACGTTCTAATTCCCTGAAAAGTTTTAAAAGTAACTTACTATTCATTGAAATGATAAAAAATTGAGGAGAAGATTGTGGAAAGTACACTGTCTATTATTAAGCCTGATGCTGTTGCTAAAAATGTCATTGGAAAGATTGTTGATAGATTTGAATCAAATGGCTTAAGAATTGCTGCGATGAAAAAAGTACAATTGAGTGAAATGGATGCAAAAGCATTTTACGCAGTACATGCAAGTAGACCATTTTATGGAGAACTTGTAAAGTTTATGATCAGCGGACCGGTTGTTGTTATGGTTCTTGAGGGTGAAAATGCGGTTGCAAAAAACCGTGACTTAATGGGTGCTACAAATCCTAAAGAAGCACTTAAAGGAACGATTAGAGCAGATTTTGCTGATAGTATTGATGCTAATGCTGTTCACGGAAGTGATAGTTTGGAAAATGCAAAAAATGAAATTGCTTTCTTTTTTGCTGCACGAGAGATAAACTAAGCCAATGGTTACTGAGTTCAAAAAGATTCCAACCAGTGGAACTCATTTTGAAACGGTATCAGGAGATATTTGCTTCAAAGGTGAAGCAAAAAAAGTAAGTAAAAATTTAGTAGAGTGTTGTGGGACAATGCAAGGAAACTTGCGTTATACCTGTAATCGTTGTGCAGAAGAGTTTGATTTACATGTAAATGAAGATGTGAACGTTTTTGCGAGTGAAGGTTTTTATGAAGACAAAGAAGGCGAAGCACTTTTGAATGTGGTAGAGTTTTTCGATGGAAATATCGATTTTACTGCTTTATTTGAAAGTGAGTTAGAAGCTTTTAAGAGCGATTACCACTATTGTGGTCATTGTACGCATTTAGAATAAATATTAAAACAAGGAGTCGAAAATGGCAGTACCTAAGAGACGTGTCAGTAAAACAAGAGGCGCAAAAAGAAGAACACACTATAAAGTGACACTTCCTATGCCAGTAAAAGATAGCGATGGAACATGGAAAATGCCACATCACATCAACAAAACAACAGGCGAATACAAAAACTAAATGCTAACAATAGCAGTGGATGCTATGGGTGGGGATTTTGGTCCCCAACCTATCATCGAAGGAACACTCCAAGCGCTTAGAGAGCGCCAGTTTAAAGCCATTCTTGTAGGTGATTCAAAGCATCTTAAACCTCTTATCCCTGAACAATTTTTACATCACATTATATTTGTTGAAGCAGATGATATTTTAGATATGCATGAAGCTGCAACAAATGCATTTAAACGTAAAGAAACATCCATTTATAAAGCTGTTGATTTAGTTCGAGAAAAACAAGCAGATGCGGTTGTTTCTATGGGGCACAGTGGTGCAACGATGAGCTTGGCAACGCTTCGCATTGGACGACTTAAAGGTGTTTTACGCCCAGCTATTGCAACGATTATGCCAACAGCTGTTCACGGAAAAGTAAGCTTAGTTCTAGATGTTGGTGCCAATGTTGATTGTAAAGCTGAGCATCTTGTTCAATTTGCAGTCATGGGTGAAGCGTATGCGAAAGACATTCTTAAAATTGCAAAACCAAAAATAGGATTGCTTTCAAATGGTGAAGAAGAAAGCAAAGGCAATGAAATAACCAAGGAAGCTTTTTTATCCCTCAAAAAACTTGAAAGTTTTACAGGAAATGTTGAAGGTAATAATATCTTTGATGGTTCAGTTGATGTTATTGTTTGCGATGGTTTTGTAGGCAATATCCTTCTTAAAACCAGTGAAGGTGTTGCAGAATCTATCACAAAAATTATTAAACAAAATGTACGAAAATCTCCTTTAGCCATAGCTGGAGCTGTATTGATGCGTAAAGTTTTTACTGTTTTAAAGAAACAGGTAGATTACGCAGAATACGGTGGAGCTCCGCTTATTGGTATTAACGGATGTGCTATTATTGGGCATGGGAAAAGCAATGCTAAGGCTGTTAAAAATGCAATTTTTCAAGCTATCAACTTTTCAAGTTCTAATATTAATGCAGACATTGAAGAAAAACTCGCTGCTTTAGAGCAATAAGGAAAAGACGTGTACGCATCATTAAAATCTATCGGAGCTTATGCTCCTTCACGCATTTTAAGTAACAGTGATCTTGAAAAGATGGTTGATACCAGCGATGAGTGGATAGAGAAGCGTACAGGTATTAAAGAAAGACGCATTGCGGCGAGTGATGAAGCTACAAGTGATTTAGGTGTCAAAGCAGCTCTGTTAGCGATAGAGCGTGCAGGGATTGCCAATGAAGAGATTGATTTAATCATTTGTGCAACACTCTCCCCTGATTATTTATGTATGCCCTCAACGGCATGTGTTATTGCTGGTAAGCTAGGTATTAGTGATGTTATGGCTTTTGATATCAGTGCGGCATGTAGTGGATTTGTTTATATGCTTTCAATGGCAAAAGCATTCATTGAATCAGGTATGAAAAAAAATATCCTTCTTATCGGGGCTGAAAAAATTAGTAGTGTTGTAGATTACACTGATCGTGGCACGTGTATTCTTTTTGGTGATGGCGCTGGAGCAGCTATCATTGGTCAAACAGAGAATAAAGATGAAGCGATTTGGGATGTTCATGCTTCATCAGATGGAAAATATGGAGACTACCTAATTACTCCAGGATGTGGTTCAAAATACCCCTGCTCACAAGAAACACTTGATAATAAACTTAATTATATTAAAATGCAAGGCAATGATGTTTATAAAATAGCCGTTAAAACATTGACCAATGATGTTCTTGATATTTTAGAAAAGAACAATATCACAGCATCACAAATTGACCATTTTATTCCGCACCAAGCTAATTTTCGTATTATTGAAGCAGTTCGTGCAAAACTTGATTTTCCTATTGAAAAAACAGTACTTACCGTTGCAAAATATGGCAATACTTCAGCCGCCTCTATTCCAATGGCAATGAACGATGCTTATGAGGAAGGGCGTATCAAAAAGGGTGATTTGATGCTTTTAGATACGTTTGGGGGAGGCTTTACATGGGCAAGTGCTCTTGTAAAGTTTGCAGGAAAATAGATAGCACGTCATTACATGTAAACAATCTTGTTGATATTTACATGTAAATATTTTACTAAAGAATCTTATGCAAGGTAGTTGCCTTACTCATCCATGTCTCCAAGCCACTCCAGTCTTCTTCTTGAATCATTCTTTTTGACTTTTCAAGTTCTTTTTCAAATAAATCAATTGAATGTAAAATATTTGACTTGTTTTGTTTAAAAATATCCGACCACATTTGAGGAGAACTTTTAGCAATTCGGCTCATATCTTTAAATCCTCCTGCGGCAAGCAGTAAAATACTCCTAGGGTCTTCTTGTCCCATAACACTATTGGCTAGTGCATAGCTAATGGCATGCGGAAGATGTGAGATAAATGAAGCATGAGCATCGTGAGAAGCAGGGTCCATAAAAACAATCTTCATTCCAATGTGTGAAAAAATTTGAATGGCTCTATTTTTATGCAAATCGCCACTATTGTCTGTATCACATAAAACGACGATTTTATCATGATATAAATTTTGAATGGCAGCACTTGGTCCATTTTTTTCTGTTCCTGTCATCGGGTGAGCAGCAATAAAATTAGACCGGATAGAAGCTGGTACTGAAGTGACAATTTCAACTTTTGTACTCCCTAATTCTATAATTGTTGTTTTCTCATTAATATTTTTCAATTCCTGTAAAACTTTAATGATGCCACCAACGGGGATAGCTAAAAAAATAACATCGCATTGTTTGATTTCTGAAAATGAGACGATATCGTGTACTAAAGAAAGTTTTAAAGCTTCCTCGCAATGGCTGAGATTGTGGTCAAACCCAACTATCTTTGTCACTAATTTTGTATTTTGTAAAGCAAGCCCTAGAGAGCCTCCCATCAAACCTAATCCTACAATCCCAACAACCATACATGCTCCTCAATTTTCACGGACCCATAACAAACTTTTAATAGTAGAGATGGTATTATATTTTAAAATATCTAAAAATACTCTACTTAGGGCTAATCAGCATGAAAAAAGTCACTTTTCTTTCGTTTGTTGTTGCAACTTCTTTGTGTGCAGCTACGGTAAACAGCCTCAAATTTGATGGTATGATACACCTCTCTCCTGAAACAGCTTCAGAACTTATAGATTTAAAAGCAGGTGATACAGTTGATATGGAAAAAATCAACAAAGCCATCAAAATACTTTATAAACAAAACTATTTTGAAGATGTTTGGGTCGAAGATGTCGGTCAAGGGCATTTGGTGTTTCATGTAAAAGAAAAGCCTGTGATTGCGAATGTTGATTTTGTTGGTGTGAGCGAAAATGATAAAGAAGAGATGAAAAAAGTTGTCAGCATGAAACGAGGTGAAGTTTATGATCAGGAAAAAGCTGAACTTGCAAAATTAAAAATTATCAAATTTTATGAAGATAAGGGTTATTTTGATACCGTCGTAGAAATCAACCAAACACCTTTGAGTGAAAGACTTTCTACATCGTTAGACTTTGTGATTAACCGTGGTGAAAATGTCATTATTAAGAGCGTTAGTTTGTGTGGCGCTAAAGAGTTAGATTATGACGATGTTGAGCCGAATATTGCCAATAAGTCTGAAGAATGGCTTCCTTGGATGTGGGGATTTAATGATGGTAAACTTCGTATGAATGATTTGGAGCATGATACTGCGCGCATAAAAGATGTTTATATGCAAAAAGGCTATCTTGATTGTGAAGTGAGTCAACCTTTTTTAAAAACGTATCTTGACAGTTATACAGCACAATTGACGTATAGCGTCAAAGAAGGAGCCCAATATACGGTAGGTGATGTTAATATAGAGATTCCTGAAGGACTGATTGATATCCAAGCAGCTATTGATGAAATGTTCTTGAAAAATGGAAAGATTTTTAATGTTTCTAAGCTACGTAAAGATATATCTATTATTGAAACAAAGGTTGCAGATCTTGGGTACGCTTTTGTTAGAATTATTCCAGATGTCAAAAATGATAAAGATAAACATACTGCTAATATTACATACCGCGTAATTCCTGGTGAAAAAGTGATGATTAATAATGTACGTATTGCAGGTAATAGCCGTACTATTGATCGTGTTGCTAGAAGAGAAATTTATCTTGCCAGTGGTGATCAATACTCACGAACCGATGTCAAAGATTCACAGAGTGCTTTAAAGCGAACAGGTTATTTTGAAGATGTTGAAATTAAAGAAGAACGTTTAAGTAAAGATAAAATGGACTTAGTAGTTAATGTCAAAGAAGCTTCAACAGGCTCTATTGGCGGAGGTATCGGTTATGGTTCTTCTGATGGATTGCTCTTAAGTGCAAGTTTATCTGATGGAAATATCTTTGGTTCAGGACTAAGAGCAGGTATTGATATTGAGCGAAGCGATAGTGAACTTAATGGTGGAATTTCGTTAGCTAATCCACGTATTTTTGACTCTATTTATAGCCTAAGTGGACGTCTTTATGCCTCCGAGAGTGATTATTATAACTACGATGAAGAAAAACAAGGATTCAATATTGTTTTAGGACGCAAAATTGGTCGACATTGGGGAGCTTCATTGGGATATATTCTTGAACAATCTAAGCTTTCCGATGTGGATGCTGCTATTTTAGCACTTCCAAATGCTCCAACGTTAGATCGAACATTAAAAAGTGCTATCGTACCTGCCATTTCATTTAATAATACCGACGATTTTTATCTTCCCCGAAGTGGTATTTTAGCAAGTACAAGTTTGGAAATTGCTGGCCTTGGTGGAGAAGAGAAGTTTATCAGTAGTGTAAACAAATTTTCAACCTATTATGGATTACAAGATTTAATTGATTATGATTTAATTTTACGTTATAAAGCACAGTTTAAATATCTTGCTATTGATGAGCAAGATGAAGTTTACTCTTACGGTGAAAAGTTTTATATGGGTGGTGTAAGAACGATTCGTGGATACGAATCAAATTCTATTTCTCCTAAAGTAGGTAGTACTCTGATAGGTGGAAATATAATGTTTGCTAACTCTATAGAAGCTAGTTTTCCTCTAATTGAGAGGCTGAAAATGAGAGGTGCTTTATTTTTTGATTACGGTATGATAGGTGAAGATAACCTTGATATTAAACGTGCAGGAACAGGTTTTGCCCTTGAATGGGTTTCTCCATTAGGCCCTATAGGATTAGTATTCTCTCAACCTGTTATGGATGAAGCGGGTGATCGAACGGCTTCATTTGAATTTACTATTGGGCAAAAATTTTAATAACGATTTCTTTTAAACGAGGATTTACAAGTAAATCCTCGTTTCTCTTTGCACTACTTAAGTATAATCGCAAATGAAGCTGGTTTAATAAGCTGTTTGATTTGCTCTTTTGCTAAAAAAAGATTATTTTCAGCCTTGATAATCAAAGAGTGATTTTGGTAATAGCATTCAAGCTTTCCCCTACTAAAGTCTGCATTAATAGCTTTTGCTAATGAGAGTAAAAAACTAAGCCATGTAAGAGTATTGACATCCGGTAAAAGGTCTTGATAAGGGATGATTTCTTCTAGTGTAGGTAATTTATTCGCATGGAATTTAACAAGCATCGCAATCAAAATTTTTTGCTCGTGGGTAAATCCGTAGTTAAGATTATTCAAAATAAAATAGAAGCCGTGCAACTGATTTTGATAAAAACCAAGTTTAATTCCAATAGAATGTAATTGAGCTGCGATAGCTAATTCTACTTTATATTTAGAATCAATCATATGAACAGACTGCAAAGCATCAAAGAGTTGAAGAGCAACATGATTCACATAAAGATCATCCTTTTCTGTGATAGCAAAACGATCTTTTATACTGCGCAAACTAAGTTTAAAATCACTCGAAAACGTATGTTTATGAGCGCGTAATAGATCACATAAATAGGCACCTTCTCTGACTCCAGCACCTGACGTAATCACTCTTTTTGAGGCAAATTTAGTGTAGAGAGCTTGAAAGATAATACAACCTTCCCTCATCGTATCGTATCTGTCTTTGCGTACACCTAAGTTTTTAAGACCCAAGACATCAGACGTGACAATAGCATCAATAAATTCTTTATGCGATTCTAAATCATATTCATACGCATGCACTGTTTTCAATGGATAAGCTGTTTTTTCCATAATGATTTTTGAAAGAGAACGAAGTGTTCCCCCTATACCTATCAATGTGTCACTTAGAAAATGTTCTGGTATTTTTTGGAGTTCATTTTCAATAAAAGCGCGTGTTTCATTAAGCGGTATTTTTTTATCAAAAAAGAGTTCCTTTAAACGCACTGTTCCTATGTTTAAAGAGATAGTATCAATGATAGTACCATTTTGAATACGGGCTAGCTCAGTTGATCCACCTCCAATATCGATAGTGAGGGCATCATCGAGTTTTTTAAGATAATTGATAGCGCCTACCGCACCATAGTAAGCTTCTTTTGTGCCATCAATCACTTTGATATGAATTCCTAAAGCATCTTTTACCTTCTTAATAAATAAAGGAGCATTGGGAGCATCACGAAGAGCAGAAGTAGCAACGCATAACACTTTATGGCAGTGAAGACTTTGAATAATATTTTTAAACTCTTCAAGCGCTTTAAAAGCGCGCTCAAGTGCAACGTCTTGTAATAGCCCACCAAAATTATAAGCACCTTCTCCAATACGAACACGACTTTTGGTCTCCATAATAAGATGAAAACCAAATCGACTGCTTCGCTCAAAGATTGCCATTCTTGCAGAGTTGGAACCTATGTCAATAATGGCAGTACGTTTGGCCATACGTTAATTATCGCTATTAAGTTGTTCGTATTTAAGTTTTAACTCTTCTACACTTTCAATGTTATCAGGATCTGGGATAATACATTCAACAGGGCATACTGAAATACAAGATGGCTCATCATAATGGCCTACACATTCTGTACAGATATCAGGATCAATGATATAAATCGGATCAGATTCTTCGATGGCACCATTAGGGCATTCGTCGCGGCACGCATCACATGCGATACACTCTTCAGTGATCATTAAAGACATTTGGGGTTTCCTTATATTTTAGTCAAATTTGTTGACGAGTTTATACACTAAAAATACTTTAATAAAATTTAAATTTTATGAGGAATCAATAGAGATGCAATTGTTCCTTCTCGATCCGTTCTATTTTTAAGAGTTATCTTCGCACCAATAGCATCGGCTGCACTTTTTGCAAGAAAAAGTCCAAGTCCAGCACCTGTTTGATTTCCATAACGTTTAAAAGGAGCAAAAAGGTCTTTACTTTCATCAATACCAATGCCTTCGTCAATCACAAAAATGTGAAAGCCTTCTTTATTAGAGTAAGCTCGGATAGTAATATGCCCACCTTTGGGAGTAAATTTAATAGCGTTTTGAACAAAATTTTGCAGTATATGAATAAGTAATGTTGGTTGAATCGTGATTTTATAATGTTTGGTTGGAATTTCTTCTAGAATCTCTTTTTCTTCCATTTTAGCGAGAATAGTGTAGTTATTAATTTGTTCTTTGAGAAAACGCATCATATCTAACACGACAGGCTTTTCAAATTGTGCCCCTTCTTGCCTACCAATCTCTAAAATATTTCCAATCATTTTATTCATTTCATTAATTGTTTGGTTATTGCTTTTAAGCGTATCAATATATTTTTCACTTTCTCTAGGCTTGAGTAAGGTAACTTCATTTTTTGTTTTCATAACAGCTAATGGTGTTTTCAGCTCATGTGCGGCTCCAATAAAAAGCTCTTTTTGCGAATTAACAAATATTTGGATTCGTTCAACCAATTTATTAATGCTCCCACCTAAGGGTTGAAATTCACTAGGAAGTTTTTTGATTTCAATCGTTTGTAGGAAATTTTCATTCATATTTGCTAGTTTATTGGTGAGTGAACGTATAGGTAAAATAAGCATACGGGATAAGAAAAGAGCATAAAATAAAATTAAAAAGATTGCCGTTAAGTTAATAATCAAAATATTGCGCAATATTTTATTAAGCAATATATCGGTATTTGAAATATCTTTGGTAATAGAAATAAAGTGGTGTTTACGTTTTTCCAATGGAAAATAAATAGTTAAAAACTTTCTTCCCTCGCTTTCACTATGTTCGAAGGAGGTAACATTTCCTTGATTCACACGAATTGCAACAGAGACTTGAACGTCTGCTGGATTGTTGATGGAATTAAACGAAGGATCAAATAGATTAACGCCCATGCGCTCTAAGGCACTGGCACGAGAGGTTGCTATCATAGAAGCTTGTTTAGTTAACTCTTGTGTTACATCTTCAAAAACGGAGATTTTAATGTAATTATAAAGAATGACGGAGAAAATAACAATTAGTGTCGCCGAAGCGGACACTAATTGCAGGATAAAGTTATCCCTTATACTTTTTTGGGAAAGCAAAATCGGTAACCTCTTCGTCTAACTGTCTCAATGGTTGAGATTTCTAATGGCTTGTCCATTTTTTGACGAATTTGGTTAATAGCAACTTCAATAACGTTTGGTGTAACAAGTTCAGGCTCTTCCCAAATCGCATCTAAAAGTTGTTCTTTTGAGACGATTTGATCACTGTGTCGAGCAAGGTGAGTGAGTACTTCAAACGGTTTACCTTTAAGCTCAATTTCTTGACCTTTATAGGTGATTTTCTCTTCATCTGGATCAATGGTTAAATCATCAATTTTGATGACATTTGTTCCACCAAAACGAAGACGTGCTTCAATACGTGCTACTAAAATATCAAAATCAAATGGTTTTTTGATATAGTCATCTGCACCTGCTTTTAGTGCTTTAATTTCACTCTCTTTATCATCTTTTGCAGAGATAATGACAGCGGCTGTTCGAGGTGATTTTTGTTTGATAAGATTAATCAAATCAACGCCATCGCCATCAGGAAGCATCCAATCGGTTAAAACGAGGTCATAATTGCGAATACCAATGTAATATTCAGCATCTTTGTAATTTTCAGAGCTATCTGTTTGATAGCCAAACTCTTGTAATCCTTCTGCAATGGTCTTATTGAGGGTTACTTCATCTTCAACGATTAAAATTCGCATTATAAATTCCTTAATTGCTAAAATTTGAGAGGGATTATACCAC
>RRZT010995380.1_pt1 | contig 16560 bp, 16 predicted proteins | sample 2165551 | NCBI WGS metagenome assembly RRZT01 (sample SAMN10456910, study PRJNA506462) | wastewater metagenome | biome: wastewater; feature: sludge; material: wastewater sludge; isolation source: wastewater sludge with Escherichia coli K12::gfp cells carrying plasmid... | place: USA: Moscow, Idaho...
CCGCTGCCGCCAAACAGGGTGCGGTTGCTGACCGGCTCACCGCTGATCAGGTCGAGTTCCATGCGCTTTAGGCGCATTTCGAGGTCGACCAGGTTGAGCGCGTCGATGCGTCCGAGCAGGCGCCGTCCGTCTGCGCTGATGGCCTTGTAGGTGTAGAGGGCCATGGCTTACATGCGGTCGGTGAGGTCAACGACGCGGGCCAGTTCCTCGAGCGAGGTCGAGCCGTCGAGAACCCGGCGCAAGCCGTCGTCGGCGAGCGGGATGAAGCCTTGCCGGTCGGCGAGGTGACGGATTTCGCGGCCGGTGCTGCGGCGGGCGATGAGTTCGTCGAGGTCGGCGTTCATGCGCAGGATTTCCATGATCGCCAAACGGCCGCGGTAGCCCTGGAAGTCGCAGCGTTCGCAGCCGCAGGCGCGAAAGATCACCGGGCGCGGTGTGTCCGGGTCGCCGCAGAGCAGCCGGGTTTCGTGTGCCTCGGCCTGGTAGGGCGTCTTGCAGTGCGGGCAAAGGCGGCGGACGAGGCGTTGCTCGACGACGCCGGTGATGTGGCCGGCCATGACGTCGGGCAGCACGCCGATGTCGAGCAGGCGCGGAATGGCACCGATCGCTGAATTGGTGTGCAGCGTGGAATAGACCTGATGCCCGGTCATTGCGGCGCGCAGCGCCATTTCGGCGGTTTCGGCGTCGCGGATTTCGCCGACCAGGATGACGTCCGGGTCCTGGCGCATCATCGAGCGGATGCCGTTGGCGAAATCGAGCTTGGCGGCTTCGGCGACCGAGGTCTGGCGCACCAGGGTCATCGGGTATTCGACCGGGTCTTCGAGGGTCATGATGTTCACGCCCTCGGAGTTGATGTGGTTGAGCACCGAATAGAGCGTTGTCGTCTTGCCGCTGCCGGTCGGGCCGGTGACCAGGATGATGCCTTCAGGGCGGGCAATCATCAGTTTGAGCTGATCGAGTTGGCGCTCGGTGAGGCCGAGGCCTTCGAGCGGGACGAGGCCTTTCTGCCGGTCGAGGATGCGCAGGACGATGTTTTCGCCGTGGATCGTCGGCTGCGCCGAAACGCGGAAGTCGATTTGCCGTCCGCGCAAGTTGAGGGTGATCCGGCCGTCTTGCGGGGCGCGCGTCTCGGCGATGTTCATCCCGCTCATTACTTTGATGCGCACGGCCATCGCCGGCCAGTACGACTGATGCAGCGAGCGGATCTGGCGCAGCATGCCGTCGATGCGGTAGCGGATGCGCAGGAAGCCGCTTTCGGGTTCGAAGTGGACGTCGGAGGCGTCGCGCTTGACCGCGTCGGTGAGGATCGAGTCGATCAGGCGCACCACCGGCTGGCTGTATTCGTCGCTCGACGCCTGCAGGCCACGGAAGTCGATTTCGCCGGTTTCGATCTCGTTCAGGATGCCGTCGATCGACAGCTCGTAACCATAGGCCAGGTCGATCGCCCGGCCGATCTCGGTTTCGCCGGCGAGCAGGGTGTCGATCTCGAGCGGACCGTCGACCAGGGTGCGCACCTTGTCGAGGGCGACGATGTCGTTGGTGTCGGCGATGGCGACCGTGAGCCGCAGGTGTGCGGCGTCGAAGTCGAGCGGTAGCAGAAGGTGGCGTTTGGCCAGCTCGCGCGGCACGAGCTTGAGCGCCGAAGGGTCGATGATGGCGTTCGACAGGTCGATGCTCTGCTTGCCCAGGCTTTCGGACAGCGCATCGCGCAACGTGGCCTCGGAAACGAAGCCGAGCGAGACGAGCAGTTTGCCGACCGGCTGGTTCGACTTCATCTGCTCAAGCAAGGCGATGCGTAGCTGATCCTCGCTGAGGATGCCCTTGGCGATCAGGATCTGCCCGAGTTGCCGGGGTTGATGGTGGGAGGCGTTCATCGGGCCGCTTGGTGCCTGGCTTCGGGCGTCAGGGGGCGAGTTCGGCCAGCCGCTGGCGGGTCGTCTGGCGGTCGAAAGCCGCGGCGCGCGCGCCGGGCGCCTCGCTCACTTCGAGCGCCATCCTGTAGTACTGGGCGGCGAGCCTGGACTGGCGCAGCTGGTCCAGGCTGACGGCCAGGTTGAAGATGAAGTCGGCGTTGTCGGGCTCGCCCGCGTAGGCGCGGAAGTACGTCTGCTGTGCTTCGCTCCAGCGCTGTTGACGGGCGTAGCGGTTGCCGAGGGCGAAGAGAAGCGCCGGAGCCTCGGGCTGGGCGGCGAGTGCCGTTTTGAGGCGGCTTTCCGACATTCCCGGGTCGGCTTGGCCGCGGGTGCTGATGACACCGGCCTGCGCGGCTGGGTGGTGCGGATCGGATTCGAGCGCCTTTTGGTAGAGGGCTTGCGCGCGCTCGTTTTGTCCGCGGCGACTGGCGATGCTGGCCAGTCCGAGCAAGGCGTCGGTGTTCTTGCGGTCACCGCGCAGCACGCTTTCATACAGTGATCCGGCTTCGTCGAGCCGTCCGGCCTGCAAGGCGTCGTAGGCGCGCTCGATGGTTGAGGGCTGGTCGCCGCGGCTGAGTTGCAGGGCGTTCCCGGCCGGGGCGGGACGGGCGCTGCGCGGTGCGGACTTGGTCTCGCTGCTGGGCGCTTTTGCGGTGGCCTGGAACAAGGGCGGCGTTTCGGTGGGCGGGGCCGATATGTTGCCCTGACTGGGCGACGTTGCCGCAGCCTGCGGCGTTGGCGCATTGAGGGCTGGCGCCGGCATCGGCGTCGGGAGCGGTGCGGCCTTGGCTGGAAGCGCTTGCGGGGCTGCTGGTGCCGGGACGGGGCGCGCCGCAAGGGGCGGGGGGGTGCTCATGCTCTGGAGTGGCCACCAGAAAGACCCGCCGATGGCGAGCAGCGCCAGAGTGCCGGCGCCGAGCAGCAGTCCAAGGCGTGGCCGGGCAGGCGGCGTTTCCTTGGCGGCGAAAGCGTTGCGCACCGTGGCACGCTCGGCGCCTTCGCGGGCGGCCTGTGCGTTGCTCTCCGGGGGCGTGGGTGCGCCTGGACGGCGGCGGGGGGGGGCGTCGGTGGGAATGCTCGCCAGGTCGGCGTCGACGGTGGCGAAGTGCTGGGCGAGGTCGGGGAGGGGGGAGGTTGCGGCGTTCTGCGCCGTCAGGGGTTCGAGCGTCAGTTCGGGCGATTCGCCGCCTTCGCCGGCGCGCCGCTTGGCTTCTTCGGCTTTCTTCAGGGCTTCCATGAGCAGGCTCATGGCTGCGTCTCCCCGTTGGCGTTGAGCGGACCGAGTGGTTTGTAGACGTCGTCCGTGGCGAAGAAGTCGCGTCCCGGTAGGTTGGGCGCCAGGTGCTTGAAGTCGCCGGCGACCGAGGCGTCGTGGATGACGGTCGGGCGGATGAAGACCACCAGCTCGGTCTTGGAGGACGTGTTGTTGCGGCTGTTGAACAATTCGCCGAGGAGCGGAATGTCGCCGACCAGCGGGATGCGACCGTTGCGGTTGTCCATGCGGTCCTCCATCAGGCCGCCGAGGACCGCCGTTTCGCCGCTTTGGACACGCATCAGCGATTCGATCTCGCGCGTGCGGATCTGCGGGATGTAGTTGGGGATGTCCTTGGGGATGATCGGGTTCGGGTCCTGCGCTAGGTAGGCGATGCTCGAGATCGACGGGCGGACGTTGAGCGTGACCGTGTCGGCGTCGCTGATCTGCGCCGTGAGGCTCATGAAAAAGCCGACCGAGACCGATTGCGGGGTCGTTGTCACGCCGACGGTGGTGCCGACGTTGGCCGTCGTCGTGGTGTCCGACTTGACGTTGAAGTAGACGAAATCCTCCGAAACCTTGAGCGTTGCCGTCTGGTTGTTGAGCACCGTCAGCTTGGGGCTTGAGAGCACTTTGACGGTGCCGAAACTGCGCAGAATTTCGAGCGCCGCCGAAACGCCGCGGCTGGTGCTCGTCCACTTGAGGGTGTAGGGGTTGGTCGGGCCGCGCACGTTGGTGTTGGTCGACGGGCCGGAAAGGGTGAAGCCGGAGTTGTTGTTCGGCAGGAGTTCCCAGGAGATGCCTTGCTGGTAGCCGTCGGAGAGGGTCACTTCGACGATGGTCGCCTCGATCAGCACCTGTCGCCGCGCGCTGCTGACCACGCGGTCGATGAATTCCTGAACTTTTTCGTGCTGGCGCGAGGTGGCGCGCACGGTGATGATGCCTGTCTCGGCGTTGGTGATCACCGAGGCTGCCTCGCGGAAGGTCATGCGTTTGACCACCGTGGCGCCGCTGTTCTGCAACGTCGCCGGGTTGGGACTGCCGGCCAGGCCCGGCGCGGCGAGCACGCGCGCGGCGTCGCGAACGGTGTTGACTGCCGAAGCCAGGGCGCCGGTGCCGGTGGTGCTCTGCGTGGCGTTCTGTTCGGTGACTGTTTCGGTCGAGCCCTCGGGGAAGACCTTGTCGGTTTCGTGCAGGATGTCCTTGATGTTCTTTTCCAGCGATTCCCAGAAGCGGTTCCTGGACTTGTTCTCGATCTGGATGCGCGAGGTGTTCCCGCCTCCCGCGCTCGGCGCACCCGCTGCACCGCCAATCGCGCTGGTCGAAATCTGGGTGTTGGTGGACACCGTCCCCGAGACGTCGCGCGCCAGGTTGACGTAGTCGACCTTGTAGTTCTTGAGGTAGGGCGTGTCGGGCATTACCGCAAGGTTGGGGCCGTCAAGTTCGAAGCGCATGTCGACCTGTTTGGCGATGCGGGCAAGGATCTGCGGCAGCGTCTGGTCGAGCGCGTTCATCGTTACGCTCCCGCTGATACCGGGATGGATGTCGACATTGAGCCGGGCGTCGCGGGCCAGGGCAAAGAGCAGGTCCTGGACGCGCATGTTGTTGACCACCACGCTGTACGTCTCGGCGCGCACGCCGGCTTTGGGCCGGGGCAAGGGGACGACATTGTCGACGGGGGCCGGAATGGTGCCCCGTGCCGGAGGGATGACGTCCTGGCTGAGGTGCCCGGAGGACGGGCCGCCGCTCAGCGTCGAAGGGGCGCAGGCCGAAAGCAGAAGGATGGCCGTGCTGGTGCAGACGATTCTCAGCATGCCGATGTCCGTCAGTGGTCGTTGATTTCTTATCATATCACGCAAAGTAAGCTGCGCAAGTGGCTGATTTGTAGGTTGCTTTTTCTTTATCGAAGCTTGTTGACGGCGCGGACGTAGGCTTTCGGGCTGGCGCTCGCCTGCGCCACCCGGGGCAGATCGACGGTGGCCGCGTCGCGCGAAGGGTAGTCGCCGTAGATGACGCCGAAGCGGTCGCGTCCGCTCAGCGCCGAGCGATAGACGCGCAGCAGCTGGGGATCGAGCCCGGTACAGCACGTGGCGAGGTAGGTTTCGACCTCGTTCGGGTTGCTCGCTTCGGCGCTGTGCAACTGGATGAAGTGGCGTTCGTTGCTGGCGCTCCGAATCCAGCGTTCGCTTTCGGCGAGGCGCTCGGCCAGTGACGGTAGCGTGGGCGCCGGTGCCGCGGGAGCGGGAACGTTCGCGGCCGAAGGCGGGGTGGAAGGAGGCAAGGCGGCGGGCGGCGGGCTCGGTGGTCGGGCGTGCGCGTCCACGGGGGGCGAGGCCGCTGCGCGGGGCGGGGCGGACAGGTAGTGGTAGGCGCTGCCCGCGAGCAGCACGGCTGCTGCTGCGGCACCCGCCCAGGGCCAGGGCAGGCGCGCGGAGGGGCGCATGGGGCGGAACTGCGCGTCGCGGATGGCGGCGTCAGCCTGTTCGACGTCGATCTGGTGCAGGTTCTCCGCATAAGCCGCCAGCAAAGCCTTGTCGGCCAGGATGTTGATGCGCCGGGTCAGGCCTTCCGAGGCCCTGGCAATGCGCTGTACCGCGAGGGGCGTGAACAGATCGGCGCCTTTGTAACCGGCGGCGCGCAGACGGAAACTGAGGTAGGTGCCGACATCGCTTTCGCGCAGGGGCGTCAGGGCGAAGTTGTGGGTGATCCGTTCCTTGAGCGGGCGCATCGCATTCTCGGCCAGGCGCGCGTCGAGTTCGGGCTGGCCGAACAAGGCAATGTGCAGGAGCTTGTGCCGGCTCGATTCGAGGTTGGAGAGCAGGCGGATTTCCTCGAGCGTTTCGGCGGGCATGGCGTGTGCCTCGTCGATCATGACCACGACGGTTCGGCCGGCGGCGTAGAGCTCGATCAGGCGCGCCTGCAGGGCGCGCAGGAGCAGGTGGTTGCGCTGTTCGGGCAGCGGGGTGCCGAGCTCGTCGGCGATCGCATGGCGGATTTCCTCGCGGTCGAGCGACGGGTTGGCGAGATAGACGGTTTCGATTTCCGGCGGCAGGCGTTCGAGGAGCATACGACAGAGCATGGTCTTGCCGCTGCCGACCTCGCCGCTCACCTTGACGATGCCTTCATCGTTGGTGATGGCGTAGATCAGGGCTTCCAGGGTGGCGCCGCGGTTGGCGCCGCTGAAGAAGAACTCAGTGTGCGGGGTGATCCGGAAAGGCGGTTCCTTGAGCCCGAAATGGTCGAGATACATCATGTCTCCCTGGCCGTGGTGTCCATCCGGTGGTACAGCGTGGTGCGGTTGATGCCGAGCAGGCGCGCGGCCTGGCTGACGTTGCCGTGGGCGAGGCGCAGTGCGGCCTCGATGTAGCTGCGCTCGGTGGTGGCGAGCAGCCGGTCGAGGCGGAAGGGCTCGGGCTGGCTCAGCCGCTGCAGGGCCGTGTCGACGAAGGACAGCGCGCCAGCCGGCGGCGTCCCTGAGGCGTTGGGCGTTTCGTCGTCGAGGTCGAGCTCTTCGCGCAGCGTGGCGGCATCGACACTTTGCCCGGGAAAGCGGGCGGTGAGACGGATGACGATGTTGCGCAGCTCGCGCACGTTGCCCGGAAAGGTGTATCCGCGCCACAGGGTCAAGGCGTCCGCGGTGAGGCTGAAAGGCGCTTGCATGGCCTGTGCCGAGTAGTGCAGACGGAAGTGCTCGAGCAGCAGGCGTTTGTCGTCGTCCATCTCCCGCAGGGGCGGGACGTCGATGGTGAACACCGAAAGGCGGTGGTAGAGGTCGGCGCGAAAGCGTCCTGCGCGGACCTCCTTGCGCAGGTCGCGGTTGGTCGCCGCGACGATGCGGGCGCGGCTGTGCCGGCTTTGCGTCTCGCCGACGCGCTGGTATTCGCCGTTCTCGAGCACCCGCAGCAGTTTGGCCTGCAGCTCGGGCGGCAGTTCGCCGATCTCGTCGAGGAACAGCGTGCCGTCGCCGGCCTCTTCGAAATACCCGGCGCGGGCTGCGCTGGCGCCGGTGAAGGCGCCTTTGGCGTGCCCGAAGAGCGTCGCTTCAACCAGGCTTGGCGCGATGGCCGCGCAGTTGAGCGCCAGGAAGGGGTGTTTGCGGCGTGCGGTGGCGAAGTGCAGGCCGTTACGGGCGACGATTTCCTTGCCGCTGCCCGATTCGCCTTCGATCAGCACCGGGAAGGGTGAGTCGGCATATTGCTGGAGCTGGGTGCGCAGCTTGTGCAGCGCCGGGCTGTTGCCGATCAGCGCTTCGGCCGTGGGGGCAGCGTCCAGGCTGCGGTAGCGGAGCGCCCGGTGCAGCAGCGGGAGCAGGGTTTCCGGCGGGCAGGGTTTGGCGACGAAGTCGACGGCCCCCAGGGTGCGGGCGTGGCGCGCATTGTCGGCGTCGTTCTGGCCGGAAAGTGCGACGATCTTGGTCTGCGGGCTGCTCGCAGCTAGTTCGCTGATCAGTGCGAAGCCTTCGTCGGGGCGGTGCGCGCAGGGGGGCAGGCCGAGGTCGACCAGGGCGAGGTCCGGCGGGCGGCGGAGCTGGCGCAGCAGTTGGGTGCTGTGGGGGCGGCTGTGGCTGAGGACGACGTCGAAGTCGCTGGCAAGCGCCAGGCCGAGGGTTTCGGCGAGCAAGGGGTCGTCATCGACGACGAGCAGCAGGGGTTTGTCCGGCAGGGCGTGGTCCGGCATCGTCTTCATGGCTGCGGCAGCGCTCCTGGTCGAGGAATGGCGTTGCCATTATTCCACAACGCGATGGCGGCGTATCTCCCGTATCGCAGCCCTCGATCGCATTTGGCCGGAATTAAGGTGCCAGCGCTTAAACTTGTCCTTTCCAGTTTGGTCTGGCCGCTGATTTCGACGCTGCGGCGTTGGCTTGCGCGCGGCAAGGCGCGCGCCTTGTTCTTGGAGGGTAAAGACCCTGCACGTAATCCGGGTTTCGTAGAAAACTTGGGCATCAGGTATAATCATTCGCTATTTTTTCCATTCTGGATATCCGTTGTGTCTGCCGATAGTCTGGTCAGAATTACCGACGTCAATTTCTCGTACGACGAGCGCGCCATCCTCAAAGGGATCAACATGGAGATCCCGCGCGGCAAGCTGATTGCCATCATGGGAAACTCCGGGTGCGGCAAGACCACGCTGCTGCGACTGATCGGCGGGCAACTCCGGCCGACCAGCGGCCAGTTGCTGGTCGATGGCCAGTCGGTGCCCGAGATGACGCACGACGAGCTTTACGCGATGCGTCGGCGCATGGGCATGTTGTTCCAGTTCGGGGCCTTGTTCACCGACATCTCGGTCTACGACAACGTCGCCTACCTGATGCGCGAGCATACCGACCTGCCCGAAGAGATCATCCGCGACATGGTGCTGATGAAGCTCAATGCGGTCGGCCTGCGCGGCGCGCATCACCTGATGCCCTCCGAGCTTTCGGGCGGCATGGCACGGCGCGTGGCACTGGCGCGGGCGATTGCGCTCGACCCGATGCTGATCATGTACGACGAGCCCTTTGCCGGCCTCGATCCGATCTCGATGGGCGTCATCGGCCAGTTGATCCGCAAGCTCAACGACGCCCTCGGGGCGACGACCCTGCTCGTCACGCACGATGTTCAGGAGGCGCTGCTGATCGTCGATTACGTCTATTTCGTTTCCGACGGGCAGATCGTTGCACAGGGAACGCCCGACGAAATCCGGGCTTCGGAAGATCCTTTCGTGCATCAATTCGTCTTCGGCGAAGCCGACGGCCCGGTGCATTTCCATTATCCGGCGCCACCGTTCGCGCAGGAGTTGCTGCGGGAGGTGCGGCGTGGCTGAAAACATGGACACGGGGGTGCTGGCGCTGGTGCGCGGCATCGGCCGGCGGGTCAATAACGCGGTGCAGCGCCTTGGCTTCGCGGCGCGCTTCTTCTTCCGGGTGCTGCTCTACTCGGGGCAGTCGTTCCGCCGCCTGCACCTGACGATCCGCGAAATCTACTTCTCGGGCTTCCAGTCGCTGCTGATCATCCTGGTCTCCGGCCTGTTCATCGGCATGGTGCTCGGCATGCAGGGCTACGAGACCCTGCAGCGCTACGGCTCGTCTGAGGCGCTGGGTGTGCTTGTGGCGCTGTCGCTGGTGCGTGAACTCGGCCCGGTCGTCGCCGCGCTGCTCTTCGCTTCACGCGCCGGCTCGTCAATTACCGCCGAGATCGGTCTGATGAAGGCTACCGAGCAGTTGACCGCGATGGACATGATGGCCGTCAATCCGATCGCCCGCGTCGTTGCGCCTCGCTTCTGGGGCGGAGTGATCTCGATGCCGCTGCTTGCCGCACTGTTTTCGGCGGTCGGCGTCTTCGGCGGTTACCTGATCGGCGTCGTCTTCATCGGTGTCGACGAAGGAGCTTTCTGGTCGCAGATGCAGGGTTCGGTCGATTTCCGTTTCGACATCTGGAATGGGATCGTGAAAAGTTTTGTCTTCGGGGTGGCTGTTTCCCTGATCGCGGTGTTCGAGGGCTACGACGCGGTGCCGACCGCCGAGGGCGTCTCGACGTCGATCAAAAGAACGGTGGTGTATTCTGCGCTGGCCATTCTGGCGCTGGATTTCGTGTTGACCTCGTTTATGTTCCGGGGGCTCTAATGAGTCGCAAGCTGCTTGATTTGTGGGTGGGTTTCTTTGTCATTCTGGGGTTTGCCGGGCTGTTATTCCTGGCGTTGCGGGTTGGCAACGTTTCGTCGGCCAACTTCGCCGAAACGTACCGGCTGACCGCCAAGTTTGATAACATCGGTGGCCTGAAGGTCCGTGGGCCGGTGAAGAGCGCGGGCGTGGTCGTCGGTCGCGTTGCCGAAATTCGGCTTGATCCAGGTTCCTACGAGGCTCAGGTGACGCTGACGATCGACAGCCGCTACCGTTTTCCCAAGGACACCTTTGCTTCGATCCTGACCGCCGGCCTGCTCGGCGAACAATACATCGGCCTCGACGCCGGGGGCGACGAGAAAATGCTTAAGGACGGCGACGTCGTGGGCAAGACGCAGTCGGCCGTAGTGCTTGAAAAACTGATCAGCCAGTTCATGTTCAACAAGGCGTCCGAGGGGACGGAAAAATAATGGGAGCGTTCGTGAAAACTCCGATGATCAAGCGTGTCCTGAGCGTGGCGCTGGCCGCCGCATTTATTGGCGGAGTGTCGGGCTGCGCAAGCACCGCGAACAACCCGAAAGATCCGTACGAGGGCTTCAACCGTGCGATGTTCTCGGTCAATGAAGGGTTCGACGTGGTCCTCAAGCCGGTCGCCGAGGGCTACGACGCTGCGGCGCCGCTGCCGGTGAAGGCCGGGATCGGCAACTTCTTCGGCAACATTTCCGACGCCTGGACCGCCATCAACAACTTCCTTCAGGGCAAGGGCGGCGAAGGCCTCTCCGACGTCGGCCGGGTGCTGGTCAATACCACCCTCGGCATTGGCGGTGTCTTCGACGTGGCGAGCGAAATGGGCCTCGAGAAGCATGCCGAAGACTTTGGCCAGACGATGGCCGTCTGGGGCGTTCCCGCGGGTAATTACCTCTACTGGCCGCTGATTGGGCCGCGCACGACGCGCGACTCCTTTGGTTGGCTGGTCGACACCTATGCCGATCCGGTCTGGTACGTCGACAACGTCTCGGTGCGTAACACCCTGGTCGGCGTGCACTTTATCGACGTTCGTGCCAGCCTCCTGCCGACCGACAAGGTCGTCGAGCAGGCGGCCTTCGACAAGTACAGCTACATCCGCGATGCCTACCTGCAGAACCGCCGCAGCAACGTGCGCGACGGTCATCCCGAGCGCGAGGGCGAGTGCAAGATGGGGCGTTGCTACTGAGGTCGGCGTTCCGTAATTCCGTAAGCAGTAAGAGAAAGAGGTTCGTATGAAGTCGCTGTTGTCCGTCCTGTTTGGACTGTTTTTCGCCGCCTCCGGTGCCCTGGCCAACGAGGAAGCACCGGATGCGATGATCCGCAAGGTGACGGACGATGTGCTGAACATCGTCCGCCAGGACAAGGACATCCGCAGCGGCAATACCAAGAAGGCGATTGAACTCGTCGAGGCCAAAGTCCTGCCCAATTTCAACTTCCAGCGCATGACCGCGCTGGCCATGGGGCGCGACTGGAACAAGGCGAACGCGGAACAGAAGAAGCGCCTGACCGACGAGTTCAAGACCCTGCTGGTGCGCACCTACTCGAATGCACTCACCGGTTACAAGGATCAGACGATCCGCTACAAGCCGGCCAAGCTGCAGAGCGGCGACACCGAGGTCATGGTGCGGACCGAGATCGTGCAGCCGGGAAACAAGCCGATCCCGCTCGATTACTCGCTCGAGAAGCAGCCCGAAGGGTGGAAGGTCTACGACGTGGTGGTCGCCGGCGTCAGTTTGGTGACCAATTACCGCGACACCTTCAACCAGGAAGTGCGCGCCAACGGCGTCGATGGTCTGATCGACATGCTGGCGAAAAAGAACAACCAGATGGATCCCGGTCGCAAATGATCGAACAGAACGGAAGCGGGCTGCGCGTCAGCGGCTCGATGCTGATCGCCGATGCGCCCGCCCTGCTGACCGCAGGGCGCGGTTTTTTGCGCACCCTGCCGACGGGAGGGGACGAGGTGGTGTTCGATCTGGCGGCGGTGACCGAGGCCGATTCGTCGGCGCTCGGCGTGATCTTCGGCCTGCAGCGCAGCGCGCGCGAGCGGGGCTTGGCGCTGCGTCTCGTCAATCCGCCGGCTGGCCTGCTCAGCCTCGCCAGCCTTTACGGCGTCGCCGACGCGCTCCCGCTCGCCTGAGCGCCGCCGCTTACCTTCGCGCAGAACTCAAGGGCATGGCATGAACGCCGCCAGTCGGATCGCCGTTTCCATCCGGCATGTGGTCAAAAATTTCGGCGCCCTGCGTGCGTTGGACGGGGTCACGCTGGACATCGCCGAAGGCGAGTTCTTCGGCCTGCTCGGTCCCAACGGCGCCGGCAAGACGACGCTCATCTCCTGTCTGGCGGGACTGGCGCGTGCCGATTCGGGCACCATCGCGGTGCTTGGCCACGACGTGGCGAGCGATTACCGTGCGGCGCGGCGGCAACTCGGTGTGGTGCCGCAGGAGTTGGTGTTCGACCCCTTTTTCACGGTGCGCGAAACCTTGCGCATCCAGTCCGGCTACTTCGGCCTGCGGCACAACGACGACTGGATCGACGAGATCCTTGAAAACCTCGACCTGACGGCTAAGGCCGACACCAACATGCGCCGCCTTTCCGGCGGCATGAAGCGGCGGGTGCTCGTCGCCCAGGCGCTGGTGCACAAACCGCCGGTGATCGTCCTCGACGAGCCGACCGCCGGTGTCGACGTCGAATTGCGTCAGGGCTTGTGGCTGTTCGTCGAGCGCCTCAACCGCGAAGGGCACACGGTCATCCTGACCACGCATTACCTTGAGGAAGCCGAGGCGCTTTGCGGGCGCATTGCGATGCTCAAACAAGGGCAGGTGGTGGCGCTCGACACCACGGCCAACCTGCTCGCCCGCCAGGCAACGCGCACCCTGGTGCTGCGGCTTGCCGCCGGCGACGCCTTGCCGGCGATGCTGGCCGACCGGGCCGAGCGCGACGACGGCGCCTGGCGTGTCCGCCTGTCCGGGCTGGACGAAGTCGAGCCGCTGCTCGCCGGCGTGCGCGCCAGCGGGGCGAAAATCGAGGATCTGCGCCTCGAACAGCCTGACCTTGAGGACGTTTTCGTCGGGGTGATGCAGGGGCGGGAGGCGCGGCCATGACGGGTTTTCTTACCCTCCTCTACAAGGAAGTGCTGCGCTTCTGGAAGGTCAGTTTCCAGACCGTCGCCGCGCCGGTCCTGACTGCGTTGCTCTACCTGATGATCTTCGCGCACGTGCTCGACGAGCATGTGCGGATCAACGACGTGCGCTACACCGCTTTCCTGATCCCCGGTTTGGTGATGATGTCGGTGCTGCAGAATGCTTTTGCCAACAGCTCGTCGAGCCTGATCCAGGCCAAGGTGACGGGCAGCGTGGTGTTCGTCCTCCTGCCGCCGATCTCCTACTTCGAGTTCTACCTCGCCTACGCCGTCGCGGCGATGCTGCGCGGCTTGGTCGTCGGCCTCGGCGTGCTGTCCGTGACGCTGTGGTTCGCGCCGCTCGAGTTTGCCGCGCCTGGCTGGATCCTCGTCTTTGCGGTTTTCGGCGGCGGGATCATGGGGTCGCTGGGCATCATCGCCGGCATCTGGGCCGACAAGTTCGACCAGTTGGCAGGCTTCCAGAACTTTCTCATCATGCCGCTGACCATGCTCTCCGGCGTCTTTTATTCGATCCATTCGCTGCCCCCGTTCTGGCAGCAGGTGTCGCACGCCAACCCCGTTTTCTACATGATCGACGGCTTCCGCTACGGCTTTTTCGGCGTCTCCGACGTGACGCCGACGATCAGCCTGGCCGTCGTCGCAGCGAGCTTCGCGGCCGTCGCCCTGGTCGCGCTGCAGATGCTGCGCCGCGGATACAAACTGAGGAATTGAAACATGATGGATCCTGAACGCGTCAAACAGCTGATCGCCGAGGGCCTGCCCTGCGAAGGCCTGCACGTGCAGGGCGATGGCCAGCACTTTGAGGCCTTGATCGTCAGCAGCCTGTTCGAGGGCAAAACGCGCGTCAAACGTCAGCAGCTGGTGAACGCTGTCCTGAAACCCTACTTCGACAGCGGCGAATTGCACGCCCTGTCGATGAGCACGATCACCCCCGAGGAATGGAAGGTGGCGCGTGGATAAGCTGCTCATTCAAGGCGGCGTGCCGCTGTCCGGCGAAGTCGCCGTCTCGGGCGCCAAGAACGCCGCACTGCCCATCCTCTGCGCCAGCCTGCTGACCGCCGAGCCGTTGCGCTTTGCCAACGTACCGCACCTCAACGACGTGTCGACGATGCTGCGCCTGCTCGGGCAGATGGGCGTCGACGTGACGATGGACGGCAACGAGGCGCTGATCCTCGACAGCCACGCGCTGAGCAACCCCGTCGCGCCGTACGATCTGGTCAAGACGATGCGCGCCTCGATTCTGGTGCTCGGCCCGCTCGTCGCCCGCTTCGGCGAGGCACGGGTGTCGCTGCCCGGCGGTTGCGCCATCGGCGCTCGCCCGGTCGACCAGCACATCAAGGGGTTGCTGGCGATGGGCGCCGAGGTGACGGTCGAACACGGCTACGTGCATGCCAAGGCGAAGCGCCTCAAGGGCGCGCGCATCGTCACCGACATGGTGACCGTCACCGGCACCGAGAACCTGATGATGGCCGCTGTTCTTGCCGAGGGCGAGACGGTGATCGAGAACGCGGCGCGCGAGCCGGAAGTCGTCGACCTCGCCAACTGCCTGATTGCCATGGGCGCCAAGATCCGCGGTGTGGGCACCGACTGCCTGCGCATCGAAGGCGTCGAGCGCCTGCACGGCGCCTCGCACACGGTGATGCCCGACCGCATCGAGACCGGCACCTACCTGTGCGCGGCGGCGGCGACCGGCGGCGACATCCGCCTGACACGGACTTCGGCCGATTACCTCGACGCGGTGGTGGCCAAGCTGCGCGAGGCCGGCTGTACCCTCGATTGCGAGGCCGACGCCATCCGCCTCAAGGCGCCGGCACGGCTCAAAGCGGTCAACGTGCGCACCGAACCCTATCCGGCGTTTCCGACCGACATGCAGGCCCAGTTCATGGCCATCAACACGGTCGCCGACGGCGCTGCGGTGATCCGCGAGACGATCTTCGAAAACCGCTTCATGCATGCCGTCGAGCTTGCCCGCCTCGGTGCGCAGATCAAGATCGACGGCAACACCGCGCTGGTGACCGGCGTGCCGCGTCTCGAAGGCGCGACGGTGATGGCCACCGACCTGCGCGCTTCGGCCAGCCTGGTGATCGCCGGCCTGGTGGCGCAGGGCGAAACGCTGAGCGAGCGCATTTACCACCTCGACCGCGGTTACGAGCGCATCGAGGAAAAGCTGTCGCGCCTCGGCGCCAGCGTTAAGCGGGTGCGCTGAAGCTGCGGCTACAATGCCGGAAGCCGGCGGTGCAGTGGGCGTCGCCGGGTGAGTGGGATAACGCAACGACGGGGATACAGTTTTGGACGGCATCACCATCGCCCTTTCCAAGGGCCGCATTTTCGAAGAGACGCTGCCGCTGCTCGCCGCGGCCGGCATCGAGCCGCTGGAGAATCCGGAAACCTCGCGCAAGCTGATCATCGCGACCAACCGGCCTGACGTGCGGGTGGTCATCGTGCGTGCCACCGACGCGCCGACCTACGTCCAGTACGGCGCCGCCGACCTCGGCGTGGCCGGGCGTGACGTGCTCATCGAGCATGGCGGCGACGGCCTCTACCAGCCGCTCGACCTCAACATCGCAAAATGCCGGATGATGGTCGCCGTGCCGGCCGACTTCGACTACGAACACGCGGTGCGCCAAGGCGCGCGCCTCAAGGTGGCGAGCAAGTACATCAACATTGCGCGCGAGCACTTCGCGGCCAAAGGCGTGCACGTCGACCTGATCAAGCTCTACGGTTCGATGGAGCTGGCGCCGCTGGCCGGCTTGGCCGACGCGATCGTCGACCTGGTGTCGACCGGCAGTACGCTCAAGGCCAACAACCTGCTCGCCGTCGAGCACATCATGGACATTTCCTCGCGCCTGATCGTCAACCAGGCGGCGCTGAAGGTGAAGCGCGAGAAGATCGCGCCGATCCTCGAGGCCTTTGCCGGCGCTGTCGCCGCATGAGCGCGATTCGCCGCTTCTCGTCGCGCGACGCCGATTTCACCGCCCGTCTCGATGCGCTGCTGGCCTTCGAAGCGGCGCAGGACGACGCCATCGAGCGCACCGTCGCGGCCATCCTGGCCGACGTCAAGGCGCGCGGCGACGCTGCGGTGCTCGAGTACACGCAGCGCTTCGACCGCGTCCCCGCCGCCTCGCTGCCTGAACTCGAACTCTCGCGCGCCGAGCTTGACGCCGCGTTTGCCGGCCTGCCTGTCGAACGGCGTGCGGCGCTGGAGACGGCCGCTGCGCGCGTGCGTGCTTACCACGAACGCCAGCCGCTGCAGGGCTGGCAGTACGAAGAAGCCGACGGGACGCGGCTCGGGCAGAAGGTGACGCCGCTCGACCGCGTCGGCCTCTACGTGCCGGGCGGCAAGGCGGCCTATCCCTCGTCGGTGCTGATGAATGCGATTCCGGCCAAGGTCGCCGGGGTCGGTGAACTGATCATGGTCGTGCCGACGCCGGGCGGCGAGAAAAACGCCCTCGTGCTTGCCGCCGCCGCGCTGGCCGGCGTCGATCGCGTGTTCTGCATTGGTGGCGCGCAGGCGGTTGCGGCGTTGGCTTTCGGCACCGAGACCGTGCCGCGGGTCGACAAGATCGTCGGTCCGGGCAATGCCTACGTCGCTGCGGCCAAGCGGCGCGTCTTCGGCGTCGTCGGCATCGAC
>RRZT012442042.1_pt1 | contig 16560 bp, 10 predicted proteins | sample 2165551 | NCBI WGS metagenome assembly RRZT01 (sample SAMN10456910, study PRJNA506462) | wastewater metagenome | biome: wastewater; feature: sludge; material: wastewater sludge; isolation source: wastewater sludge with Escherichia coli K12::gfp cells carrying plasmid... | place: USA: Moscow, Idaho...
AGCGCCAAGTACACCGGGGTGGCTCGAACTGGCCAGTGGAACCCTGAGCTGGGTAGTGATTTGAGCAGTAAGAACGGCTACAGCCCAGCAAATTCAATGCTTTCATCCCGTTGGGATGACACTTTATTTGCAAGGATGAAAATATGACTTATACCCTAATTGAGCATAGTTAGGAGATATGTCAGCCAGAAGACTTGCTACCAAAGAGTTTCCTACGCTTTATCTGTATATGTAAAAATGCATTTTAATACATCATAACTTTCAGGCGCCGACGGCATTGTCGGCGCTTTTCTCGGCCCGTATCGCATATATAGATCTAGTTATCACTGGCCCCTTTGCTTGAGCAAAATCACTCCGTCTAGCTTGATCGCTCCTTGAATTGAGCCATCCATGCAATGAGTTCCAATACATCTCGCTCGAACTCATCGAGTTCGACCGGAACCTGAGGTAGCTCATCTGCCTGCGAGTGCTCATAGACTGAATACTTGGTCATTAACCGGTCGATAAAATCGCAGTCCTCTGCCATCACCTTGGCAACACCTCTCAGCTTTCCTTTAGTCATGACGTCCCGTCTGAAACGAATAACTACGTCATTCAAGAGGATGAGCTCCACTGTTCGTTCCAAGATGATCCGGAAATCACTGCAGGCGCTCTTCACGGTGAGGTCATAACCGTCGGCGTCGGCATCGGCCTGATGTTTTTTGAGCCTCGGGATGACGTGATCTCTAACCGCATTAAGTGCCTTATCGGGCTTGGCATCCCGCAGACTGTGTTGCGCCAGAATTCCCGAAACCTTATCCAGCCGTCGAAGCGACTGCACGGTGTAGGTAATTTTCTCGTTAGCCGGATTCTCACCGTGTTTTTTGATTACAGCCTCAACGAGTGCAATCAACGAGAGGCGGTGAGTGAAGATGATGACCTGCCGGGTCTTCGCCAACTCGACAAGCCGGGTAACAACCCTCTCCTCGAAATCCTGATCTAAAGACGAAATCGGGTCGTCAAAGATGAAGGGGGCAAGCTGGTTCGAACCAGTTGTGTCGGCCAGGAATGCCGCCAGTGCAACAATGCGGGTTTCGCCTTCACTGAGTACGACATCAGGAGTGAAGCCAGCCCGAGCACCGACAAGGGCGAGCCCAAATGTGATAACTCCCTTTCCTTGAGCCCTGCTCTGCGGCACAACTGGCAACCGCCGTCCACCAAGGGACTTCAACTCCGCATCAAAGCGGGCCTGATATCCAGCATCAAGCTCGGTACGTCCAAGCTCGTTGCGCTTGGTTGTCAACGAATTGGTGGCCGTTAACTTAGTAGCTTTATCCAGAAGATCGACAGCTACTAGCCGCTCACGCTCTGCGAGAATCGCAGGTTTGTTCTGGGACAGCCACTGAAGTGCTTTGAGTTGCTTCACTCGCTTCTCGACCTGCAGCCGCTGCCCATCTTGCTGCAGCTGGGCGAGGCTGGTCTTCTCAGCAAGCAAGTCGGCAGCTCGTTTTTCCAGTGCCTGATCGATAGGAACCCAATCGAACGCAGAGATATCTCCCACGGCAGCGCACGCCACAAACTGTGCTCGCCTAGACTTCAACGACTCATACCAAGCACGGGCCGTGGCTTCGTCGAACTGCAACTGAGCCAGGCGCGCAATCCAGTCTTCAATCGAAGGCACCTGAATTACCTTCGCGATCAGTGCCGAACTGATGGCCTCCGCAGTTTTCGCCGCAGTCTCGAGACCTGCGGTGACGAAAGCCTCGAAGCTTTTGAGCCGAGTGGCGCCCTCAGCCGTAAGTTCTTGCTGACAGAGCACGCAGTGCGCACCGTCTGAAGTAACGGGAAATTCGTGACCATGGTATGCATGAGCAACGGAATAGGCGCGCGCCTGCTCCCACATAAGTTTCCAGGCCGTATCACCCACGCCTTGGAGAGGAACATTCGCGAATGCCTGCTGTGCAACTTCGTTGGCCGCCTTTCTCGCTGCAACCGCCGACACTCTCGCCTTCGACAACTCATCAGCCTTCTCGTCGGTTAGACCTTCTTTCAACAGTTTCATTGCCTGCTTGATGCTTTCAGTGGCAACATTTTCCTTGCCAATGGTAACCAAGCGACCCGCGATGTCTTTTTCCGCAAGCAGAGCCTCAGCCTTGACCCGCTCGTCGTCCAAATCTTTCCCATACCGGCAATACGCCTCGACCTGCTCAGCAGAAACGGAGGCTTTGAGAGAGGAGAACCAGGCTTTCTCAGCGGTTTCTGAGAGATCACCCGGGAACTGTGGAAGTGCCCTAACGAGCTTTCCCTTCTCCCGCCCCAGCTCATCAGAAACCATGCCCGAAATTTGAATGAGCATGGAGATGAACCGCATGCTGCTCGGCTCATAGCTTGACTCAGTGCGCCCCATGTACTGAGTTGCTGCCTTCGAATCAAATACTTGGGCGTACTTGAGCATCGCATGGGGCTCTGCACCAGGATGCCAATTGATATCTCGGGAATTGCCATCAATAGTGATTCGGCATTGAGCACTGCAAGCATGCTCTTTATCGTTGAATACGTTGGGGTGGATTTCGTCCCGTGAACGAGATCCACACAGCTGTTTGAGCAGACGAGCAAAACCACTTTTCCCCGAACCATTTTGCCCGTAGATGACCGTCAGACTGCCCGTTCCGAATGGTAGAGATGCTCCATGCTTAATCGCGTTAACCCCGAAGACTTGGGTTACTTCTTCGACCCGCACAACCCGTCGTACCGCGCCAGCAGATAATGCTCCTGGGGCCACCTTCAGAAATCCAGGGTCACTCTGCTTGATGGCCTCCAGTTTGCAAAGTCGAACCAGCTCTGCAAGCTCGCCCCCATTCGGTAACCTCTTGTTGTCGATGAGTTGTCTGGCTGCGGTCTGAAGCCAACCATTACGGTCGTTCAACCACATTTCAAAATCATTCATTCCGGCTGTTTCATTCGCTGGTTCAGACATCTTTTTCTACTTTCCTTGTCAAGGTCCAACTCGAAAAAATAATTATGCAATGGTTCTTCGTCACGATCAGATGAGCTTACCGTTTGGTGTTTGCTACGAATGTGACCGCAGCGATGGTTATTCTGTCACCTTACAAAGCCAAGCCCGGTTTTTAGCTACTGACCAAACGAGTAAAAGCCTGCCTCTTCGCGGATAACCTGCAGCAGGTCTTCCAAGATAAGCTCTCCGATACTTGACCTGCGCTCTATTAAGGTTTAATTGGCTGACAGATGAGTGGTTCTGGCGCTGCGTTACCGATTATCCCTGAACTTTTGGCGTGTGTCGGCCCGCACGCCCAATAAACACACTCGTTGCGGGTCGGTCAGAGGAAGACCTTCTAGGAACGCGAAATTTTTCTGATAGGCCTGTAGGGTGGTGTTGCCAATCTGGGAGTGATCAGCTTCTAATCCAGCAATTGCATTACAGTCTGATCTTCGTAAGCTCCACAGAGTGGGGGGAGAGGAATAAATTATCATACTCAGCATAACTCGATTTTGGATAGAAATGCGTTAGATCTAAAGATCTAGCGCGCTACCCTCAGATGAGAAAATGTATATTGAAGCCTTAGTTAGTTATTGATCCAGTATATCTTAGGTGTCTAACATATCCCATTCATCACCTAGCACCCAACGTAATGCAGACAATTTTCCATTAATCATACCCCACTCAAAGTCGCTCCAAGGCCCTACGTTGTCATAGGTGTCTTCAACACGTTTTGCAGACTTCATAGCACCTTTAAGGATATTCTCGTGAATGACATTATTACCATAACGTTCAGTACCCTCAGGAACAATTTCGATCTCGCCATTTTCAATAGCCCACATGCGATTCTGGTGCCTGTTATACCAAACTTTGTCAACTAGTTCGTCCATCGCATCTAGGATTTCTCTTAGGCCTCTGGTTTCCTCTGTGTGGTCATACTCAAATTCAATACCATCTAAAAAATTCTCGTCAATTTCATTAATTGCTGATGCTAGATTATTGAAATAAAGAACACTCGTGTCGTTAAAAATATTACCAAAATCAGAATGTGGTTGACGGTGATCCTTTGCAGAAAAGTCATTGTGATTGTGGGTTATGAAAAAACAACAACCAGACTCACTATCGACACCCTGCGAGAACTCATAAAATTGTTCGATGATGACCGCATCAGCTACAGAGTTTTTACTAATGTGAAATGGCGCTCTTTTATCTAGGCCCCGCTGAACTGCGGCTATTTTAGAACGTTCACTAATACTGATTTTTTTTGCTGATTCGATAAGCCTTTCAACTCTGTGAATGGTCGCATAGTTGGCATCAGTTAGCAGGGGTAAACGCGCATTGATGTCATTTAATACGTCTATTGTGTCCGCTTTTTTATCGCCTGCAAATTCACTTACTATTACTTTTACTTGTTTAAATTCTTGAGACAACCTTTTGGCAGTCTTGTTTGCTACGTCTTCCTTATTCCTCTCGTACTCTTCCACAACTAGGTCGGTAAGTATAAGTGTAATCACACCCGATGCAACCAACTCTTCCAGTGCAGAAACCAAAGGAAGGTCATATTTTTTTGTTGAAATATCTAAAAGAACACAGGTATCAAGGAAAATATAAAACATAGCACCTCAAATATGATAAATTTCTGCTAATAAAGTAGCATCTTACACAACGAGATCATTGATCTCAATGTTGCCATAAATATTGTGTTTGGCTATGCGTAACTTTATATGGGACAAGTTTTCATTTTTCCTTACCAGTTCAGTGATAGTAGACTTGTCTAATTCACTCATACTGTAACCAAAAATGATAGACTCAAATGCCTCGAATGGTATTCGTTTTAGATTGACCTCAGAGTAGCTCTTGAACATTGGGGAGAGTTCATTAGGTAATTCAACTCCAAAGTCTGGTTGTACTAGTGGCCCTACTTTCTCTTCACATAACATAAGGGGGCATACAATTCTAGTTTCATCTTCAAAAGACCATTGTTTGGCTTTCGAATATAGCAGTCGATCCGAAAAATCAACTATATCAATACCATTGCTACTAAGAGAGCGCATAACTCCTAATGGATTACCTAAATCTGCAGCATGGAAGCTTTTTATCGGAGCACCATTTATTCGTATCATACCTTTATAATATGTAAGAGAAGCTCTTTTATCTGGAGTATAACTAACATCTTTCGGGGGAAGCTGGTTGAAAAATGCATGATTCTCATTGAAAGTAACAGCTAGTCCCTTACCTTCGCTAGCATAATATGTCCACATAAGTTCATTTGTGTCAGACTTTGAAAGAGATAAAATGCCTAACTGGCAGCTTAATGCCTCCACTAAAAATGAGTTGACTCTTTCAGCCGCTTGAGTCAATTGCTCCCGATCATAATCTTCCATTGAGTTGAAGCCTTCTTGATCTAGCATATGCGGGAAATGGTCTCCATAGCGCGAGCCACACGGTTTTAGAAAGAAGTTTTCTAATTCTTCATTTGATGGGACATAGGAAGGATCGGTTTGCATTTTATCATGTTCTTTTTTGGCCCATGCATAATCTGCAGGTGAAAACTCATTAAAATATGGCCATAGTCTCGCCTCGCTCCCTTTATCATTAAGGTATTTAGGCTGAGTCATGCGAAATAAACCGTTTGATATAAATTCTACTCTTGGTGACCAACGATTGGTTCTATGAACGAAAACCAAACCATAATACTTTACAAGCATTAGCACTCTCCAGTTTTGTATGCCTACCTATACGGCGCAGAGTAACCTTCCACACACATGATGCGCCATATTTCATATGCTTGCAATTTACAATTATTCCATCACTTGAATCAAAAGCCCATGAATTAGAATGCAGTCAAACCATCTAATACGACAGAAACCCACTACACACTTTCAGATCACCTTTTATAAGGTAAAGTCACACTAACAGGTAATGAATGAGTATTTTCTCTGAATGGTTTTGGGGTATGAACGTTTTAGAAAAGGCAGCGTACCGATGAGAGCACTGCCATTTTAGTATGGTACTTTAATTCTCAATATGATTATCTATTGCTCTCCCACAAAGGGTCAGTCACCCAACACCTTGCGAATTGCCCAAGCAAAGCCAACCTCGAATATTGTGCGACCGCGCTCGTTAACGATTTCACCGTGGCTGCCTTCCTTCAAACCCCGATCTTCGAGGTAGTCTGCTGACACCGCTTTCTGTAGTGCCTCGCGTTCAGATGGAGTCAGTTGTGCGGACAATTTAAGCACAACCACCGGCGTGCCAGTCGCGGACGTGACAGTTGCCCCTAACGGCCGCCGGTCCACGTTCACCAGTGTGTGTGCCTTGAGGGTGTTGAGCTGCGCCTTGAGTTTGTCACGCTCTGTGACGATGGCCTGCATGATAGAACGAATGGCCGGATCATCGATGCGCATCAGGTAGTCGTGGCTGGCCAGCGTCTTGGTGGGCTTGGGGGCAGGTGGACCTGCGTAAGCAGCCCAGACCTCTATGAGAGCCTTGTAGTCGGCGGATTGGGTGTTGTAGAGCGCACGGCCTTTCATGATGCCATCGGCCTCAGCCAGACGGCCGATGGTTGACACGGAGAAGTCACGCGACCCAACCTCGTGCTGCTTGCGACACAGTTCATGCATCTTGATGAGGTTGTTTCGACGGTTCGAGCGCTCAGCCTTGGCAAGCAGCGACTCCAACACGACGTCAGGGTGAATATCTGTTGTTTTACTCATGATTAATTCCATTTCAGGGTCGGCCCGGACCGGAACGCGGCGGTGTGACGGGATGTAGGCAACTGCGCTGCAAGGTTGAGATCTAGGTATGCACTGAGACGCTCACCGGCATCCATCAGACGAATAACTTCACGTTGGCCGATCGCCGGATTCGACGGGTTCATCTGCTGCGCTAGGTGGCGCATAAAGGCGTTACCAGCGAGGAGTTGTTCCTGTTCGCTCAGCAGCATGAACACAGGAGGCAACTTGTCGCGGTAGAGGACGGTATCCAGCAACTGGCTGCGTCGAAACACCGCCTTGCCTGGCTCTAGGTCTGGATAGAGTTCGACGCTCTCACAGACTCCAGCCAGTTGCAGAAGCTCCGACTCGGTTTCCTCGAAGACGGCCTGCACATCGCATAACGTGCCAGCCGCCACCAATTGCGTGCTGTCGCCAGTGCGCGATTCGAGTAGAGCCTTGCAGCGCTCGATGAGCCGCCAGCAGGCAACCAGGTCTTCCGCCGAATCACTAAAGCGCCTCATGGTGCTCTCCCAAAGCCGCTCTGCTTGCCTGACAGCATCTAGCCGGGTGAATGACTGGCCAGCCGCTTCTGCTTCAGCCCTGTCCTTTTTCAGGGCCTGGAGGTCGTTTTCTCGGGCAAGGCAGGCGTTGCGCGTCTCGTCGAAGTGGTAGGCCAGCGTGTTGAAGTGGGCCGCCAAGGCTGGTAGGTGCTGCGGAGCAGTTACGAACCAACGACAGCGTACACAGTTGCGACTGCCGCCAGGGACAGGCCCGTATTTGGCGTTAACATTTGTCGTGCTCTTGATAATAATTGCGCCCCCGTTGTAGCAGCCGCCCACAGCTCCATTGTCTCCCCCTTCGCTGGTGTTGCCACCGACCAGGCACAGACCGTGGTGCATCGGCATCCAGCCCACGGGGTTACGTGCAGCGGGATGTTGCGGAATAGCGGCAGCCAGAGATGGCACACTGTTACAAATAGCCTGTTCGAGGAGCACCCCATACTCGGTGTCTAGCAGGAAGGTCTGAATGCCCTCTTCCTTGGCCGCCTCCAACCGTTCCGCAGCGCCGAGCAATACGTCGCGGATGTGTGTTGCACCGGGCTTGGTGTAGTACAGCGTCATCAATAGGCGGCTGTGTCCGACGAGCTTTTGTAGGATAGGGAACGGCACTTGGCCTTCTAGGGCCAGCGCGGTGACGAGGGAGACGCGCAGACTGTGTAAGGGGAAGAGAGTTCTTTGATAGCTGAGCCGCTCTTCTTGCGGTGGAAGGAAGCGGATTTTCGTGCCATTGCGATGAGTCTCACCTCGGTCAGCTAGCCGCCATTCCAGTGCTTCCAGCAGGGCAAACCAACTGGAGAACATTACTTTATCCGAAAGTGGGAAATAACGTTCACCCTCACGGGCTTCCGGCGATCGGAACAGGAAGCAAGTATCCGGATAGCTTGCGAGTTGCACCTCGCTCTTCGCCTGGATGTGGCGTCCATCCAGTGAAGACCAAGATGTACGCCGCGATACCGGATTGTATTTTTCCTGCCAGTTACGCTGTTTTTCCAGCCAGTAGAACACATCCTGATGCGCCGGGCCGCCGGAGGACCAAGGTAGGACATAGCCTTTCTCGGGGCCTGACTTGGTGATATCGGCGGTCTTGTTAGTGTTGATGTAGAGCACAGTCGAAACCGCCTCGCCATCAGCCAGAGCGGCGCTACGGCGAAACACCCCCTGGTGTAGTGGGCGCCGCTCACTACCGTGTGCGATTCGGCTTGGGTTCAATGCCCACACGCCGTCTGCGTAGCGCCAGGTATCCGCCTCGCCTGAGTCGAGCATGCGGACCTGAGAAGTACGCAGTGGCAGTATGAGCTTCACCAGTAGTGCGACCCAGCGCACCGGGCTCCACATTTCCAGGCGCGCCCCGTTCCGCATTGGGCGTTCACGCCAGACGCAATCCGGGTCGTTCCGGTCAATCTGCGCTTCGGTTACCTCGAACCAGTCAGGAGCGCCGGGTCCCCGCTGACCAATTTCTGCACCCAATGCGTTTTGTGCCCACAACCAGTCCCGGAAGTGCGGTCCCGCCGCCAACATCTGGCGCAGTTCATCAATGTAGCCGTAGGGTAGTGGCGAATGCACGCTCTCGTCGCGCCAAGGCAAGCCGCCCTTAGACAGCCAGAGCACTGGGTGCCGGAAGGCCTGCGAAATGACCGGCTGACCGTCATCACCGGGCACACTGAACTCACGTAGCAGCACAAAGTGCAGGAAGGAGTTGATGCAGTTGTTGTACGTGATGCCAGCCCTCGAATCTGGGCAGGCGGTCTGGTAATAGTCCGGCAGAACCGTGCCGCGCGTCAGCAGCACTGCCGGGTCAAGCGGTAGGCTCTGCTGGATAAGGTAGCGCTCGAAAAAGGACGATAGAGCTTGCAGTCTCGAACTGACCCCGCGAGTTTCCCCTTTTAGCCACTCCATCGCAAGGATGCGCCAGGGTTCGAGCTGCGGATATTCCCGTGAAACCCAGCCGAGGGATGTGTCCGTGACGCGCTTTACCCCTGGTTTCCTTGTTACAGGGCGCGTAGATACACTGGCCGCAGTTGTTTTCTTCTTATTGGGCATGGCAAATCCTCAGTCATTCAATAAGATGTCCGCGGGCAACAGGCTCGGCGTAGCGGCAGCTCCCACCTTCGCGCCTCGTAGCCGCTGCGCAGCCACATCCAATGCAGCCAAGGCCTCGCGGCTATTCGCTTGCGTGTAGACCTCCTGACTATCCAGGGAGGCGTGATGCATAAAGCGACGGATAAGAGCCTTGTCGATACCGGCGTTCATGAGTCGGCGACCGTAGGCGTGGCGGTGGCCATGCGGCGTTGTACCCAGAGCTTTGCTCACCGTGAGGCCGATACGTTCGCAGGCAGCTGCATGGGCCTTGTTGTACTGGTTGAGTGTGCACATGGCACCGACAGGCTCGCGGACGAGATTGATGAAAGCAAAGGGATGGCCGCGTTCACTGCGAGCCACCTGCTCCAGATAGCGGTGCCACAGCTGTAGAAACCACTCGCCATACTCCGGCAGGAGCCAGTACGCCTGCTTGTAATAGGCCCCATCATGCATGCCGCCTTTCCAGCCAGCATGACGACGGTCTAGAAGATCTGTGCGAGGGGCCAGACCAAACTGCTGGGAGAGGTACTCCGCCCGATTGCCCTTGCGGGGGCGTCCTTGCGCGTCACGCCAATCAGCTGGCGCAGCACCATGACTTGGATGGTGGATGCGAACCAGGGCCTGATTTGGGTTGGCAGGGTCAGGCAACACATCCTGAATGTACAGGTGGAAAGGCTCCGACTCTCGGAAGCCAGCTCCGTGCAATAACAAGGTGATAAGCATGCCCCGATAATCCTGGCGTCCGGCAGCACAGAATCCCTTAACCAGGAGCTCCTCGAAACGCGCCTCCGGAAAGGCTGGCGGCTCGCCGCGTTCAACCTTAGGCAGACGCCGCCCTCTAATTCGATGCCTGGTCTGGCTCGGTGACGCATTGGCCGCCCAGGTATGTCCTAAGAACGCTTTGCTGCGCCGATACTGGTAGGCAGCTTCATCGGTTTGCCGGTCGAAAGCTCCACCGGCGTAGCGCGGATTGACCTGTGCCGATGCGGGACGCATTTCGCCCAACCAGTCGAAGAAGTCGGATAGGTGGGTGATGATGTGTGAGGCGTCCTGCGGCGACCGCGGCGCCCAGCAGAGCCCGCTGGGGTCGAGCCCTATCTCACGGTCGAAGGTGCCGGAGTAGAGCCGCTGAGCGAAATTCTGGAACAGGTGGTAGGTATCACGCTCGGCAGGGTTGGTCTGGAGATATTCAAGAAACATCCGCACAGAGCGGCTCACCTTCGACATCCAGGTGAGACTGCGGTCGTGGCTGCGATAGAGGCAGTAGTCAAGCAACGACTCCAGCACTCCCGCCGGCGTCAGCAAGGCGGGGAGCTCAGTGTAGGCACCCGTGACATCGGTATAAACACGGGCTTTGACAGTTACGAACATTCCATCACCTATCTCCCCAAGTAACGTAATCAAGTGGTCACAACTTTAAAAAGGTGGCAAGCCACATCAGTAGTCTATTGGACGAGAATGCACACCGTCGGTGTAGTTCAGCTTCCTCGAACATCAGCATTTTGCCCCCTCTGCTCAAGCTACTCAGCTTTCATGGAAAGCCAGCTGCTTGCCCTGCTTACACTACAATCTATCGTCACATTGTCCCTACATGAAATGTTTAATTATGGAGTAGCTTCTCGATGATTAAGGTCAAGAAAAGCCCCGGAAAGAGGGGCATTCAATGGAAATTACAACTTGGAAGCCTCTACGATGTATCCCTAGTTGGGGGGAATAACTTTATTTTCATCCCACATGAACAAGCCGCTCGTTGGGATGAGTACGACGACTAGGCTCATCGTCCTTTGAGGACAACAGCAAGGGGGTTGGCTTTGGGGGTTGCGTTCTGGTCCGGCAACCCGCGCGTCCCTGGAGGAAACCATCAAGGCGCTAGCGGCATTAGGGCTGTCGACTAGCGCGTTCTCTGCCCGCGATGACCAGTGTGGCCAGACATTTATTCAAACTCTTCAAACTCTTCAAGCTCTTCAAGCCTTTCAAGCTCTTCGGGGTCGGTGCAGTCGGCGTCTAGTTGCCACCCACTCAGATCGAACTCGACACCGTCCTGGATGTCGCGCACCGTCAGTTTGGTCACCGTGAAGCTCATTATCGCTGCGGCAATCCCTTCCACCAGTTTGCTGATCGGGCTGTCAGGAACCTTCAATCCCGCAAAATCAAAGTCAAAACCGTAGATGGTGCGAAGGCGACCACAGGGCAAGTCTTTTTGACTGCGCTTGAGGATGAAGCCCACTATGTCCTGCATCGGGCTTAACGAATTGTTGTATTCGACAATAAGCGGTTTCACCAGGCGCAACAAACGATTGTAGGGCTCGCAATGAGGGTGACGCGGGTCAACCAGGTTATCTGAGAGGGCAACAGGGAAATACCCCAAAAATTCTTTTTTAGCGTCGACAGAGTTGGTCATGTGTCACCTGTGGTCGGTTTGTTGCGCGTTGCGAGCGAGGGAATGAAGGTGAGTAGGAAAGCACCTGAAAAGAGCCCTCGGGGTGACCGAGGGCAAAGCAGGTGGTTAAGTCGTCAAAGATAACCAGCTGTACTCGATCAGATATGCTGACCGAGGCCATGTACGGCAGCGTTGTTATACCACCAGTTGGCAATTTCCGTTGCTTGAGTTGTTGCCCCTTCCGCCAACAGTAGCCAGTAGCACTGCCTCACCGCCCCCAGAGAGAGCAGTTCCCCCACTGGTGTTCGCCCACGACAGCGGCGGCGAAACGCTGCCTCAAACTCTTGCACCCCCGCATCGAACTGGCAAAGCAGAGGATGTCGGCGGGGCTGTTCGTGCAGATAGGCGGGGCCTACCTCCATGCAATCATCAAGCACTGCGTCCATCTATTCCTCCTACGGGCCAGGTCACCCCGGCCCGCAATTCACTCATATCACTGCCCGGTAAGCGTGGTCGAATCTTTGGTTTCGTCACCGGAGTCGTCGATGGCCACCGCCTCAATCTCGTGCGAGCCAGGGTTCAACGCCTTGGTCAGCGAGATTGCATAGCTGGTGTTGCCGATGGTCTCGCCGTCGATCTTCCAGCGATAGGCCACGATACGGCCATCGGTGTCCACGCAGGACATCTTCACGCGCCATGAAGTGGTCGTGTCGCTCTGCTGCAAGTCACACTCGGCTGGCTTGTTCTTGAGCACGGTGAAGTCGTGGCGCACCAGCGCACGCTGGCCGAAGTCACTGAGCGCCTTGAACTCGATGGTGTGGTCACCTTCGGGCAGGTTGGCGAACAGCTGACGGCGCATTGTGTCCTTGACCAGCACGCCATCGAGCACCCAGCTGAACTCCTTGAGGTTGTCAGAGGGGTGATCCAGCTCGATGCTACTGCTCATGTTCACCGACAGCGGGGCCCGCATGAACTGGTTGCTGTAGCTCGGGGTGATCTTCGCCTGCATGGGTTCGGACTCATCGACGGCAAACAGATGCTCTTGGGTCTCTGAGTTGCCCCGGTTATCGCTCAGGGTAATGAAGACGCTGTGAATGCCTGGCTCGTTGATGGTACCGACATAGCGGCCCTTCTCCTTGTCAAAGCTCACATCGGTCACACCCTCCCCGTGCGTAACCTTGATGTCGTACACCACGCCCGGGAACGACGGGAGTTTAGTGGTGTTGCGCACCTCGATAGTGGTCGGGGCCAGTTTGAAATACTGGCGCTGGCCGCTGTAGAAGGTCGGGAAGTAGTAGGCCCAGGTATCGACCTCCTTCACGACTTCCTTGACGGTGGTCTCCTTGTAGCCGTCGAGCCAGACACGGTAGGTGAACGGCAGGGTCTTGCCATCTTCGGTCGGCGTGTAGACAACATCGTGCCCGCTGCGAACGGTACCATCCGGCAGCACCCACTCTTCCTGATACTTGACGCCTTCGACCAGCTGGTAATCGTTCTTGTACGAGCCTGTCAGGGTGAACGGCTTGTTGATCTCGACCTTATCGGGACCGGTCACGCTGGCCCGCACTTGCGCCGGTGTCAGCACCTTCGGCATGATCTTGGTGGTCACCCAACTGCTGGCTTCCGCCTCCGATTGACTGTTGGCGAACTCAGCACGGGCATAGAGATAGTTGCTGTCGGGTGCGACCATCATTTCCGTTTCCCGATCACCATCTTCCCAGTGCTTGCCATCGGTGGACCATTGCACGTTGAGCGCATCATCGATCTCAGCGCCATGGCTGCCGGTCACTTCCAGCGGGATTGGTTGTCCCTTGAGGACGATCTTCTTCTGCACCAGCTGGATGTCAGGTTTGGCATAGGCAACCAGGGTGGTGATGTCGGTCGGGTTGGTGACGTTGGTCAAGCGGTTGTGCAGGATGGCCCGCACCTGCCATTTGCCCGGCTCCTCGGTGGTGAACACGTAGCTCAAGCGGCCCGTTGCGTCGGGTGCAGGCACCCATGCACCGGAATCGCCGCTGCGGATCTGCCACTCCACCTCGCCTAGCGCATCCTTATCTTGCTCGGAATCCGGCTTGACCTTGATGGTCGCCTTCATCGGCACCTGGTCAACGATTTCGGTCACGTTGGGCGTACCATCCACCCCTACCCCCTTGATGAGGTTCAGGTGGCGTTTGGCAGAGACAATCTTGAGCTTGAACTGGGCAAAGGGCGAAATAACCTCACCCTCGGTCACGTAGGTGATGGACCGGCCTTCTGCCTTGCTCGGGTCGAACACCAGATCCACCTTGCCTTCGGCATCGGTCTTCTTAATGTCGGTGAGCGGGACAAAGGTCTTGGACTGATTGCCGTTCTTGTAGCTGGTGACGACCTGCATCAAGCGCATGTTCCACTCGCCGTGCTCGTTCTGGCGGTAGTTGATCTGCTTGGTCTTGCTGTCGAACTCCCCGATGGACGAGGAGATCGTGGAGGTTTCGTTATCCACCGACTCCCGATCCATCCCGCTCATGTTTATCTTCAAGTTCTTGGACGGCACGATATAAACCTTGCCTTCCTTGGTAGCGGACAGCTCATTGGTACGAGAATACTTGGCCTTGATCTCGACCGGGTAGACGGTCCAGATGTCGCCCTTCGGCACCTTGATGATTGCGGAGGTCTTGGAGTCCCCGCCAGTCGGACGCGGGCGCATACGGATGGAGTTGGTCGTCTCACCCACACCCGGAATGTTCACGGTCAGATCCAGATCGCCCGGCGACGAGTTGACGATTGCACTACCGGCCACCCCGCCATGAATGTCGATCATCAGGCCATCATCGCCCTGCTTGCGCCGTCCCTGGAAGGAGATGACAGGTTCGGTGGCGGGCGTGGGTTTCAGATCCACGGAGCCCTTGGTGACCTCCATAACATACCCTTCGGGGCTTACCGCGTGGAGCGTGTAGCCGATACGGCCCACGGTGTCGTCCACGAAGCCTTCGAGCACAACGTTACCCAGAACGCTCACGGTCGCTTCCATGCCCGGTGGCAGATCCCACTCGGCATAGCAGGCAATCTTGTTGTAGGTCGCCGCCATCTCTGCGGCCTGCTCCTGGGTGTAGTTAATGGGGCAGTTGTAGCCGGTGTTGTCGACCTTCACGGACACCCGCTGCACAAACTGTACAGGGTTGGCCGGAGTCGGTGAGAGGCTAAGCGCGGTCGCGGCATAGCGGACCTGGTAGGTCTTGGTGGTGACCCGATCGGCCTTGTCCTTGGCAGTCACGATCAGCGGGTAGGATTCACCCGAGGTCAGGGCAGAGAGGTCGGTTTTGCCAACGGTGAACACACCCTCAGTGTCCGTGGGGGACAACGGCAACTCAACGCCGCCCAGGGTGGCCTTCGTCTCGACCACGCCGCCGGTATACCCGTTGTAGGAGGCGACCGTCAGGCGTTCGGGGAAGAACACCACTTCGCCATCGGCCACAGCAGACAGGTCGGGCCCATACAGGCCGACTTGCGGGCCATAGCGGTCCAGACGGATGGGCCTGGCGTCCGAGGTGCTGGTGTTGCCGTACTGGTCGGTTACCTCCATCTTCACCAGGAAGTCACCATCCTTGATGGTGTTCATGTCGAAGTTGTACCGGAACTGCTGCGGGCCGGTCACGATGTAGTTGCCTACTGGCGTGGCCGCCACGGTGGTGTTGTCGTGGGTGGTGCCCGCGACACTCAGCAGTTGCCGACTCTTGTAGGACAGATAGATCTTGCGCGGCGATTCTGGGTCGGGCGTCAGCACCATCTTGAGGGTGGCTGGGTGCCACCAGCTCTTGGACTGGTCATTGTGGGGCGAGTTGACGATGACCGCGATGGTCGAATACGGCACATCTTGCACCCCTTCGGTGGTCTCGATGGTTTGGAGCGGCGATTCGGTATTACCCTGCACGTTCGCGCCCACCAGCGGCGGCCTAAAGTCCCAGGACAGAGCAACCTGATCGTTCACTGGCGCAAAGTAGTTGTTGGTGGAGTTGGCGGACACCAGCATCGGCTTGTTGCCCGTCTCACTCTCACCCAGAATGTCCTGCATGGAATTGTTCACCGCCACGCAGTTGTCTTCCCCCTCCTTCACCACGCAGTTCGAGAAGTCGCTGATCACGATCCGCTGGTCAAACGGGCGCGGCTCCACCATGAACTTGAGCTGGCCAGAGGTCGAGCGGCGATGAACGGAGGGCTCTTTGCCCAGATCCCACACCGGCTCGTCAAAGCGACCGAAGATGTTGGTGATGACCGGCGGCAGGGTCGGGGTGATCAGGAACGGCAGCACGCCAGAGCCAACTTCCTCCGGGGTGCCAGCACTACCGGATTTGTAGAAGAGCTTATAGGGCACTGCCTTTTGCCCGCTTTGGGCAGTGGTGCCAATCAGCCTGGCTTGGCCTGGGTCGAACTCGATCCCTACCGGCAAATCAGCGGGGTCGATCACCAGGTAGCAGCCCAATACCCCCGGTTGCAGGGTTTCCAGCGCGGACTCTTTGTAGACCACGCGGCAGCCCTCGTTGTTCGAGGAGAGCTTGATCTCAGACTCCTTGACCCCCTCGTAGAGTGTCCCTTTGGGCGTCACCTGCACGGTCGGGGTGGTGGTGTTGATCTCGCCTGTCACAGTCATCGAAGCAGCGAAGGCTGGTTGTGCGAGGACCGCACTGACCACTACGGCAATTTTTGTTTTATTCATCTTCATCTAGTCCTTCCTTATTCGTCGACTGTCACAACTTGAGGAATATCAATCATGTAGCTCGCTTTACCATTCACGCCGGGCTCGGCTGGCCACACCGGCAGACTCGCCTCGCCTGCGGTGTCCAACGGGATCACGATGTCCTTGGTTTCGCC